>Ga0126373_10003138_pt1 | contig 12296 bp, 8 predicted proteins | sample PanSoiMetPlot_11_FD_92545 | JGI IMG/M metagenome (GOLD analysis project Ga0126373, IMG submission 92545) | Tropical forest soil microbial communities from Panama - MetaG Plot_11 | ecosystem: Environmental > Terrestrial > Soil > Tropical forest > Bulk soil | place: Panama | collected 2016-02-17
CGCGTTTGAACTGACCCATGATGCGAACGTGTTTTTGCCATTGCTGGTGGGAAGCGTGATTGCGCATGGATTCACCGTTCTGACGTTGAAGCGCTCGATCTTGACGGAGAAAGTGGCGCGGCGTGGCTATCATCTGAGTCGGGAATATGGCATCGATCCGCTGGAATTGCTGTATGTGCGAGAAGTGATGGAGAAAACGATTGTGGCGCTGCCGGAAAGCGCAAAACTGCAGGAGGTAATGAATTCGCCCGAATGGCAACAATGGCAAGGCCAGCGACTGTTGCCGCTCGTTGATGCGAACGAGCGATTGGCGGGAGTGCTGCCAATGTCACGGATTCAGAACTCCATGGCGGAAGGGCAAGATGGATTAGGTTTGAAGGCGCTAGGCGAGCTGGCGAAAACCGACGTCGTGAGAACTTATCCGGACGAGACCTTGCGGCCTCTGGTGTATCGAATGGCGGAGAGCGGGGTCACGCGCCTTCCGGTGGTGGAGCGGGAAAGCGGAAAATTGCTTGGCCTCGTCACACTGGATGATTTGCTGAAGGCCCGCACGCGACATATGGAAGAAGAGCGGAGGCGCGAGCGCGTCCTGACCTGGCGGTTTTTCACGGGAAAGAGACCCGAGTCTGTGGAAGCAGAGTCCTAGGTCCTCCGGCGATTGGCAAAGATATTCCTACCCAGAAAATCGAAGCTCCACTGTCAGCCCGCCGACCTTGAACGTCGAAGAGGGTCATGAGAAGTTAGGCTAGCGAAACATGAACGAAACGGGAAAGCAGGCCAAGCTGGGTTGGTTTCACGCGCAGGCCCTGCGATGGGCTGCGTTCCGGAACGAACGCGAGGACCAGGTATTCCTTGTGCTGACGCTGTTGATTGGAGCGCTGGTTGGACTCGTCGTGGTCGCATTCATTGTGTTGACGGAACGATTTGGCGCTCATCTGGACCCGGCGGGAGTGACGCCTTGGCGGCGGCTGATAGTGCCAACGATGGGATCGCTGACCATGGGATATCTGCTGTACCGCTATTTTCCCGATGCACGTGGCAGCGGTGTGCCGCAGACGAAGGCGGCATTGTACGCGCACGAGGGAAAAATCACGCTGTCGACCGTATTTGGAAAATTCTTTTGCACGTCGCTGACGCTGGCAAGCGGAATCCCGTTGGGGCGCGAGGGACCGGCGGTGCAGGTTGGCGGCGGGATCGCATCGGTGCTCGGAAGGGCGCTAGGGTTGAGGCCAGAGAAGGTGAAAGCCCTGATACCGGTAGGCGCGGCGGCAGCCGTGGCCGCAGCGTTTAACACGCCATTGGCAGCGGTGTTGTTTGCACTGGAAGAAGTGGTGGGCGATTTGCATGCGCCGGTGTTGGGCTCAGTGGTCCTGGCATCCGCGACGAGTTGGGGAGTGTTGCGGCTGCTGCTCGGGAATGATCCCCTTTTTCAAGTGCCGCAATACCAGTTGGTGAATCCGTGGGAATTGCTGCTTTACGGGGTCCTCGGTGTTGCGGGAGGGCTGGTTTCGGTTGCGTTCACGCAACTGTTGCTGAGATTGCGGGAATGGTTTCGGAAGCAGCCACGGACCACGGTATGGTTCCAGCCGGTGGCGGGAGGACTTTTGGTCGGAGTGATGGGCTGGTTCGTGCCACAAGTCATGGGCGTGGGCTACAAATTCGTTGGAGACGCGTTGAATGATCATCTGGCGCTGAAGCTGATGGTGGTTCTGCTGGTCCTGAAATTGGTGGCCACGGCGGTAAGCTACGCTTCGGGAAATGCGGGAGGCATTTTTGGGCCTAGCCTGTTTCTTGGAGCGATGCTCGGAGGCACGATCGGAGGCGTGGCGCATCATTATTTTCCTGCGCACGTGGCGACGCCGGGAGCGTATGCGCTCGTAGGGATGGGGGCGGCGTTTGCAGGGATTGTCCGGGCACCGATGACATCGGTGGTGATGATTTTTGAGACGACGCGGGACTATGCGGTGATTGTGCCTTTGATGATTTCAAATCTGGTGAGCTATTTCATCGCTTCGAAACTGCAACGAACGCCAATCTACGAGCAGCTTGCCGAGCAGGACGGGATTCACCTGCCACTTTCCGGAGGCCGGCAAAGAGAGCGACAACGGCAAGTGCTTGAAGTCATGAAACCGGTGGGCGAATCGCTAGACGTGGGAGACGCGCTCGGGAAGGTGATCGAAAGGACGGCTGGCGGGGCTCAGAAAACCTGGCCTGTGTGCGATCCCCGCGGCGTTGTGGGAATTGTGACGCGCGCACAGTTGTTACGCGTCCAGGATGGTGAAAGGCCGGTGAAGAAGTTAGGCGACCTGGTGGGGGAGCGTGAATTTCCCCATCTACACGCCGACCACTCGCTCGAAGTAGCGCTGGCTCGCATGGGGGAGACGCACACGGATCTTTTACCGGTCGTGAGCCGAGCAAATGTTCACGAGTTGCTTGGGATTGTGCGGTTGCAGGATGTACTGCGGTCCTATGGCGTGGAGGATAGCGGAGAGTGCTAAACAAGGTGGGTGGTGGCGGTAAGAGAAGGTTCTGACACTGGCGCAGCGTTTTCGTCATGACGTTTTTGATCGGCCACCCAGTAGGTTCGTGCCCCGGTCGCGGACGTAAACGCGTCAGCCGGGATTCGAGAGCTTTTCAGGCAGCAACGCCGTGCCGCAACGTTTGCAGTAACTGGCATCTTTGTCGTGATGCCGGAGGCCACAGGCCTGGCAGATGTTGCTGACCAATTGCGAGGTTCCGCGCGCTAGTTCGAAAGAGACAATGCCGGTAGGAACGGCGATGATTCCATAGCCAAGAATCATCAGAATGCAGGCCAGAACGCGCCCGGGTGTGGTGTGTGGCGAGATGTCGCCGTAGCCGACCGTCGTGACGGTAACGACCGCCCGGTACATGCCGGCAGGAATGCTAGTGAAGCCGTTTTGCTCACCTTCGATCTGATACATCAGGGCAGCAACAATAATCACGATGGTGAAGACCACGAACAGGAAAACAACGATTTTCCTCAGGCTGCCAACGAGTGCGGCGCCGAGCGCCGCTGCCTCGCCGACGAATTGCGTGAGCTTGAGAATCCGGAAGACACGCAGGAGCCGCAGCGAACGAAGCACGCTGGACGAGTGAGTCACGCCAAACAGGAAGCTGGCGTACACGGGAGCGACGGCGAGTAAGTCCACGATCCCGAAGAAGCTGCGAGCGTACCGGCCAGCGTTTGATGCGGTGGCCAAACGAGCGACGTATTCGAGCGTAAAGAGCCCGGTAAAGACCCATTCGGCAACTCGCAACGCGGTGCCGTGATTCTCGCGAATGCTGGTAACGCTCTCCAAGAGAACGGTGAGCACGCTGAAAAGAATCAAGATCAGGAGAATCAGGTCGAAGAGACGGCCTCGAAGGGTGTGATCTCCAAAGATGATCTCATTCCATTTGTCGCGCCAAGGCGCGCGGCGGGTGGGATGAATCCCGATAATCCATGGTGGTGGTCCGTTCCGGGCGGAGTTTTGCCGCAAGGATACAGCATTCGCGGAGGGGACGCTCGGTCTGCGTTAGAGCGGTTGGTCGAAGAGCGGCCGGATCCAGATCGAGGCGAAGGCTAGCCTAGAGCCCGAACATGGAGTTGACGCCGGCTCGCTGTGCGACTTCGGTAGAGGGCGGCTGTAGCGGAGGCAGAGGAGGCGGGGCTTGTTGTGGAGCTGGCGGCGAAGTTACGGGTGGTTGAGCTTCGGGCTGGGGCACCGCCAAACTGGGAATTGCGACCGGGGTCGCGGCAGGAGGTGGCTTGGTCCCAAGCTGCTGGAGATAGGCAAGATCGCGAGGCTCTTCGGTTCCGGGCTGAACCGCGGGGAATGCTAAATTCATCTGGTGCTCCATTGCGCTCGCGATGCGGTGCAACTGCCAGATCAGCTTCTCGAGCTCCTTCGAACGACCAAGGTTCAAGTTGCGGTCCCACAGAAAACGGATCGACAAGATGAAGAGAATGGGCAGACCGATGGCAAGCGTGGCGAGAACGATGGTGATGAGGAGAGGGTCTGGCGATTGGGTCATGATGGTACCTCCAAAGCGGGGCTCCAGAGGCAGAATAACAGCTACGGTGCAGCGGTGACAAACGAATCGAATGCCGCTCACCCCGGCTCAGAATTGCAATCTCGTTGCTCGGTTAAGCCTTCAGAGCCGCTTGTACATAGGCGGCTTTCAGCGGAAGTCGCCGATTGACCTTGCCCGTTGCATCGTGGAGTGCAGCTGCGATTGCCGGTGCCGCCAACGCATTCGCCGCCTCGGAGCCTCCGCCGTAACGGCCGACTTTTGGATTGTTGAGCAGCACGACCTTTATTTCGGGGATGTCTGCCATGTTCAGGATCGGATAGGAGCTCCAGTCCTCCACGGTGATGCCACTCTCGTCGAACGTGGCCTCTTCGAGCAGCGCGTGGCTGATTCCCATGACCGCACCGCCTTCGACCTGGCGCTTCAATTGCGCCGGATTCACGATAATGCCGGGATCCACCGCAATCGTGTACTTCTCAACGACAATCGCGCCTGTGCTCGGATTGACGGCGATCTGGCAAACGCAGGCCCAGTAGGTTCCCGAGCGCAACATGGCCGAGACGCCGCGGCCGCTCACAGGAGTTGATCCGGTGGACCTAGCATCGGATCGCGGTGAGGGGCGCGTGTCCCAGCCGGAGGCTTCGCGAACTGCTTTTAACGCGCCGATGAGGCGCTCTTCGTTTGCATTGTCGATCCGGAACTGGATGGCGTCCACGCCCGCAAGAGCTGCGGCTTCGCTGATCGCCAGTTCCCGCGGAAAGTTCTGCTGGAACTGCCCCGGCGTGCGCATGCTGTGATCGCGGATGCCGACGGCGAGCGGGGAGGCTTTCTGTCCGACTTGGAATGTGCCGTGGCCGCGTTCCATCAAGTTCGGAACCGTGCCGTAAACCCAGGGGTCGGCAATCCCGTTCACTGTCGAAGTAACAGACTTAGACGCAACCTCGGGTGCCGGCATGGTGGGCAGACCGGCAATAACCGCACCGATCGGCCGGTCATCCTGCATGGCGGGCATATAGTGGTCGACTTGATAGCCAACCAGCTTGCCCTTTTCGTCGATGGCAAGCTGCACGTCGGAGAACGCAGCGGGTGATTGCGTGGACCACTGCATATCGTCTGCGCGCATCCACTGAACGCGTACGGGTTTGCCGACGGCTTGGGACAGGATCACCGCCTCGTCCTCCGCGCCGGCATTTCCGCCGTTAGACCTTCCGTAGTGGCCGGGCCCGGGATACGCGTGCACGATCACCTGATCGGGCGTGGTGCCAAGCATCATCGCGATTTCGCCCCGTAGCGCCTGCGGGTTCTGATTATGCGTATGGATGTGTACGGTGCCATCCGGAGCTACGTCGGCAACGGCCATGGTCGGGCCGATCGGCGCGTGCTTCATGTACGACAATTGATAGGTGGCGGAAAATTTCTTGTGAGCTGAAGCCAGCACGGGGCTCACATCACCCTTGCTGGCATCGCTCTTGGTGGCGGGGGTTGTGGTCCAGTCAGCTTCTTTCCTGAGGTAATCGTAGATTTTTGCGCTATCGGGAAGGCCCTTCCAGTCTGTCCATTTCGTGCCTTCGGCCACGTGTTGGGATGCTTGAATGGCTTCCCACTCCGTGGGCGCGACCACTCCGACAAGATTGCCCTTCACGATGACTTTAGAATTCGGGAATTTGTTTTTGTCCAGTTGGCCGACCGAGACGAGAGTTGAGCCGAGTGTTTTCGGATGCACCATGCGCGCCTGCAGCATGCCGGGGAGGCGCACATCGGTGGCCCAGGTTTCCTTCGCAGCCACTTTCGAACTGATGATGGAACTCGGGTAGGACTTGCCGATGATGGTGTACTCGCTGACGGGTTTCATCGGCGGATTCCCCTCGATGGTCAGCCCGAAAATGCTGGTGAGCTCTCCCTTTACCGGAATCGTGAGCTTCAACTGCTGTTCCTTGACCAGGTCGCCGTACGAAACGCTCTTGCCAGCGCCGGAAACGACGCCGTCCCTGCCCCTCAGCTTGTCTTTCGCTACGCCCAGCCGCTCGGACGCAACGTCCAGCAGTGCCTGGTAGGTATAGGCGGCCGCCTTCCGGATGTTCGGTGTTCCGTGGCCGAGAAAATCGAAGGCGCCGCTGCCGTCTGGGGTGCGATCGGTATCTCCAGCCACCACCGTGGTGATCCATTCGAACGGTACGCTCAACTCTTCCGCCACAATCTGCCGGTAGGCTGTAAAGGTTGAGCCTTGGCCGAAGTCATTCTTGCCGGTGCGAATCAGCACGGTATTGTCTGGATGAATCTCAATCCAGGAACTGACCAGCGTGGGATCGAGCGTATTCTTCATCATTGCAGCCCTTGGCCTGCCGGCCTTCAGCACCTCCGGGCCAACCAGGCTGACGCCCACCACCAGCGCGCCGCCGGCCTTGACGAATTGCCTGCGCGACAGCGTCGCTCCGTAAACATTCACCGCTTTTTTGCTCACCGTCGCCATCGCTCACCTCCCCTTGGCCATGATCACAGCCGCATGTCGCACGGCATCGATGATGGCCATATAAGTTCCGCAGCGGCACAGATTGGGCGACGGCCCGGACGTTGTGAAGGCCTCTTTGATTTGCGCAATCGTCGGATTCGGATTGCTTTCGAGCAGTTCGGTGGCCTTGATCATCATCCCGTTCTGGCAAAAGCCACACTGCGGAGTTTGTTCTTCGATCCAAGCCTCCTGGACCGGGTGCAGGGTGCGTTTCGCTTCTTCCGCCGAGAGCCCCTTTTGTTTTGCCCATCTCGCGGGCAGACCTTCAAGCGTGGTGACCTCCTGATTGGCGGCTTCCGCGAGCGTCGTTACGCAGGAACGGGCCTCCTTGCCGCCGACCAGAACGGCACAAGCTCCGCACTGGGCGAGTCCGCAGCCGAACTGCGGACCCAGCAACTGGAGATCGTTGCGCAAAACGTACAGCAGCGGTGTATCGCCGGTTGCCTGGACCTCGAGCCGAACTCCATTCACAAGAATCGTGGCCATCAGTAACTCCTGCCAAAGCTTGCACCCTACGGTTAAATCCGTAACGCCTTAGGTTGGGAAGCTTGGGCATGGAAAGTATAGCCCGCTTATAGGGGAGGCGGTTGCCCATTCCGCCACAGAGTTTGCCCAATGCTCCGAATCGTATGCCCCTTGAAAAGCACGCAAAGGGTTGCTGGGCCGAGCTTGCTCTTTTTGGAGGCTAGCGATTGTCGATTTCGGTGGAGATTACGGTAACCGACTTGGGCTCCAGCGTCAGAGCGAGTAGGTTCGGCACATTTAGCGCCTTAAGCGCGGCAACAACGTCATTTCGAATCCCGCGGGTGTTGGGAATCGTGGAGTCCGGACCGACCCATAGGCCCTCATACACGCCGTGGCCGAGATGTTCCGCGAACTGGCCGAAAATATTGCGGTCAATTTTCGGGCCGGCTCTCGAGACTTCCACCGACAATTGAATTTTTTGGGCGACAGCCACGGGCAGGGTTGTCGCCATAGCGATCAGTGACAAGCCTAGGAGAAGCGCACCCGCGATGCGACACACCTCCAGGGTGGCCTGCAATTTTTCTCGTTGCCGGCGATTCGGGTGAAGGCGATATTTGAAGGTTCGTCTTGCCATCGCCGGTTCTCCCTCCACACCCACAGGCAGGGCTCTAGTTTCGCCTTTCATTCGCTAAAGGTCAAGGCTTGAACCCCGTGCCATGTCAGCCAAGCCTGGGGCTTTCCCTCGACTGCTTCGGCCGGAGCAACCCGACCTCGAAACGAACGATTGGAAGGAGGTTCTCGGGTCACCATCGCATTTCGCTGCGAGCTGTGGCGGTTATCGCACCAGGTATTGCAGGAGTATATTGGGCTGCAGAAAGCCACGCTTTAACTTTTCAACGTGGCTAGCGGCGCCTTATATCCCCGCCCTGAAGGACGAGGTTTTACGGCACCACGGATAATTGCTTTTGACTGTAAACAGACTTCATGCATCCCGAACAACTGAGGCACTGCGAAGGTCAGCACGAGGAGCTTTTCCCTTGAGACAAATCAGTCGACGTGAGTTTGTGGCAACCACGGCCGTTGTTGGCGCCGGTGTCCTCGCTCCTACTCAAGCATTCCCGTTCGAGCAACAGCCACCCACGAATTCTTCTGTGGGGGTTCCGGGGCAGGCGCGCCAAGAAGTTGTGCCGGTTCAGGCAGTTCCGTTTCCGATGAAGAACGTACGTCTAGGGCCGGGTGTCTTCCGTGCGGCGGCTGACGCGAATCGCCGTTACCTTAAAACGCTGCCTCCGGACCGATTGCTTCATACGTTCCGCTTAACGGCCGGGCTGCCCTCTTCGGCAGAACCCTTGGGCGATTGGGAAAAGCCCGATTGCGAACTGCGCGGCCACTTCGTCGGCGGGCACTATTTATCCGCTTGTGCTCTGGCGTTTGCCAGTTCCGGCGACGAGGAATTCAAAGGCAAAGGGGACCTGATGGTAGCCGAACTCGCGAAATGCCAGGCGCAGCACAAGAATGGCTATCTTAGTGCCTTTCCGCAGGAATTGTTTGACCGTTTGCGTGATGGAGTGAAGGTTTGGGCTCCGTTCTACACCATTCACAAGATTATGGCTGGCCACCTGGATATGTACAGGCTTGCCGGTAACGAGCAAGCTCTCGACACCACGGAAAAGATGGCGCAGTGGGTACGAAGCTGGACAGATCCTCTGAGTGATCAGCAAATGCAGCGCGTTCTTCTCGTGGAATACGGGGGCATGGGTGAGGTCCTAGGCGACCTGTATGGCTTCACGGGAAACCGCGAGTATCTCGACCTGGCGCAACGTTTTGACAAGGAGTGGTTCTTCGATGCGCTGGCGGCACACCGCGACGAACTGAAAGGCCTGCACGTCAATACGCATATTCCTCAGGTAATTGCCGCCGCTCGCTTGTATGAACTGGCCGGGGACAGGCGCTACTTTAATATCGCCGACTACTTCTGGAACGAGGTCACCAGCGAGCGCTGCTATTGCACCGGAGGCACCAGTAATTTCGAGACGTGGAGAACGGAGCCAGGCGTTCTTTCGACACAGCTCAGTTCACAAACAACGGAAGACTGTTGTGCGTACAACATGATGAAGCTGACGCGGCACCTGTTCGGCTGGTCAGCGCAACCTCGGTATATGGACTACTACGAACGCGTCTTGTTCAACCATCGCCTGGGCACCATCGATCCGGAGACTGGCACAACGGTTTACTATCTCCCGCTCGGAAGCGGTTACTCCAAGATCTACGCGAAACCGTTCGACTCCTTCTGGTGCTGCAACGGGACAGCTGCAGAGGAGTTTGCGAAACTCACGGACTCAATCTACTTTCATGACGACGAGGCGGTATTCGTCAATCTCTACATTGCGTCGGAGCTGAATTGGCCAGAAAAGAGTATCCGCCTAACACAACAAACCTCTTTCCCGGAAGGACAAGGGACCACCTTAATCTTCTCGGGGGCAAAACCTGCTGATATTGACCTCAAATTGCGCGTGCCGTCCTGGGCGAGAACCGGCAGCGTGAAAGTGAATGGGCAAACCGTGCCTGCTTTTGCGGATCCGGGCAGTTACCTTGTTCTTCGCGGGCCATGGAAGAATGGCGATCGCATTGAGCTGGCTTTGCCGATGAGGTTGCACGCGGCGCCGATGCCCGACAAAAGAAGTCTCCAGGCGGTGATGTACGGCCCTCTGGTGCTGGCGGCGCGTTTCGAAGAAGAGCCCCGCGAGAGGTGGTACCGACATTTCACGGCGGACGAGAAACAGGAAGCCGCTCCTCGGTTGCAGTTCAAAGGGAAGCTCAACGACCCGGCAAGTTGGCTGAAGCCTGCTGACGAGAAACTGACGTTCCGTACAGTCGGGCAACCACAGGCTGTGACCTTCGCGCCTTTGTCAAGCATCATCCACGAACGGTACTCCGTATATTGCGAAGTTAAAGAGACCAGTTCCTGAACGAAACTTAGTCGCGAACTGGGATGAAAAAGGGGAAGCCGCCGAGTCGCGAGCTGACCACCCGAGCCCGGGTGATGTGCGCTTAGGGACAAGTACTTGTTAGAAGGCGTCTCCGCCGCCACCGCCGAAGCCACCGCCCGAAAAACCACCACCGCCACCGCTGCCGCCAAAGCCGGAGCCCTGCGAACTGCGTGGGGCCGATGACATGACGTCGCCTGCCTGGACGGACATGGTGTTCAGATTGTTGACGAACAGATACGGATAGAAGTTGGGGCCAAAGCTGCCGCCTTGATACCACTGCGGGGGCTGCGTGTAGATTCCTTGAAAGGCTTTGCTCCAGTTCTTCTCGACGCCGAGAGCCATGGCAAAGGGTAGAAATTTCTCGAACATTTCCGGCGTTTTGATCGTGCGGTTGAAGCGGTCGGCTTCGACATGAGCCAGGAAGTCTTCGAAGCCGAGGATGCCTTCGAGAGTGCGCGCGCCGGCTTGTGTACGAGCGGGCATGAACCACCCAAATGCGCAGATGATGAGTCCGGAGAGAATACCGGCGACGATGAAGGGAAGCGGGGCCATACCGAGGTTCTTTGAAAGCCACAAACCCCCGCCAAGCACAAGGATTCCGGCGACGATACCGAACAGGATGTAAGCCGCGCGAGTCGTGTCTGGACGATGCGTGTAATAGCCTTTGCCGACCAGCGAGCCGAAGATGTGGTTCTTGATCCCAGCAATGTTCTGGTAGAAGCGGTTGTGCAAGTCGGCGAGCGCGACGGTATCGCCGGCGGTGCCGGTGCTGAAGATGCCGGCGAGGAGGTCCTGCTCGTGGGGTTTGAGAGAAGCCCACTCGGGGCTTGGTTTTTTCGAGTGGAAAACGTACTCAGTCGTGTGGGTGAGGCCAAGGAGGTGATCCTTTTTCTGCTCCTCGATGACCAGGAAGCCGCGGACCGCAAGGTCAACGATGGAAGCGGTGATGTCGCGCATGTCTACAGAGTTGTCGATGAGTGTGCCGACTTCGCCCGGTGTGAGATTTTCGGGCGGCTGATATTGCGCGGCAATGGGGCGAAGACGAGGATCGCGCCCGCGCGTCCACCAGAGCCACAACATGAAGAAGAACGCGGCGACCGGAATAACAAAGGGCCAGTTGCTGCGAAGGTAGAAAAGGACGAGAGAAAAAGCGGTGGGCGGGCGAACTGCCCCTTTATCGAAGGCCACAGCGACGGTGAGGCCTTCGTGAATGCCGAGAGGGCTGGTCGTACGAACGTCAACGCCAGTGCCGTTGATTTCGACGGTGCCGTTGCGTTCGCTGCTATGGTACGCACCGGTAAAAAGATTGGCGCGAACGGTGGAGGCGTTGTCAGGCAAGACGATGTGCGCGCCGGCCTCTTCGATAGGGATGGGCCACTCGTCGCCGGTGACATTCCAGTAGAACTCGTCATGATCCTCGAAGAAGCGAAGCGCGTCGGAAACCGTGTACTCGATGGAGATAGTGCGAGTGCTGTTGTCGGCCTGGTCGATGTAGATTTTGAGCCTGAGGTATTGGCGCTCACGGCTGGTTTGGTATTTGAGCTTCAGGCCGTCTTCATCGGTGACGCTTTTGACATTGAGGAGGAGCGAATAGTTGAGACCACGCGGACCGGCGTATTCAACCGGAATGTCGCGATAGATGCCGTGCCAGGGTCCGCCGATGAATTGAAAGGTGATGTGTTCGCTGACGTCGACGGTGGCGTCGGGCAGCACATCAATTTCGGAAAAAAACTTCAGTAGCCGGCGGTCCTTGGCTGCAAGGGAAGAGGGGAAAAGGAAACCCCAGCAAAGTGCGAGCAGGAATAGAGTGAGGAAAGAAGTGCTGCGCCTCTTGCGAGAGGCGAGGCACTCCTTGCTTCGCAAACTCCGCTCGGAATGACGGTTTTCGGTTCTGGCCGCAAATGGCCAGAGGGCGTGGAGGGGCCGGGACGGATTGTTGGGAGCTGCCATGCGGTTGGGCGGCGTGAATCAGGCCGTGGGAGCCGCTGGATTGCTGAAACTGACTTTGGGCGCTTCGCGCTCGGCGGCGGAAGAGACTTCGAAGAACTCCCGCTGCTTGAAGCCCAGCATTCCCGCGAAAATGTTCGTTGGGAATTGGAGGATTTTGGTGTTCAGGTCACGGACCACGGCGTTGTAATAGCGGCGGGCGTTTTGCACGTTGTCTTCGATCTCCGAAAGGGAATTTTGAAGAGCGGTGAAGCTCTCGATGGCGCGGAGCTGCGGATAAGCCTCGGAAAGAGCGAAGAGGCTCTTGAGCGCGCCGGAGAGCATGTTTTCGGCGGCCGCTTTGTCTGCCGGGC
>Ga0126373_10003139_pt1 | contig 12293 bp, 9 predicted proteins | sample PanSoiMetPlot_11_FD_92545 | JGI IMG/M metagenome (GOLD analysis project Ga0126373, IMG submission 92545) | Tropical forest soil microbial communities from Panama - MetaG Plot_11 | ecosystem: Environmental > Terrestrial > Soil > Tropical forest > Bulk soil | place: Panama | collected 2016-02-17
GCTGGATGAGCTGCACGAGCTGAAGATCCTGGCCGACCGCGACGAGGATGGCTATCTGCTCCAGATCTTCACCAAGCCCGTTCAGGACCGCCCCACCGTCTTCTTCGAGCTGATCGAGCGGCACGGCTCACAAGGCTTCGGAAAGGGCAATTTCAAGGCCCTGTTCGAGGCCATCGAGCGCGAGCAGGCCCGGCGCGGGAACCTGTGAGGGCGGCGCCCTGACGCAGCCGTCTCGCCTACGTCCGCTCGCGAGGCAGTGCTGGGTGGGCCTGACCACGCATACAGTGGGTGTGACTTCGGGCCAGTATGGCTAGCGGCCGCCCGCAACGGAACCCTCGGGCAGGATGACGCAGCAGGACGAGACCAGGCAGCACGAGGCGACGGATCAATCAGCGCCGTCGCTCCCGTCGCCTTACCTGGACGCAAGTGGTGCTGCCCCGCAGGCTTATCTCGCACCGCCCCAGCCGGATCAGCCGAAGTACGGCGCGCCGCCGCCGTACCGCACCCGGCTGCGGGCCAACGGATCAGGCTCGCAGCCAGATACCCGGCTTGGTTACGGCCAGCAGCCGAGTTACGGTCAGCCCGGCTATTGGCAGGCTAGGGACCGGCCGATTCGGCGCACGCAGTCACGCCGCGACGCGTCCATTGCGTCACCCTGGGAGCGGCTCGGCGCCGCCATCGTGGACTGGATCATCATTGTTGGGGTCTCGGTCGTGGCCTTCTGGTCGCCGTTGGTCCGCGTCTGGAACGAACTGCAAGCCATCACCGGTAGCTATCAGAACCTCGGCTCGCCCGCTGCGCAGGCGGCGATCAACAACATGGCTAGGGATCCCGCCAACCAGCACGCGCTCCTGTACTGGATGCTTGGCATCTTCGGCATCGCCCTTGCCTACTACTGGGTCCAGCATGCCGCCTGGGGGGCGACCGTCGGCAAGCGGATGCTCGGCGTCCGGGTGGTCCAGGCCACTGACCAGGCGCGGATCGGTGTACAGACCGCCGGAATCCGCACTGTGGCGTTCCTAGTCGGCCCAGCAGCCTTCCTGCTGCTGTTCAGCCCCATCAATGTGGCGGGCGGCTTGCTGTGGGTCGCGGACACTGGACTGACGCTGCTTGACCCGCGCGCCCAGTGCCTGCATGACAAGGTGGCAGGCACGCTGGTCATGAAAAAGCGCTGGCTCGATCAGCAGACGGGGTCGACCGGCCGCTAGTAGCGCCGGGACGGTGTCGGCCGACCCGGCGGGCCTGCGATCCGGCGAGCTTGCTTGGCGGGTCAGCCGAACAGGAGCGTGTACCCAGATTTGCGGAGCTGCGCGAGTACCGAGTCGATGTGCTCGGGCCCGCGGGTCTCGAGGTGCAGGTTGACTTCTGCCTCATCGACGCGCAGCTCAGCTGTCACACGTTCATGTACGACGTCGAGCACGTTCGCGCCGAGGGCGGCGAGCTCCATCAGGAGCGTCGCGAGGGCCCCGGGGCGGTCCGGCAGCCTGCACCGGATCGCGAGGAACCGGCCGGCCGCCGACAACCCATGCCGCAGCACCTTCGACAAGAGCAGCGGGTCGATATTGCCGCCAGACAACACGATCACGACCGGCGGCGTGAACAGCGCCGGATGTTCGAGCATCGCCGCGATCCCGGCCGCTCCGGCTGGCTCCACCACCTGCTTAGCGCGTTCAAGGCACAGCAGCAGACCGCGCGACAGGTTCTCCTCGGTGACCGTGACGATGTCGGTCCCAAGTCCGGCAAGCAACGTGACCGTCAGATCACCAGGCCGGGCTACCGCGATGCCGTCGGCCATCGTGGCCGACGGTGTCACGCTGATCGGAAAGCCGGCCGCAACCGACGCCGCCATCGGGGCGGCGGCCTCTGCCTGGACACCGATGAGCTGCGCCGATGGCAACGCGGCGCTCGCGGCCACCGCGACACCGGCCGCTAGGCCGCCGCCACCGACGGGCGTTGCGATGGTGCGCACCTGCGGGCACTGCTCGGCGATCTCGAGCCCGACAGTACCCTGGCCGGCGATCACGTCCGGATGATCGAACGGGTGGATGAAAATCGAGCCGGACTCGGCCGCCAGGTCGCGCGCCATCGCGAGGGCATCCTCGACGGCCGACCCGTGCAGCACCACGTCGGCGCCATATGACCTCGTCGCGGCCACCTTGGGCAGCGGTGCGGCGGCCGGCATCACCACAGTGGCCTTGGTCCCGAGCGCGGCCGCGGCGAGCGCGACGCCCTGAGCGTGGTTGCCGGCGCTGGCGGCGACGACGCCGCGCTCTCGTTCGGCGGCGGTTAGGCGCGCGATCCGTACGTAGGCACCGCGCACCTTGAACGATCCGCCGCGCTGGAGGTTCTCGCATTTGAGATACACCGGCCCGCCGACTAGCGCGGATAGCGCACTCGACTCGAGCAACGGGGTCTGACGGGCTACCCGCTGCAGCATCGCCTGGGCAGTGGCCACGTCAGCTGGCTGTACCGGCAGACTCTCCGTTGAGTCGGGACTGGGCGATGACGTCACGCCTGAATTGTCGCACTGCCGCCACCGCCGGGCGCAGCCCGTCGCCGCGCGGGGCGGTTTCGCGCCTGCCCGGCGCGGACGGCACTAATCACCGTGCCAGTACCGATCGGCCGCGAGGATGAGCGCCGCGGCGCCGACAAGACCCGCGCTCTGGCCGAGGGCCGCAGGCACAACGCGAACCTGCCGTGTGAACGCGAGCCTGGCGTGCGCTCGCAATGCCTCCTCCAGCGGGTCAAACAGGAGCGGACCCGCTTGCGAGAGGCCGCCGCCGACCGAGACCACCTCAAGGTCGCACAGGCTTGTGGCCGATGCAATGGCGATACCGAGCGCGCGCCCGGCGCGGTGCATGGCGGCCAGTCCGGTGGGATGACCTAGCGCCCCGTCGGCCGCGAGATCCTTGGCCGTGGCGTCCTTCTGGTCGGGCCGCCAGCCCTCAGCCTGCGCCCACGTCACCAGTGCCGGCCCGCGCGCAATGGCCTCGGCGCAGCCACGCCCGCCACAGACGCACAACGGTCCGGTGTCCGGGTCGACGACCACGTGCCCGATGTGGCCGGCGTTGCCGGACGCGCCTTTAATGAGCTGGCCGTCGAGGACCAGGCCGCCGCCAACGCCGGTTGACACAACCATGCCGAGCACGTTGTCGCGGCCGCGTCCGGCTCCCCGCCAGTGCTCGGCCGCGACCATGCAGATGGCGTCGTTGTGTACCCGGACGGTTATGCCGCCCAGCCGCTCTTCGAGCCTGGTGCGCAGCGGGAACCGACGCCAGGCCGGGATGTTGAGCGGGGACACCAGGCCAGATGGCCACTCCATCGGGCCACCGCAGCCGCAGCCGCAGCCGGCCAGCTCCGCGGGCGTCGCGTGCGCGCGCTCGAGTACGCCTGTCATCAGCGCATCCAGCGTCCGCCACAGCTGCTCGGCGTCAAGGCCAGCGGGCGTGGGCACCTGAGCCCACGTGAGCACCCGGCCGGCCGGCTCCACGAGGCCCGCAGCCAGCTTGGTACCCCCGACATCGACGGCGAGCACTGGGCGGGAATCGGTCATTCACGCCTCCCCAAGATGCGAACCACGCGCGCATCGACATAGTGTCGAATGGTGCAGCCTACGACTCGCAGACAGCCAGCCCCAGATCAGCCACCGACCTCTTCCCCGCCTGACATCCGCACGCTGGGCGAGCTTCGCGCGAGCGGATTCCAGCTTCGCACCGTGAAGCAGGAACTGAGGCAGAACCTGCTCGACCGGATGCGCGCGGGCGCGGACGCATTCCCCGGCATCATCGGATTTGGTCAGACGGTGCTGCCGCACCTCGAGCGCGCCATCATCGCCGGGCACGACGTGATCCTGCTTGGTGAGCGAGGCCAGGGCAAGACGAGGCTCATCCGGACGCTGACCGGACTGCTGGACGACTGGACGCCCGCTGTCGCCGGATGCGAAATCAACGATCACCCTTTTGGGCCCGCATGCGCCCGCTGTCGTCGGCTCCTCGCCGAGCAGGGCGATGACCTGGCTGTCGTCTGGCGGCCTCGCACAGACCGATACGGCGAGAAGCTTGCAACGCCAGACACCAGCGTCGGCGACCTGATCGGCGACATCGACCCGGTCAAGGTCGCCGAAGGCCGGACGCTCGGAGACCCGGAGACCATCCACTTCGGCCTGCTGCCTCGAACCAACCGGGGCATCTTCTGCCTCAACGAACTCCCGGATCTCGCCGAGCGCATCCAGGTGTCGCTGCTGAACGTGCTCGAAGAGCGGGACATCGGTGTCCGGGGTTACGCCCTGCGGCTGCCGCTTGACCTCGTCCTCGTCGCGAGCGCGAACCCGGAGGATTACACCAACCGCGGCCGCATCATCACTCCGCTCAAGGACAGGTTCGGCGCGGAGATCCGGACGCACTATCCGCTGAGCCTCGAGTCTGAGCTTGCGCTGATCGATCAGGAGTCCGCAATCGCCTGGGACGGCAGTGACCCCGGCGCCTTCGTTCCCGCCCATCTCGTGCAGGTGATCGGCCGGTTCACGCGGTTGGTCCGGGCTTCGCCGGCCGTTGACTCGCGGTCGGGCGTGTCGGCGCGGTTTGCCATCGCGGCTACCGAGGCAGTCGCCGCTTCTGCTGTGCGCCGGTCTGCCCTCGCGGGCGAGGACCAGCCGGTCGCGCGGGTGTGCGACCTGCCCGCGGTGATCAGCACCCTGCGGGGCAAGGTGGAGTTCGAGGTCAGCGAGGAGGGCCGTGAGCAGGAGGTGCTCGACCACTTGCTGCGGCGCGCTACGAGCGACACGTTCCGGGCCCTGCTCGGCAACGCCGACCTAACCGGCCTGCTGGCCAGGTTCAACGACGGCGGCGTGGTCGAGACGGGCGAACTCGTGCCGGCGCCAGACCTGCTGCGGCGGATCGGCGAGGTACCCGGCCTCGCGAGGATCATGGAGCGGTTGCGGATGGATGGCAGCGAGTCGCTTGGGCAAGCCGCGGCCGCACTGGAGTTCGCGCTCGAGGGCCTGTACCTGATGCGGCGCCTGTCCAAGGACTCCATCGACGGCGGGGCGGTGTACCGCACCTGAGCAAGATCTGCGGAGCCGCTACCGGTCCAGGAGGTGAGCGGGAATGACCGGGTATCGCTACGGGCCCTACTCCGGCGGGCCTGATCCCCTGGAGCCGCCGTACGACGTCCGCGGCGCCGTCGATGCCCTCGGCGAGTCGGTCCTGGACGGCACGGACCCGTCGAGCGCGCTCCGGGAGTTGCTTCGCCGCGGGATGTCCGGCCATCGCGGCCTTGATGACCTGCTGCGCCGCGTGCGCGAGCGGCAGCGCGAGATCCGTGGTCGCGGTCGCCTTGACGGGATCCTCGATCAGGTCAGGTCGCTGCTCGATACCGCCATCGGTCAGGAGCGGGCCGAGCTATTTCCTAACCCGTCCGACGAGGCCCGCCTGCGGGAAGAGGAACTCGACAGGCTGCCGTCGGATACAGCTCAGGCGATCCGGCAGCTCGCCGACTACGACTGGCAGTCCGCGGCAGCGCGCGAGACGTTCGAGCAGCTGAAGTCCCTGCTGCGCAGCGAGGTGCTGGACAGTCAATTCCGCGGCCTGCGGCAAACCCTGGCTGATCCCGATCCGGAGGCCATGCAGCGGGTTAGGGACATGATGGCCGCGCTGAACGACATGCTCGAGGCGGATGCACGCGGCGAGCACACGCAGGCGGACTTTGACAACTTCATGGCGTCCTACGGCGACATGTTCCCGGACTCGCCAGCAAACCTCGAGGAGCTCGTTGACTCCCTAGTGCGGCGGATGGCGGCAGCGCAGCGGCTGCTCGACTCGCTGACAGGCGAGCAGCGTGATGAGCTGTCCGAGCTTATGGCGCAGGCGCTCGAGGATGCCGGCCTCGCGGCTGAGATGTCACGTCTCGCCGACGGCCTCCGCGCGCGGCGCCCGGACATGGACGCTGGCCTGCCGCAGCCAGGGATGACCGGCGGCGAACCGCTGGGCCTGAGCGACGCCACGACTGCGTTGGCGGAACTCGCTGACCTCGCAGACCTGGAGGACTCCCTGCGGCAGGACTATCCGGGGGCGCGCCTGGATGACGTTGACGAGGAAGCGATCCGCCGCGCGCTTGGACGGCAGGCTGTCGATGACATGGAAGCGCTGCGCCAGATCGAGCGCGAGCTCGAGCGCCAGGGCTACCTGCAGCGCAGCGACGGCAAGCTGGAGCTGACGCCCAAAGCCGTCCGCCGCCTCGGCCAGACGGCCTTGCGCAAGGTGTTCGCCGAGCTGCCAGCGGGCGGCACCGGTGACCATGATCAGCACGACGCCGGCCAGGCCGGCGAGTACACCGGCAGCACCCGGCCCTGGCGGTTCGGCGACGAACAGGCCATCGACGCCGCCACGACGGTCCGGAACGCGCTGCTCCGGCAGGCCGGACCGCTCCGCGACGGTCCGGCCACCGGCGGCGGCGCCGACGGCCGCCGAACCGGCCGCGAGGCGCGCGTGCGGCTCGCAGTGGACGACTTCGAAGTCGCCGAGACCGAGCGCCGGGCGTCGGCTGCGGTATGCCTGCTCGTCGACCTTTCGTACTCCATGGCGCTGCGCGGCACGTGGGGCGCGGCGAAGCAGACAGCGCTGGCGCTGCACGCACTCGTCCGCACCCAGTACCCGCAGGACGCGATCCAGGTCATCGGCTTCTCTAACTACGCGCGCGAGCTGCGCGAGACCGAGCTCGCGGGGCTGAGCTGGGACATGGTCCAGGGCACGAACCTGCACCACGCCCTGGTGCTCGCCGGCCGATTCCTCGACCGTCGGCCCGAGCACAACCCCGTCGTCATGATCATCACTGACGGCGAGCCCACGGCGCACCTGCGCCGCGACGGCCGGTTCTGGTTCGACTGGCCGCCGTCGCCTGAGACGCTCGAGCTGACCCTGGCCGAGGTCGATAAGATGACGCGGCGACGGGCCATCCTCAATGTCTTCATGCTCGCTGACGACGAGCGCCTCACCGCGTTTGTCGACGAGGTTGCCAGGCGTAACGGCGGCCGCGTCCTGCGGGCGATGCCCGACAGCCTCGGCGAGTACGTGGTCAAGGACTTCCTGCGGACTCGTCGCCAGTACAGCGGATAGGTCAGATACCACGTTGCCCGGCAGCAGTAACGACCGGCCGGCTTGCCTCGATAGGACAGCTGAAGCAGCAGAGTCCTAGGATCTGGGCCATGTCCTTTAGCGACAAGCTCGTCCTGTGGCTGCACATTGGCTTCGCGATCTTCACTATCGGTCCGGTGACCCTGGCCATCTCGTCTACGCCGCGCTACATCCGTCGCCGGAACGTGCCTGTCCTGCGCTACCTGACCAGGATCACGACGATCTTCACCGTCGGTTCGCTGCTCGTGCTCGTCTTCGGAATAGTGCTCGGCCAGCTCGATCACGACTACTCGAAGGCGTGGCTGACAGCCGCAGCGACGCTGTTCGTGGTCGCCATCGCGCTCCTGGTGCTCATCGTTCGCGACCAGCGCCGGGCCATCAGGGCGCTCGCGCCGGGTGCCGCCGACGGCAGCGGCGACACACGCGCGCGTGGCACGGCCAGCGCTGGCGGCCCGGCCGGATATTCGGGCGAGTCAGGGCCGGGCGACGCTAGTGCTGGAGGAATGGCGCAGCCGGTCGGCGACGGGGCTACGCTTGTCGCTGACATCGCCTCCGTGGAGCGCGGCCGGATCGCCGCCATGGGTGGCGTTGTCAACCTGATCTGGCTGGTCATACTGGTTTTGATGGTCTGGCAGCCGTAGGCCCGGTGACGCCCCGCAACCGCAGCGGCGCCAGGCCTGTGGCCCGCCCGGTGGGCGGCGAGACCCTCGTAGCCAAGATTTTGATGTCTTTGTTGTTATTTCGACCCAGTCAGCTCAGTCGTCAGTAGTACCGTGCCGGTCGTAATCAGCGCTGGCTTGGTGGCGATCCGAGCGCACCGCGCGCAGCCAGCTTCTAGGAGGAATTGTGAGTTCTCAGACTGTGTCCGGCGGCTCCAAGCGGACACTCACCATCATTCTGGCCGTCATAGCGGTACTTGCTCTGGTCGCGGCCATCCTCTGGCTCTCGGGCGCCTCTCCGGCGTTCCTGAACTCCGGTAGCCACGTGAAGGGCAGCGGCGGGCACCACCTGTTCCGGGGCATCGCCGGGCTCGTCGTCGCCATCGTGTGTGGCGCCGGCGCGTGGTTCACCAACAAGAAGTAGCGGTACTCGCCAGCTGACGATCGTCAGCTCGGCTGACAGACTGGGCGTACTCCGGCCAACGCTCGCAGCAGCGGTGCCGGAGTACTCCTGTCATTTCGCGGAACACTCCGGCATGAATGCCGGACGATTGTGCCGGCCCGGCGGCTGCCGTTTAGCTGCTGGCCGCCGGGTTCCCGGCTCACCGGGGCAGCGCCGCGCCTTCGGCGGCAGCGTTGACACTCAGCTACTCGGACACCTAAATTTTCTACCGTTCGAACACGTAACTGATGTTCGTTAAGCGCACAGGCGACAACCACTTCCCTGTCGGGCTCCTGCTTGCCGCCGCGCCGCCCCGAAGGAGTTCTGGTGGCACTTCTCGACCGATCAGTGTGGCAAGGCAAGGCCTACTCCGGCGGCTGGCATGAGGCTGGCGGTGGCCGGGCGCCAGTCATCGAGCCGGCGACCGGCGCTGAACTGGCCAGTGTCGGCATCGCAGCACCCGGCGATATCGCAACCGCTACGGCGATCGCCGCCGCAGCGCAGCCTGGTTGGGCGGCGCTGCCACATACACAGCGCGCCGCGATCCTCCGCAAGGCAGCTGACATCTGGCTAGCGAACGCCGCCGAGATCGAGGACTGGAGCATCCGCGAAGGCGGCAAGATCCCGCCTGCCGCCCAGTTCGAAACGCACGTGGCGACCGAGGAAATTTTCGAGGCGGCAACCCTGCCGTCGCGGCCCTACGGCGAACTGCTGCCTAGCGAGCAACCGCACCTGAGTTTCGCCGAGCGTGTGCCCGTGGGCGTCGTCGGCGTCATCGCTCCCTTCAACTTCCCGCAGATTCTGGCGATCCGGTCGGTGGCCCCGGCGCTGGCGCTCGGCAACGCGGTCGTGCTGAAGCCGGATCCGCGCACCGCCGTTTGCGGAGGCGTGGTACTGGCGCGCGTCTTCGAAGAAGCCGGGCTACCCGAGGGCCTGCTGCACGTCCTGCCTGGCGGGCCTGACGTCGGCGAGGCGCTCGTGACCGACCCTCGCGTGGGCGTGATCTCATTCACGGGCTCGACCGCGGCGGGCCGCAAGGTCGGCGCGCTGGCGGGTCAGCACCTCAAGCGCGTGCATCTGGAGCTTGGCGGCAACTCGGCACTCGTCGTGCTCGAGGACGCCGACCTCGACAAGGCGGCTTCGGCGGGTGCCTGGGGCTCGTTCTTGCACCAGGGCCAGATCTGCATGACGACCGGCCGGCACATCGTGCACGAGTCTGTCTACGACGACTACGTGGCCAGGATCGCGGAAAAGGCCAGCCACCTCCCCGTCGGCGACCCCGCATCGGGCCAGGTAGCGATCGGCCCGATCATCGACGAGCGGCAGCGGGACAAGGTGCATGCACTGGTCACCGGCACCGTGGACGCGGGCGCGAAGCTAGCCGCTGGCGGATCCTACGAAGGCCTGTTCTACAAGCCGACGGTTCTCGCTGACGTCGCCCCGTCGATGCCCGCCTACGCGAACGAGGTCTTCGGCCCGGTCGCGCCCGTCCTGCGCTTCTCAACAGCCGACGAGGTGGCCAAACTCGCTGCCGAGTCGGACTACGGTCTCTCGCTCGGCATCCTGACCAGGGATGTCATGCGCGGCCTCGACCTTGCCCGGCAGATCCCCACCGGCATCGTGCACATCAACGACCAGACGGTCGACGACGCGCCGAACACCCCCTTCGGCGGCATCCGCGCGTCGGGCACAGGCGCCAGGTTCGGTGGGACGGCCAACCTCGACGCCTTCACCGACACTCGCTGGGTGACGATCCGCGGGGACATCGCGCCCTACCCGTTCTAGCTGCGGCCGCGAACGGATGATTCGCTCTCGTACTCAGGTAGGCATCGTCGGTGCCGGTCCGGCCGGGCTGCTGCTTTCGCACTTGCTCGCCCAGCGGGGTGTCGACTCCGTGCTGGTAGAAGTCCGCAGCCGGGATTACTGCGAGGCGCGACAGCGGGCCGGCGTGCTTGAAGACGGCAGCGTCGCGCTCCTGCGCGAGGCGGGCATCGCCGACCGGCTCAACCGGCAGGGGCTTGAACACGGCGGGATCTACCTTCAGTTCGACGGCGAGCGGCATCACATCGACTTCCGGGACCTGACCGGTGGCCGGACGGTGACCGTTTACGCCCAGACCGAGGTCGTCAAGGACCTGATCGCTCGGCGCCTGGCTGATACCGGGCCCGACGCCATCCAGTTCAGCGTCAGCGATACCGAGGTCGCGGCGATAGACACCGACAGGCCGGTCCTCCGATATATCGACAGCAGCGGCACCAGGCACGAAGTGAGGTGCGATGCCATCGCCGGCTGCGACGGTTTCCACGGGATAAGCCGGCCATCGCTGCCCGCAAGCGTGCTGACCACCTGGGAGCGCGGTTACCCCTACGCATGGCTCGGCATCCTGGCCGACGTGCCGCCCTCGACCGACGAGCTCATCTACTCACATCACAGCGACGGCTTCGCGCTGCATAGCCTGCGCAGCCCGACCGTCAGCCGCCTTTACCTGCAGGTCGATCCCGACGAGGACCTCTCCGAGTGGCCGGACGAACGCATCTGGGCGGAGCTGAGCCGCCGGTTCGAGCTGCCCGGCTGGACCCTCCGGCGAGGCCCAGTTCAGGACAAGAGCATTACGCCGATGCGCAGTTTCGTGTGCGCGCCGATGCGCTACGGGCGCCTGTTCCTCGCCGGGGATGCCGCCCATATCGTGCCGCCGACTGGCGCGAAGGGCCTCAACCTGGCGCTGGCCGACGTGGCCGTCCTAGCCCCGGCCCTGGACGCGCTGTTGCACGGCGACGACAAGCTGGCGGCCGCGTATTCGGCGACGTGCCTGAGCCGGGTCTGGCGCTCGACGCACTTCTCGTGGTGGATGACGACCATGCTGCACCGCACGCCAGGCGCCGACGCGATGGCGAAGCAGCTCCAGCTCTCCCAGCTTCGCTACGTCGTATCCTCCCGCGCGGCTGCGACGTCGCTAGCAGAGAATTACACCGGCTTCGCCTTTTACTGACCGCTACCAGAACGCATGCCACGAACAGAACCGCCGCAAGCAGAAACGAGGACACGGGCCATCATGCGAACCAAGCCGCCGTTTCGGGCCGACCATGTCGGCAGCCTGCTCCGCCCTGCCGAGCTGCTCGCCGCCCGCGAGGACTTCGCCGCTGGCCGGATCGGCGCCGAGCACCTGCGCGCAGTGGAAGACGCCGCGATCACCGCCGCCGTCACCATGCAGGCCGAAGTCGGCCTGCAGTCCGCGACCGACGGCGAATTCCGCCGTGCTACCTGGCACATGGACTTCATCTACCAGCTCGGCGGCGTCGAGAAGGCACCGGGCCACCTCGCCGTGAAGTTTCACAACGCCGCCGGGGACATCGAGTGGACCCCGGCCGCAATCCACATCGGTAGCAAGATCCGGCTGGACAAGACGATCTTTGCCGACCACTTCCGCTTCCTGCAGTCCACGGTCGGCGCAGCGACGCCGAAGCTGACCATCCCGTCGCCAAATATGGTCCACTACCGCGGCGGTCCGGCGTCCATCGACCACGACGTCTACCCCGACATGGAGGAGTTCTGGTCGGACCTGTCGGCCGCGTACGCCGACGAGGTGCAACGGCTGGCGGCGGCGGGCTGCACGTACCTCCAGCTCGACGACACCAGCCTGGCGTACCTGAACGACCCGGCTCAGCGCGCCGAGATCACAGCCCGCGGGGAAGACGCCGAGCACTTGCACCTTCGGTACATCCAGCAGGTCAACAACGCGATCAGCGGCCGGCCTGACACCCTGGCCGTCACTACGCACATGTGCCGTGGCAATTTTCGCTCGTCCTGGGCCGCCGAAGGCGGCTATGACTTCGTCGCCGAGGCGTTGTTCTCCGAACTCGCCGTTGACGGCTTCTTCCTCGAGTACGACGACGAGCGCTCGGGCGGTTTTGAGCCGCTGCGGTTCGTGCCGAAGGGCAAGATGGTCGTCCTCGGCCTGGTCACGACCAAGCGCGGCGAGCTTGAGAGCCCGGACACGCTGAAGCGCCGCATCGCAGAGGCAGCCAGGTTCGTTCCGCTGGATCAGCTGTGCCTGTCGCCGCA
>Ga0126373_10003140_pt1 | contig 12292 bp, 10 predicted proteins | sample PanSoiMetPlot_11_FD_92545 | JGI IMG/M metagenome (GOLD analysis project Ga0126373, IMG submission 92545) | Tropical forest soil microbial communities from Panama - MetaG Plot_11 | ecosystem: Environmental > Terrestrial > Soil > Tropical forest > Bulk soil | place: Panama | collected 2016-02-17
GATGAGGCGATTGAGCTCGAACAGCTTTGCGACGATCTAGCCAAGGAGCAAGAAGTAGATATCCTGTGCGTGTATCCATTGCCCAAAGGCCCGGATGCAGTTCCCGCGGTTGATAGCATCCTTGCGCAGCATTCCGCCTCTTCTTATCGATAAAGCGTGCTCATCCTTTGGTTGTGAATCCCGTACTAATTTTCTAAGCCCTGATAGGCGGTGATAACCGGTAAAGCGGGTGCCGGCACGAATCAACGAGGCGTCAGCGTCTTTCGACGCTTAAATCTCTCTACCCAGAACCACCAGAACCCGCGTATCCGCATCAGACAAGACCCGAGATGCAATTACGGGAGCTTCAGATCTCCGACCACTGCTTTTTCGATCAAGCTATCTGGCGCAGAGGCCGGTCGTCACAACTTTTTTGTTGGGCTTGAGCTGGTAGGTGAAATAAGGAACAGCTACGCGGAAAGACTGTGGGTCGTTATTGGCGCAATGACCGGGGCTCTGCTGCGAGCAAAGTGGGCTGGCGAGGTGGTCGTCCGCGTACGCAATATTGGCGCGATGCTGCGTGTCCAAAGCTGACTGAAAGAAGTCCGCAAGGGCGCGGCTATCGCCGTTAGAACATCCCGTGCCGTTGGTACAAATGGTTCCCGCATGGATGACGTGGTCACTGGCGGCATGCAGCGCGAACGCAGGGATAGCAGCATTGCCATTGACGCTTTCGGCCGCATAGACATTCCACTGTGCCCAGCAATCGGTCGTCCCGTCGGCACAGACCGGCTGCATCGCCGCGACGTCGTTGGAGTTGCCGGCTAGGTTCGCTCCGAGCCAGGTCACCACGACGTGCCCGTAGGCCTCCGCGGCGACCCAAGGGAACACGTTGGCCTTGCCTACGGTGGACCCGCTATTGACGCGCACCGCTGCGGTCCAAGTATTTCCCAGATCCGAGGAAGAAGAGAGGAGCACGTTCTGGTTGTCTGACCAGACGGTGTAGACGTTGCCGAAGTTATCGACCGCGAGGGCGGGAAAGATATTGTTGTTCCCGTTCGTTGCTCCCGGCGATCCTGCAGGACTGGTGAAGACCTTGTGGTCCGTGAATGTGAAACTAGCTGTGCCCAAGCCTGCATCCGTGGAGGCTGCAACATAGACGGTCCGTTGCGGCCCGCCATTGGTATTTTCCGTCGCGTTGTCCGGGGCGGTGAATGCGACGTAGAGGTTCCCCCGGCTGGCGCACGCGCTGTGATCGACCTTGATCTGCGCCGCGACGTTGGCACTAGCCATGGGTCCGACATTCCCCGCCACGGGAAGCGTCGTCGCATCAATGGCTTCCCCGACGCCCGCCGTGTAAGTTAGCCCGCCGTTATTGGAGCGCTGCACGTTGATATTGAACGTCGCCAAATCGTGATAGTTGACATATACGGTTGACGGATCGTCGCCGGCATCGTTCCACATGCGATCGTCCCCTGGAACGAGTGCAGCAACAACGTTCGGCGGCGTAAAAAAGGTATCGCCACGATTCCTGGAATTCGTTGCAGTAACACCCGGCGCCAGCGTGAGGCTCGTAAAAGCGAGATTGGGGATCGCGGAATTGTTGGCGTCTGGTGCGTTCACGGCGATATCCGCGTCGCCACCTCCGGGGGCGAGACCCAGGTTCGTGGGACTGCCGACGTTGTTCACACAGCCGCCACCGCTCAATCCAAAAATGCCGCAGTTGTCTGGCTGGCCCTCATACCTGAACGGCAGTGTTCCGTTGGCGTTAGCTTTGCCGTCGATGGATTCATCCCACCGCCACAGATCCACGCCGCCAGGCACGCCACGAATCGATTCAACATACACGGTGCCTTGCGAATCGACGCGATCGCCTGGCTCAACTCCCTTAACGATGAAGGCCAAGGGGCCTGAGCCACCCGGAACGGGGGCCAATTGGGGCAAACATAAGCTTTGATTGGGGCTGAAGCCGTCAATCCCGGGGCCAACAAAGGCGGGGATCGCCTCGGCGCCTCCGCCTGCGCCCGTTTGGCTCGGGCAAGCGCGCTCACTCGCCGGATCTGGGTATATAGTTTGCCAAGCAAAGACGTGACGACCAGCACTAACGAAAAGCATGGGGACCCAGGCAGACAGGATGAGCCCGCCTACTAGGAACAAGGGGAGCTTACGCATAGCGATCTCCTTCGGCTGCGAGTTTCGACACATCTGAGTGGGCCCTTCGGCGAGTTTGCGACACGCCTCCTCGATGTTTTGAAAGTGGGAGGACATCCACTGCGCATGGGCGCATGCACCCTGCGAACAGTTGCGCATCCACCCGCTTATTACGGCCCGATGACACCTATAGACGGGGGCCGTGGTTGGAACAATCAGATGGTTACCCGAATGGAGCCGCGCAAAGACCTGAGCCATTTGGAGCTGGACTTCTGGCTTAACTGGCATTTGGTGTGGGCTCGAAGCGATTCTCCAGTTGCGAGCAGCATAATTTGACGTGAGTGATTGCGGCACCGTGTCTTATGAACTTATTTGCCTCGTATGCGACGAAGCGACGGCCAAGCCCGCTCTTCCCCTAAACCGAACTCACGATCAGGCAGCTCGATCGCAGCGATGGCGCAGTTCGCCCAGTCGTGTCTGAAAAAACGCCGCATTCCTCGTCGAGCTGCGCAGCATCACCACGGCTTCGTCTAGGTTGATGCCCTGTAGTAACGCGCCACCGCCGGGCCTCAGCGGTTCACTTGATCGCATCTTCATAGGTCTACAGCGGATTGCATAGTATGAGGCAGGGAACAGGCAAAACGGTGATGGTGCGCGTTTTCGGGTTCGGATCAATTAAGCCGGCGTCATCTGTGACCGTGAAAGTCGCCACGAATGTTCCAGGCGTCGAGTAAGTCACATTGCCGGGCGTGGCGACATTGCTGGACCCCGGCTCGCCACCAGGGAATGACCAAGAATAGGCGGTGATTTTGCCGTCTGGATCGATGCCCGATCCTGAGAAAAATACGGACTGTCCGGCCAGGATGGTCACATCGCCCGAGGGACTGTCAATCGATCCCGTAGGAGGCAGATCTGAAGGGGCCCCTGCCCCAAATGCCCGAAGCGCCTGCACTAAATCCAATCTGCCGTTGCCCATTTGGGGGCCCACGGGCTGTGCATGAGCCATAGCGCGGCCGGCTAGAGACTGATTGGCATTGGCCTGCCTGCTTAACAGCAGCGCAGATCCGCCGGAAACAAACGGCGCGCTGAAAGAGGTACCCGATCCGGCCGCGTATGTGCCGAAGGGATAGGTTGTGACAATGGCTTCTCCGGGAGCGGCGACCCATACAATGGCATTGCCGTAGTTGGAAAATGACGACCGCGTGTCTTGGTTGCTCGTAGACGCGACTCCCATCACATCGTTTTGCCACTCCGCAGGATAAACAGTGAGTGGCGGAGCTGATTGGCCCTCGTTCCCGGCCGACGCCACGGAGATGATGTTGTTCTGGTTGGCGTAGTTCAGCGCCTTCCTCAGTTCCCGAGAGTTCGTCTGGGTGTCAAAGCTCATGTTGATCACATTGGCGTTGTTTCCCACGGCATAATAGACGGCCCGCAGAATGTCGGAGAGAAAGCCGGTGCCATCCGATTTGAAGGTTTTCATGGCATAAGTTGCGCCGTGGGAGCGACCAGGTGGATCACGCCCATTACCATCGTGCCGTGGCCGAACGCGGCGTACCGACAAGGCGTTTGCTGATTGCAGTCAAGCACGGCCGCCGTGGATTGATCGAGTACCGCAGCCGTCGATTGATTGACTTGCGCGGAAGAGCAATCCGGGCAGGGTGGAGGCGGACATGAAGTGAAAGGGCAGGATGAAGAGGAAACATCTGTTAATTCCGAACCACCCGGCTGATTGCGCGTAAAGTCGTAACCCGGCAATAGAACGCTCTGTAGCGCAGGGTGAGTGGGATCTACTCCGGTGTCAATATCCGCGACAATTCCGCCGCCGGTGACTCCAAACTGACTCTGCGCATCCGAGACGCGGACGATTTGTGACGCGGGCTGGTTCGCATAGCCATTCCATACCGATCCGCCGGAATCGAGATAAGGCACCGGAGTTCTATCCGACATCAAATCCGCAGGCAACGGTGTGGGAAGCACGTTCAGTGACCCAATCGGAAATAAGTTGAGCAACTGATCGACCTCGGCATCCACAATTCCTAGCAGATTGCCCGGGAGATTCAGCAAATCGTTTAAGTTAAGCGGACTGGTGATCAGGAAAAGTTGGCCCAGGGGATCCCCCAACCCCCTCACCACGGTGCAGATCGGAGGCAGTAGGGGAGGGTTGCACACCGCTTGAAGCATCTGGAGATCGAGTGTCGTGCGGACGATGAAGCGGTTGTCGGCAGAGGCTTTGGCGGGCCAGAGTCCGCAGAGAAGCACGAGCACGCAAACAGATTTCAACCTCATGGCTTACCCTCTCTTCTTCCCCTCGGGATAAAAGTATTTCTGAGCCTAGGAGTTTCCAGGGATCTCAGGATTGGCGATTCTTATGTCCCACTTATGACGTTCTGCAGATCTGGCAAACCGGCCGATACCCAGAAGTTTTCTCTGGCTCTTATTTCTAGCGTGATGCCTGGCTCAGACTCGAACTCAAAGTCAAACTCGCCCCACTCATTCGTCCTCGCTATGCCAATCAACCCCGAATGGCCTTGCATCACGATTGGAACGCCGCCCAGCTGAGGCTCCCCTTTGGCGGTGTCCAACACCTGGCCCATCAGAGTGATGTGTTGCGAATCCCTCTGCCGTTCGAGGGAAAGGTCGGCTACGACGGTATCGGATTCATAACGGAGTCGGCGATACATGGGCTGTGAGGATCTGATACCGACGAGCGAGGGTTCGAGAAAGCTATCAAAGACCAGAGGCGCGCCGCGCGTGATTTGACGCGGAATCGTACGCCCGCGGAGCAGCGAATCCAAGTTGGGCCATAGCTCTTGGAAAAGGGCATTTGTGCGAACTCTCGGAACGGAATAAGCATCCAGCACTTGGAGCAATTCCGGGTCGCTTTCTTTGCTTATAAGAACAACGAAGCGGCCTCGCAGTTCAGGAACCCGCTTGTGGAACGACGCCACCACGCGGGCGGGCGGATAGTCTGCCATCTGCGGGTCAAGGATGGCGGCATCAGGTTTTTCCTGTTGAAGCAACTGAAGCGCCTCATTCAGGGCCGACGCGACCAGGCACCGGTATCCCATGCTCCTAAGCAAAACGCGCACGTCGTCGCACACCAGCCGGTTGGCTCCGAGCATTAATACTTTGGGCGAGTTTTGCGGGGTTTCCACTGGTACCCACTTCTGATGAGTATTTGTAATAAGCCCTTTCAGGATCTGCTACTAGGAGATAAAACATGAAAGGCTGGCAGTCAATTTAGGGAAAACCCTCAATTTTGTGTAGGGGAACAACGGATGTGGATATGTGTACGGTAATGACTGTGGCGCGGGTGCCCTCGAAAACGACCGTATTTGATCGTGAGACCGTTGCCGAAAGCCTGTCCGCCAAACAGAGGGATTAGGTTGCACATGGAATGCAAAGAGTTTACCCATGGGAGCGGTAACATGAAAGAATTCAACTAGAACGTGGTTTTCAGTATGCACAGGGTGAATTCCTTCGGACGATCGGTGACCGAAGGCTCAACTTCTCCCGAAGGAAATTCACCCCGTTACCAACTTGCTTTGGCGTTGACTGAGTCTCTGCCAGAGAAGACCGGACACGCAATCAGGCGAACACCTGAAGGCCGATAAGCGAAGTAAGGTCCTCGTTAACCTTTTTGTCCCGAATCTTCGCGAGACAGTGCGTCGCCCCTCGAGTCAACTGAGAATGATTTGTTTATGCAAGATCACGTCCAGCATGGGCACCGCGCGTTTCAAGAGAGAGAAACCGTGCTTGACGGGGGTTGCCATGACTTTCCGCCTGGCCGCGACAGGTGCCGTCGCTGAAACACTAGAAAATTCCTGGCGGTCTTGGGAAAGACATCGGGAAATTCGATGGCCAGCGCGATCAGCACGCCAAATACGCCGCCTAGTAGGGCAAAACCGAGGTTCTGGAGCGTGAACCAGAACGTAATTCCACCCACGGTCAAAGTGTGCAGAGAACCACCAGCCGAGTCGTGATTCGCGGCCATACCGGATCGGAGGAAGCTCGGCACTACGACGCCAGCGAGAAACAAGGTGATGGTCACCCCACCAAGGAGCTGCAGCACGGAGAGAACTCTTTGGATCTTCACTATCTTTGTAGTGCTGCGCACGTTGGTCGGCTGGACGGTTGAATCAGCGTGAAGTTGCTGCGTCCCTCGGAACATAACAGCTCTCCTTTCTGACTGCTGACGCTTCTGTTCATTGTTTTTTCTCAAGCTTGCAGATGCCAGGAGACTTGCCAATGGCTCGGAGGCGTTCTTGCTCGGTTGCCAGAAGCCTTGCGCAGCCACCGCCTTAAGCCCTCCTGGCGAACATGTCCGCGTACTGCTATCAAGGGGCGCTAGCAGAAGGCTCGATATTCAGGTAATTCACTCAAGATCGACCGCAGCAACGCCTTATTTGCAATGCCGAGACTAAAAGGAAGCGCCGACTTGCTCGAAGACAGGCGCGGGCGAGCCTTGGCGTTGCTGGATTCTGGTTACGCTCTGAATGAGCTGGGGCGGCGCAGCGGCTGCAATGCAAGTTCTGTGATGCGCCGGTGTGATTCACGCCGCAGGAGTGGAGAGCAGAGGTTGCGGGTGCGCTTCCCCGCAGGTGGACCGCTGAAGGTGGATCGGAGGCAGCCAAGGCGCTTGGTCACGCTTCTGCTGCAAAGGGGCCATGGTGCACGGCTACCGAACCAATCTCTGGGCCACCGTGCGCATTGCAGAATTGATTCTATCAAGGAACTACTCCTTCGCACCTCGCCGTCTAGCTCACCGGAAGAATCACACCTAGAAGCACAGTCAACTTCTTTGATTAGCACCTACGCTAAAGGGAGTTTTCTTCGCTCGAGAATTGTGACAATATTTTTGTGCCTGCTTTGTTATCGTTGACTGGCACTCGAAGCCTCGGGGCATAGCTCAGAGGCCAAGGCATAGCGATCCACATTGATGTCACTATGGACTCGACGCCAATTCCTTAGCGGGCTCTCCCTTGCCGGCAGCGGAGGTCCGGCCAAATTCCTCCGGGCGCATTTGTTGCGGGGTATCGCCTCGCACTGCCCAACATCCGCACAAACGACTCACGGGGCTTCGTTCGAAGAAGTACGGCCCGCCAAAAGCGGGATCATCTGGCGGCACGTGAATGGTCGCTCACCCCAATACTATTTGCCGGAAACGACTGGAGCGGGTTGCGCTTTTCTGGACTACGACAACGACGGCTGGATGGACATCTATCTGGTCAACAGCGGAAAGTGTGATTTTTTCAATCCCGAGCCCCCGCTGCGCAACGCGCTGTACCACAACAATCGGGACGGCACGTTTACGGACGTGACGGAAAAAGCCGGGGTCCCGGGCGGCGGCTACGGCATGGGGATCGCGGTCGGCGATTTCGACGGGGACGGCTGGCCCGACCTGTATGTCACGCAATACGGGCGCAGCATTCTCTATCGCAATAATGGCAATGGAACGTTTAGCGATGTGACGCAAAGAGCAGGTCTAGCTGCTCCCGGCTGGGCTTCCAGTGCCGTGTGGTTTGACTATGACAACGATGGCCGCTTGGACCTGTTCGTTTGCCGTTTTGTGGATTTCGACAAGTCGAAAAACAAATTCTGCGGCGACGAGAAGACCGGGGAACGCTTCTACTGCATCCCGCGCGCCTATGCGCCAGCGGCTAGCTGGCTGTTCCATAACAACGGTGACGGCACGTTCACGGACGTGAGCATCGAGTCCGGGATCGCGAAAGCGCCGGGAAAGGCCTGGGGCGTGGTCGCGACGGACGTCAACAACGACGGCTGGATGGACCTGTTCGTGGCCAACGACACGGTCGCCAACTTCCTGTTTGTCAACAGACACAACGGGAAATTCGAAGAAAAGGGGTTGGAGGCAGGCGTGGGTTACAGCCAATCGGGCCGCGAACGCTCCGGAATGGGTGTGGATTCCGCCGATTTCGACCAGGATGGCTGGCAGGATCTCTTCGTGACCAATGTGGATCAGGAAATGTATTCCCTCTACCGAAACAGTCACGACTTGACCTTCGAGGATCTCGCCGGACCGATCGGCCTCGGCCGTTTGACGCGGCTGATGAGCGGGTGGGGATTGAAATTTTTTGATTATGACAACGACGGCGACGTAGACCTATTCATCGCCAACGGCCATCCCGATGACAAAATTGAAAAGCATTCGAGCCATGTGGCTTACAGAGAGCCGCTGTTGCTGTTTCACAGCAATGGCCGCACACTGGAAAACGTCAGTGCCGACGCCGGTGCGCCTTTTGCTCAAAGCTTTGCGGCGCGCGGCATGGCCATCGGCGATTTCAATAACGATGGCGCCGTCGACGTGCTGGTGGCGGTGAATAACGGGCCGCCGTTGCTGCTGAAAAATGTTTCGGCGCCCGAGAACCATTGGCTCGGCCTGCGCCTTATCGGCAAAAAATGCAACCCGGACGCCATCGGAGCAAAAATCTCCTGGCAGGCGGGGGATCTCAAGCGGAGCAGACTAAAAGTGGGAGGGGGCAGCTACCTTTCTTCGCATGACCCCCGTGAAGTGCTCGGCATAGGCAAGCGCACGAAAATAGACAGTCTTGAGATTCATTGGCCTCTTCCCAGCGGGCGGGTGGAAGTCTTCACCGATCTTCCCATCGATCGCTACATAACGATCGTCGAGGGCTTCGGCCTCAAGTGATTTTATCTAATTAATAAGGATAGGGGTCGCCAGGGCGCACAACTCGAATGCGGTGGTCGGTAAATTTGAAGTGCGCGGCAGGTATCTCTACCTTTGGCATGTGACAGCTCACACACCGCTCGCTGGCCACTGGGCACGATTTTCCGCTGCGAGAAGCAGCTGTCCGTTTGCCGGAAGCTTCCTTTTGTTCTCCAGCTAGCGGTTCGGAAGCATGCGGTGAATGGCAGGTCGTGCACTTTCGATCGTAGGCGGCTCCTCCGCGCTCGAGATCCACGTGCGGGTCGTGGCACGTAGTACAAGCGAATTGCGGATTCTGGGGATCGTGGCCCCGGCTGTTGAACAGGCGATACGGCTGAAACCGGACATTGTTGATGCCCCCGAGATCAGGCATCATCGCTACCGCATCTACGCCACGATGACAGGCGCCGCAGAACTCTTGCGAAAGGGTTTCCGCATCGAGTATTTTCGGATTAAAGATGTCACCGTTTGCTTCTGGTGCGACGAGCCTGGCCGCGATATGGCTTCCTCCCGGTCCGTGGCAGGCCTCGCAGGTTACCCCGGGAACCATGTGCTGTAGCTGAAGTTTTGCATCAACCACCGCGGCGGTCCCGTGGCAACTGAAGCAGTTTCGCGCCTCATCGCTATCGATGTCGCGACCGGCCGCTTCTTCCAGACTGGGCGCGGGATTCAAGACATCCCCGATGGTCCAGTCCAATCCGTCGATTGCCGTGTAATAGCTCACACGGCCTTCATAAAGCTTCCCGTTGCGCCGGTACACGTAGGTCTGAGCAACATGTGCGTTCCCAAACGCATAAAGGATCGGCTCAGTGAGGGTGTCTTGGCCATCACTGACTCGATACAGATTCTGCCCGCCTTCGCTTACAATCTCGAAGGAATATTGTCCTGATCGAAAAATCATCTTAGGGTGGGATCGCAGGACTTCGCTTTCCGCGGCTATCTTTAGCGCGTTTGCCATTGCCGTGTGGGATTGTGTTTGGTTCTTCGACTTATGACAGTCCGCACAGGCCTTTTGGCCCACAAAACTCTTTCCTGCCATCTCCCGGCGGGGGCGAAAATCGGAAAAGGAAGTAGCCTTCTGCGCTTGCGGTTGTGCGAACGAAAGACATGAAAAAAAGAGAAAATAAGGAAAATAGCAGGCCCCTTGGCGGAGGGCGGACGCCGACCGTGCCTTCGTCGCCGAAAAGGGTTTTCCCGCACAGCAAACAAGGGCCGTTTCTACATAACTATTTCTCAAGGATCCCTTGTCCTTCTCGAACGGTGAAGATACGATCGACGCTCGGAACAGCAATCTCCTCCCTCTTTCCGCTGGGCCAATGGATTTCGACCTTTTCCACCTTGGTTGCCGGGCCTAGGCCGAAGTGCACTCGCAGGTCAGAGCTCGAGCCATAGCTGCCTCCGCTCGTGACGTCGCCCCGCTGTCGCGCTCCTCCGGCACTCAGGAAAACCTTGGCACCCACGGCATCCCGCGGGCTCCTCGCGCCACCTTTCAATTTGAAAGTAATCCAGTGATTGCCGTTTTTCGCCACGTTTCTCAGCAATACCGGGGTGGAATCCATAACATTCAGTACCGCGTCGATGTTACCGTCGTTGAAAAGGTCTCCAAACGCAACGCCCCTCGCCGCAATAACGTCGGCCAGTCCGCTTGCCGTCGCGGGTGGAACTTCCTGAAACTTTATCCCATCGAGATTGCGAAACAGCTGCGGTCGCTGCGCCCAAGTTGTTCCCCAGTCGCGCTCATCCACCGACGGGTAAACATGGCCATTGGCCACAAAGATGTCTAGGAATCCGTCGTTGTCGAAGTCTATAAACCCGGCTCCCCATCCGAGAAAGGGAATTGTGGGACCAGCCAGCCCCGCCGGATAAGTAACATCGGAAAAATTGCTGCCGCCATCATTTCTATAGAGCGTCTTGTAGTCATCCGAAAACGTAGTGATGAAAAAGTCGATCCTGCCGTCGCGATTGTAATCTCCCACAGCGATTCCCATGGAGGCTTGTTCGAGTCCTTCATTGGTGAGGGCAAATCCCGACAAGTAACTTATGTCTTCGAAGGTGCCATCGTGAACGTTGCGATAGAGATAGCGGGGAACGGAGTCGTTGGCTACCGCCAAATCCAGCCACCCATCATCGTCCACGTCCACAAACACGGAGGCCAGGCCATAATAGCCTTGTGGGTCGGCAACCCCTGCTTTCTTACTCACGTCGGTGAACGTGCCATCGCCATTGTTATGAAACAAATGGTCGCTCTCTCCGGGGAGACCGCGCGGCCCGCACATGGGGAAATTCACACCGCGGTATTGGCACGCACTGAGGGGGATCCCGCCTTGACCCGCTGCGGGAGGATGGTCGACGTCGAACTTGACGTAGCCCGGTACGAATAAATCCAGCAAGCCATCACGATCGTAGTCGCCCCAAGTAGGTCCGGTGGACCAGCCGCCCAGGGCCACCCCGGCTTTCTCGGCCACGTCCGTAAAAGTGCCATCATGATTGTTGTGGTACAGTCGGTTCTTTCCAAAATTAGAAACGTAGATGTCCGGCCACCCGTCATTATCGTAATCGCCCACAGCCAGGCCAAAACCCCATCGTTCATTTGCCACTCCGGCTTTGGCCGTAACGTCGGTGAACGTGCCGTCGTGATTGTTGTGCAGCAACATGGCGCGCGGGGCGGGTTCCTTGCCCTTCAGAGCGCCGAACGTCGATCCGTTAAGCAAATAGATGTCCAGCCACCCGTCATTGTCGTAGTCCAGCAGGGCCACGCCTGACCCTGGTGTCTCGAGGATCGTGGCCTTCTCCGGAGTTCCGGAGCGATGGTGAAACTTCTCAAGGCCCGCTTGTTTGGTGATGTCCACAAACACCATGGGCGCGCCATCGACAAATCCCCCCGCGGTGATAGGTCGCGACAACGCATCTTTCACGGCCGCGTGTGGAGCGCCGGTCGCCACCCCCATGGCCTCCGGTCTTTGCTGCGGGTGTTCTTCGGGCTTCTGGGCGGCGGCGTCTTTCCACAGCCACGCCGACAGCAGCGCAGCCACCAGTCCGGCAGTACGAGCAAAACCCCATTTCGCGGCACGCGGATTCTTCGAGGCGGCAAACCGCAGAGCTTTCAATTGAATCCCCCACCCACTCAACTGGATTGTTTGCGCTTCCTGTGGCTGGAGAGGCGCGTGGCTTCCCGCCTTCCTTGGGGAATAGCATCGCACCTTTTACTAAGCCGTGCTAGGCTCTCGGTCTGGGCACGCTCCAGAGTGTCTATTCCGCAGAAGTGCCAACGCATGGCGTTGTGCTGGTGAGGGTTTCCGAATAACTGGGGCTTCAAAAAACGCACGGCCCTATCGCCGTGGCTGAGGTTTTGGATTTTCGCCCGCTAACCCCTTCTCTTGACCCGGCACTTCGGCGCGGTTGATTTCGTCCAGCTTCTTGATGGCCGCTTTGGCCTCTTGCTGACGTCCCAGCTTTGAGTAAGCGCGCCCGAGC
>Ga0126373_10003141_pt1 | contig 12290 bp, 11 predicted proteins | sample PanSoiMetPlot_11_FD_92545 | JGI IMG/M metagenome (GOLD analysis project Ga0126373, IMG submission 92545) | Tropical forest soil microbial communities from Panama - MetaG Plot_11 | ecosystem: Environmental > Terrestrial > Soil > Tropical forest > Bulk soil | place: Panama | collected 2016-02-17
GGACTTCCTGGCGGTGCTCGATGCCGAGCGCACGCAGCTCGAGGCCGAGGATCGCCTCGCCCAGTCGCGCACCGATGCCGCGACCAGCCTCATCGCCCTCTACAAGGCCCTCGGTGGAGGCTGGGAGATGGCACCGCCGCCGCACTATGTATATCAGACCGGGAGTTAGCCCGTCGCAAGACCGGCTCAGCGTTTTGGGTAGTTCATCCGATCCTGGATGGCCAGCAGCAGGTCGTGGCGCGAGACTTCGCCGAGCAGTTTGTTGCGCCACTGATCCGGAGTGACCGGCAGCGTCGTCAGCTGCTCGCGCAGGAAGACCTCGAGGGCGGCTGACAATGACATGTCCGGTGTCAGGGCGCAGAGGATCGGTTGCGCGACTGAGTCGACGGTGGCATCGGGTGCGATCTGATGTTCGTTCACCCTGGTGAGGATCTCCCGCGGATCGAGCGCTCCCACCAGCTTGTCACCCTCGGTCACGTAGACGCGCTCGAGCGGCCGCGTCGGCAGCTGCGCAAACAGCTGCTGCAGGTGCGTCTCGCCAGAAATGGCAACCGCGACGGGCTTCACCAGTGCCTGGATGGTACGCAGGCGCCAGTCATCCACCCCGCTCGCGGCCAGCGCCCGCCTGAGCGAGGCCTGGTAGATCGAGGCACCACCTCGATACACCTTGGCGGTGAAGTGCGCCACGACGCAGGCCAGCATCAGCGGCAGCACGATCTCATAGTCGGCGGTCATCTCGAACATGATCAGGATCGAGGTCAGTGGCGCGTGCGTGGTAGCTGCGAGGAACCCTCCCATCCCGACGAGTGCGTAGGCAGCCGGCTCCGAGGTGAAGTGCGGCAGCCAGTGGTGCAGCACTTCGCCGAACAGCGCGCCGAGCGCGCAGCCGATGAACAGGGTCGGGGTGAACACGCCGCCGACGGCGCGCGAGCCCACGGTCGCGGAGGTCGCCAGCACCTTGGCACCGAGCACCGCCAGCAGCCAGAGGCCCGCGGTCTGGCCGCGCAGTATCGTGCCGACCACGCTGTATCCATTGCCCCAGACCTGGGGCACGCAGATCGAGAGCGCACCGACAATCGCCCCACCCAGGCCGAGCTGCCAGTAAAGCGGTAACCGCAGCCGCGCGAAGCACGACCTGGCGAAATCCAGCAGCGCGAGAAACGGCGGCGCCAGGTGTCCGAGGATCACGCCGAGCAGCGCGTAGAGCAGCAGCTCCCAGCTGGAGACGAACTGAACGGCCGGTACGTCGTACACCGGACCATAGCCGAGGATCTGGTGAATGGTCGCGCTCGAGGTCACCGCAGCCACCATCAGCGGCCCGAAGCTTTCCATGGCAATGGAGCCGAGCACGATCTCCGACACGAACAGCGCTCCAGAGATCGGGGCGTTGTAGGCGGCGGCAATGCCGGCGGCGCCGCCGCAGGCCACCATCAGGCGCAGCCGCGGAATGGGCGCGTGGGCGATGAGTCCCAGCCGCGATCCAACCATCGCGGCGAGCTGCACCATCGCGCCCTCGCGGCCGATGGAGCCGCCCGAGGCGATTGTCAGCAGCGACGAGGCGGCATTGACGAGGGTTGCACGGCTACTGATGCGGCCATCGCCAACCAGCACCGCCTCCATGTAGTCGACGGCGTGCGCGGAGGCGAGCGCCCGTCCGGCGAAGTGCAGTACCGCTCCGGCCAGCACCCCGCCCACGACCGGCACCAGCGCGCGGTGCCACCAGACGAGTTCCGAGGCGGCATGCACCAGACTCTGCGACTGCCCGGTCAGCAGGAACTCCAGAGCGTGCAGTGCCTCGCGAAACACCACGCTGGCGAGCGCACCGGCGATGCCGACGAGTGCAGCCCAGAAAACAATGCCCACCAGATCCTCGTGACCAACGAGGATGAGACGCAGCCGCGTGAGCAGCGACAGGGGAAAACGGACGATTTCGCGCACCGGATCGTGCATTCGGGAATGCCTGCGCAAACGTGCAGCGCCCACCCGCGGGCACATGTCAGGTTACGGTATACGCGCACAGATGGCACGAGAACGCCGGTTGATGCCCCTGCGGCGCAATAACACGCCCGGCGAGCACTACCCCCGAGGGTTGACAGGAGGCCCGGGGATGCTAAGTAGGAGCTCGGCGCCACTGTGGGTACGGCGAAGCTCGACCGCACGGGCTGCCCCACCCTCCGGAGCAAGCTCATGGCAACGGTAGTCGACCTGGATGGCACGGAGCTGTCGCACGCCATTCAGGCCAAACAGCTGTCGTGTGTCGAAGTCATGTCAGCGTATCTCAGGCACATCGATGCATTGAATGGCCGTGTCAACGCGCTGGTAGCTCTGCAGGATCCTGAGCAACTGCTGCAGCAGGCGCAGGAGCGTGATGTGCAGTTAGCGCGCGGGGAGTACCTGGGACCGCTGCATGGCATCCCGCATGCGGTCAAGGATCTGCAGCCCGTCAGGGGCATTCGCACGACCCTGGGCTCGCCGATCTTCAAGGACTTCGTGCCCGCGGCAGACTCCTTGATGGTGGAGCGCCTGCGTAACGCCGGAGCGATCTTCATCGGCAAGACCAACACCGCGGAGTTCGGCCTCGGCTCCCACACCTACAACCCGGTGTACGGGGTCACGCGCAATGCGTACGACCAGTCTCGCTCCGCCGGAGGCAGTAGCGGCGGCGCGGCGGCTGCCCTGGCCCTGCGCCTGGTGCCGTTTGCGGACGGCTCCGACTTTGGCGGCAGCCTGCGCAATCCGGTGGGGTGGAACAACGTGCTGGGTTTTCGCACCAGTATCGGACGCGTGCCGCGAGACACCCCGGAGACCTGGCTGCCATCGATGAGCGTCCTTGGACCGATGGCCCGTAACGTCGCGGATCTGGCGCTGCTGCTGTCCGTGCAGGCCGGGCACGATCCCAGAGTTCCGCTGTCGATTGACGGCGACGGCGCAATTTTTCGCAGCCGCTTCGAGCACCTCCGCAAGGGAACGCGCATCGCCTGGGGCGGGGATTTGTCTGGCGCCACGCCGTGTGAGCCCGGCGTGCTGGAAGTATGTAAGAGCGCCATGAATGCCTTCGAAGCGCTGGGTTGCCACGTGGACGAGGCCCACCCCGAGTTCGATTTTGAGGCGCTTTGGGGCGCGGTAGTAAAGCTGCGGGCGTGGCTGGAAGGTACCGCCCTGCTGCCGTACTACGAGGACTCACTCAAGCGAGCGCTGCTAAAGCCCGAAGCAATATTCGAGGTGGAGACGGCACTCAAGTTGTCCGCCCGCGACGTCACGGCCGCTTCCGTAATCCGCACGGAGTGGTATCACGTGATGCGACGCTTTTTCGAGCGTTACGACTTCCTGGTTCTCCCGACCGCCCAGGTCTTCCCGTTCCCCGCAGACCTTCACTGGCCGGAGCGGATCGGTACTAACGTGATGAGGACGTATCACGAATGGATGAAGGGAACGCTGCTCGTCTCGATGTCCGGTTGCCCGAGTCTGGCCGTGCCTGCCGGCTTCAACGCGGAGGGCCTGCCCATCGGCATTCAGATCATTGGCCGGGACCGGCGGGAGTTGGATTGCCTGAGTCTCGCTCACGCGTATGAAGCTGCGACCAATTGGACCAAGGCGCGGCCGCCGCCTCTGCTGCTCGAGGGCGCCGCGCGGCGCGCGGCCGCCGAGCTTTAAATCTCAAGTCCGCGTGGCGTCAAAGTGCGCCGGAGGGCGCAATCCATGTCGGATTCTCGCAGCCTCTCATCCGAACGAGCAGACCGGCATTGCTCCACGAGGCACTGCCGGGGCGAGGCTGCTGATACTCCGTACGCGCGGGCTGTCCGCAGTCACCCGCGCCCGCGCACGTTTCAGCAATGGCCCTCGAGTCCTCCACGTCGGCAGCCGCACGGCGGATTTCTGACGCCAGAGCAAGAGAGTCGATGGTAGGAATCCGCGGCAGCATGTAGGCCTGCAGGCGGTAAAGTACGTTCTGGAGTTTCGCCAACTGCTGCAGCAGCTCGGCGTTCGTGGCAAGCCACTGCTCTCGCGACTCCGGCTGCGCCGTGCCCGCCGCCTCGCTCGCGGCGTCAACCAGGTGCTGCTGCAACGTAATTTCTGTTCTGATCACTTCCACGCAGTACATGGAGTGCAGCTCATCGTCACTCGGCACTCGCTGTTGTGCCATCGCATTGCCGGCGCCCGGGGACAGCGCGGACAGCAGCAGGACCGCGCAACCCACAGCCCATCGTTCCTTCGTGCGTTGGCTCATCTACCCATTCGACCATGACGCATCAGGCAGTTCCACCCCGCGGTGCGGTGAAAACAGCCGCGCTCTGGCTGACCCTTACCATCCGGCGCAGCTCCGGCGCCTGCGTGTGCAAGGTACCTTTTGAGCGCATGCGCATGACTCATGCGCATGCCGCCGGAGCGAAGCTATTGGTCCATCGCCAACGCCACGACTGCGCCCGACACGAACGTGATGGCCCCGATCGTTACGATTGCCCACTGCATACCGAAGAGATCGGCAATGATGCCGGCGCTCAGCGCGCCGATCGCATAGCCGAGGTCGCGCCAGAACCTGTAGACGCTGAGCGAGCGCGCCCGCCAGGCCGGGTGTGAGGCGTCGGACACCGCGGCAATGAGTGTCGGGTAAACCATCGCAGTGCCGAGCCCGAGGAGGAAGCTCGCAAGCAGCCACCACACGAATCGATGCGCGAACGCCGTCAGGATCAGGCCGAGGGCCTGGACCCACATCCCGGCGGCAATCAGCCCTTTTCGCCCCCACCGATCGCTGAGCGGCCCGGTTACTGTCTGCAGGATTCCCCAGATCGCCGGATACACCGCTTTCAGAACGCCAATGCGCTCAATGCTCAGGCCATAACTGGTGAAGAACAGCGGGAGGATTCCCCAGCTCATCCCGTCGTTCAGGTTGTTGACGAGACCGGCCTGCGAGGCCGCAAACAGATTGCGGTCGCCGACCGAGGTGCGGCGGAATACTTCCCAGAAGCCCAGTGCTTCGGCGGAGCCCGCGTGTTGCGAGACTTCCAGCGCTACGTGCTCGCGCGTATCCCGTACGAGTAGCAGGGACAGCAGCAGGCCGAGCACCGCGTAAGCAATGCCCAGGTAGAAGGGAGCTGGGCGTAGCCCATATCGCGCAGCGATATAACCGGTCGCCAAGGCGGTCACGCCGACCGCGAGGTAGCCCGCGAACTCATTGAGCCCGACCGCCAGACCGCGCGAGCGCGGGCCGACGAGGTCGACCTTCATGACTACGGTCATGGACCAGGCGAGACCCTGGTTGATGCCGAGCAGGGCATTCGCCGCAACGATCCAGCTCCAGCTCGGACCCCAGCCAATCATGAACGGCACGGGGAGGCCGAACAGCCAGCCGAGAATGAGCAGCACCCGTCGCCCATAGATATCGGCGAGATAACCCGACACCAGATTCGCGCAGGCCTTCACCACGCCGAAGCTCACAATGAATGAGACGACGACCGTGGTGGAGGCGATCCTGAATTCCTCCGAACCGATGAGCGGCACGACCGTTCGCTCCAGGCCAACCATGCCGCCGACGAACGCGTTGACGAGCACCAGCAGCGAGAACTGGCGCCAGTTCTCGCGAAGGCCAAGCGCAATCACGGCCAAGCGGTTTTGACCCCCGAGATCAGCGATCGCCTGCAGGGACGGCCGTCACAGTAACGACAGCCATGGCGCGAGCTTGTCTTCGAAGTGCGCACGATGCCCCGGGACACTCGCGACGAAACGAAAGTCCTCGAAATCAAAGCCGGGCCCTACGCTACAGCCCACCAGGGAAAAGTCGCCGAGGCTCCTGGCAGCCTGCCAGACTCCTTTGCGGATCACGGCAGCGCGGGCGTGGTCATCCGTGGTATTTCCGAGCACCGTGCCCGAGAGCGCGCGTGCTTCGGGCTCGTACGCCACGAGCTCCAGCGGCGCTCCTTCGTAGAAGTGCCAGATCTCATCCGCCTCGACGACGTGCCAGCGGCTGATCTGCTTGCGCTCGAGGAGGTAGTAGATTGTCGTGATCGCCGAGCGATCACCGCGCCGCGCCTGCACGCGCTCGCTCGAGCGGTGCACCTCGCGATACCAGCCGCCTTCCGGATGCGGTTTGAGATCCAGCTTTTCGATCAACGCGCGGGCTTGCACGTCAGCCATTCTTCAGGAATCGCGACAGGACTCCCGCCGAGTAGTGTCCGGCTATCTCGCGCGAGAATCGTGGAAAATCATGAACAGAATTGTGGTCGGCGGCGTCGGAGATGGTGCGCACAATGCCGAAGCTCACGCCGTACTCCTCGCACACTTGAGCCACGGCGGCGCCTTCCATTTCAACGCACAGGGCGGCCGGCAGCTGCTGACGAACGGTAGCGATCTCCTCTGCGCTGGCGAAGAACTTGTCTCCGCTGGCAATGAGACCGTTGCGCACTCGCGGCGATGAGATGTTGAACACTGCGAGCTCGTCCGCCAGCACCGCGGTGCTGAGATCATGCCTCAGGAACTCCTGGGCGGCGACGGTGAGCCGCGCCCGCAGGTCAGGGTCTGTAACCAGCGCGGTCTTTCCCAGCAGTGGGATTTCGTAGCGCTGGAATATAGGCGTGGCGTCCAGGTCGTGCTGAATGAGCTCGGTACCGACGACGATGTCGCCAATTGAAAGCGTTGGCTCGATGGCTCCGGCGACACCCGTGAAGATGACCTGTGTCGCCGCATACGAGGTCACGACCTGGGTGGCGGTTGCCGCAGCGGCAACCTTGCCCCAGCGCGAAAACACGGCGACCACTTCCACATCGCAGAGTCTGCCGATGTGATATTTCCGGCGCCCAAACTCCTCAGTCGTAACGTTGGTGAGGGCATTGGCGATCGCAACGATTTCCTCATGCGTAGCGCTGACGATGGCGAGCAAGCCGACCTCCGCCGTTGAGAATGCTCCCCAGGCCTTGCGGTCGAGGGTAGCCGCAATCTATCTCACGGGCGTCCGTGGCGTCGATTTCAGGCATCCTCGTTCGTCGCGCTCCAGAACGAGGGATAAGAGACCGTCCGTCACTGGCGAAGGAGATGATCATGACCTACGTCGATGGATTCGTTGCCGCGGTCCCGAGCGCGAACCGCGATAAGTACCGCGAATTTTCCGAGCGCATGGCCGCGCTCTTCCGTGAGCACGGAGCAGGCAAGGTCGTCGAATGCTGGGGTGATGACGTGCCCGACGGCAAAGTCACCTCGTTTCCGATGGCGGTCAAGCTTCAGAAGGACGAAACGGTGGTCTTTTCATGGATAACGTGGCCTTCACGTGAGGCCCGGGATGCCGCCATGAAAAAGGTCATGGCCGACCCGAGAATGCAGCCCGCCAACAATCCGTTGCCGTTCGATGGCAAGCGCCTCATTTTCGGCGGATTCCAAATGATCGTGGACCAGTGACGTAAGCGCCGCCCGGACCGGACAGCCGCCTCAGCCTGCGCTCCTGCTCGCAGCGTCTATCGCCGCGATGCAAAGAAACGATCCCGCCGATAAGGGGTCGGGAGTATTTTTGTGGCTCGCGTTCGAGCCGCAGGAGCAAGGAAATGAGCGCAGCAGTGGAAGCAACGCGCCCCGTCGAGCAGGTGGCAGGCGGCGGCCCTTCGAACCGTGACTGGTGGCCGAACCAGTTGCCGCTTGATGTGCTGCACCAGCATTCCTCCCAGTCCAATCCGCTGGGCCGGGAATTCAACTACGCTAGGGAGTTCAAGAGCCTCGACCTGAAGGCGCTCAAGAAGGACCTCCAGGCGCTCATGACTGAGTCACAGGACTGGTGGCCGGCGGACTTCGGTCACTACGGGGGCCTGTTCATCCGCATGGCCTGGCACAGCGCCGGCACCTACCGCGTCGGTGATGGCCGTGGCGGCGCGGGTAGCGGTAACCAGCGTTTTGCACCCCTGAACAGCTGGCCCGACAACGCCAACCTCGATAAGGCGCGCCGACTCCTCTGGCCAATCAAACAGAAATATGGCCGCAAGATCTCCTGGGGCGATCTGATGATCCTCGCGGGCAACGTCGCCCTGGAGTCGATGGGATTCAAGACCTTCGGTTTCGCCGGTGGCCGCGAGGATGCGTGGGAGCCCGAGAAGGACGTCTACTGGGGGTCCGAGACCACGTGGCTCGGCGACAAACGCTACTCCGGAGAGCGCGACCTCGAGAAACCCCTGGCGGCCGTGCAGATGGGGCTGATCTATGTCAACCCCGAGGGCCCGAACGGCAAGCCGGATCCCCTCGCGGCGGCAATAGATATCCGCGAGACGTTTGGCCGCATGGCAATGAATGATGAGGAGACCGTAGCGCTGATCGCGGGTGGTCACAGCTTCGGCAAGACCCATGGCGCGGGCGATGCGAAGCTGGTGGGACCAGAGCCGGAAGCCGCCGGCATCGAAGAGCAGGGACTGGGATGGAACAGCCGCTATCGCAGCGGCAAAGGCCCCGACGCGATCACCAGCGGCCTGGAAGTCACGTGGACCTCCACGCCCACAAAGTGGAGCAGCGGCTTCCTCGCTAACCTCTTCGGCTACGAATGGGAGCTGACCAAGAGCCCGGCTGGCGCGCATCAGTGGCGGCCGAAGGGCGGCGGCGGCGAGGGCACGGTTCCCGATGCGTACGACTCGTCGAAGCGTCACGCGCCCACCATGCTGACCACGGATCTCGCGCTGCGCTTCGATCCGATCTACGGACCCATCGCGCGGCGCTTCCACGAGAATCCGCAGCAGCTCGCCGACGCTTTTGCCCGAGCCTGGTTCAAGCTGACTCACCGCGACATGGGCCCGCGGGCGCGCTATCTGGGGCCTGAGGTGCCGGCCGAGGAGCTCCTCTGGCAGGACCCGATTCCGCCGCTCAATCACCCGTTGATCGATGCCCAGGACATCGGCGCTCTCAAGAGCAAGATCCTCTCTTCAGGGCTGTCGGTCTCGCAGCTGGTTGCGACGGCCTGGGCCTCGGCCTCCACCTTCCGTGGCTCCGACAAGCGCGGCGGTGCGAACGGCGCGCGGCTGCGTCTCGCGCCGCAGAAGGATTGGGAGGTCAACGAGCCGGCGCAGCTGGCGAAGGTGCTCAAAACGCTGCAGGGCATGCAGAGTGACTTCAACCGCGGATCATCGGGCGGCAAGAAAGTCTCCATCGCGGATCTCATCGTTCTCGCCGGCTGCGCCGGCATCGAGTCGGCGGCGCGCAGTGCCGGTCACACCGTGACGGTCCCTTTCACACCGGGGCGCATGGACGCCTCGCAGGAGCAGACCGACGTCGTGTCGGTCGCCGCGCTCGAGCCGGTCGCGGACGCGTTTCGGAACTACCAGAAGGGTTCGTATCCGGTAGCGGCCGAGGTGTTGTTGGTCGATCGCGCCCAGTTGCTGACACTCACAGTCCCTGAGATGACAGCTCTCGTTGGCGGCATGCGGGTGCTGGATACCAACGTGGCGCAGTCCAGGCACGGCGTGTTCACCAAGCGTCCCGGGACGCTGACCAACGATTTCTTTGTGAACCTTCTCGACATGGCCACGGTCTGGACACCCACATCAGAGCACCGCGAGGTGTTCGAGGGTCGCGATCGCGCCAGCGGCCTGCTCAGGTGGACCGGCACTCGAGTCGATCTGATCTTCGGCTCCAACGCGCAGCTACGCGCTGTCGCAGAAGTCTATGCAAGCTCCGACGGGCAGGAGAAGTTCGTGCGTGACTTCATCGCGGCCTGGAACAAGGTGATGAACCTGGATCGCTTCGAGCGGGCGTGAGCCTTTCCGGGGCATCCGGCACGGGCAGGTCCGGCCGGGCGCGTCCCAACATGTTGAGATGGAGCGGTGAGGCAGGGTCGCCGCTCAATTCTTCAGCTTGTAGCCGGTCTTGAATATCCAGCTCACCACGCCTATGCAGAGCAGCAGAAAACCCAGCGTGGCGGCTGCGCTGGTCACGATGTTGACATCGGACGTTCCGAAGAAGCTCCAGCGGAAGCCGCTGATCAGGTAAACGACCGGATTGAACAGTGTGATCCGCTGCCACAGGGGCGGCAGCATGTTGATCGAGTAGAAGGCGCCGCCGAGGAACGTCAGCGGTGCAATGACCATGAGCGGCACGATCTGCAGTTGCTCGAAACTCTCCGCCCAGATGCCGATGATGAAGCCGAGCAGGCTGAAGCTCACCGCCGTCAGTACCAGAAACACCGCCATCCAGAAGGGATGCAGGACTTCATAGGCAACGAACAGCCGCGCCGTCAGCAAAATCAGCACGCCGAGCATCACCGACTTGGTAGCCGCCGCCCCCACGTAGCCGATCAGCGCCTCGATGTATGAAATCGGCGCTGACAGCAGCTCGAAGATCGTTCCCGACCACTTCGGCAGATAAATGCCGAATGAGGCGTTCGAGACGCTCTCACTGAGGATCGACAGCATGATCAGGCCCGGCACGATGAACGAGCCATAGCTGACGCCATCGATCTGGCCCATGCGGTGGCCGATCGCCGCGCCGAACACCACGAAGTACAGCACCGTCGAAAGGACCGGCGACGCGATGCTCTGCATCAAGGTGCGGAATGTGCGCGCCATCTCGAAACGATAGATCGCCCGGATCCCGTGCACGTTCATGCGCGCTCCCGCACCAGGTCGACAAAAATGTCCTCCAGTGAGCTCTCGCTGGAGTGCAGATCCTTGACGTCGATATTCAGCTCGCTCAACCGCCGCAGCAGCGTCGGAATGCCGGTCTCGCGCCGGTTCGCATCGAAGGTGAACACCATGGTATTGCCGGCATCCGACAACTCGAGCGGGTACTGCCCCAGAGCGGCCGGCACGGCGCTGAGGGGCTGCTGCAGGTTCAAAATCAGCTGCCGCTTGCCCAACTTGCGCATGAGCAGGGTCTTGTCCTCGACCACGATCAATGCGCCCTTGTTGATCACGCCGATCCGGTCCGCCATCTGCTCCGCTTCTTCGATGTAGTGGGTAGTCAGAATGATGGTGACCCCGTTGTCGCGCAGCCGGCGCACCAGCTGCCACATGTCGCGCCGCAGCTCGACATCGACGCCTGCTGTGGGCTCGTCAAGGAACAGGATCTGCGGCTCGTGCGCCAGTGCCTTGGCGATCATCACGCGCCGCTTCATGCCTCCGGAAAGCGTCATGATCTTCGCGTCCCTGCGATCCCATAGCGACAGGTCGCGCAGCACTTTCTCGCAGTAGCGGGCGTCCGGCGCCCGGCCAAACAGCCCGCGGCTGAATGTCACCGTCGCCCACACACTTTCGAAGGCATCGGTGTGCAGCTCCTGCGGCACCAGGCCGATCTTGCTGCGTGCGGCCCGATAATCCCGCACGATGTCGTGACCGTCGGCCGTCACCGTGCCGGAGCTCGGCGTAACTATTCCGCAGATGATGTTTATCAGGGTGGTCTTGCCGGCCCCGTTCGGGCCGAGCATGGCGAATATCTCACCGCGATTGATGGTGAGCTCGATGTCCTTCAGCGCAGTCAGGCCGTTCCTATAGGTCTTGCTCAGGCCGGAGACCACTACCACCGGCGAGAGCGCGGATGGCTCCGGGAACAGGGGTGCGGGAACTCGCTGCATCTCGTCTGGCTCCGTGGACGCTGGCACTACTCCCCCGCTCCGGAGCCGGAAGATCGCGCGTTAGCTCCGCAGTCTAAGGTTGCTCCCGAGCGGTGGAAAGCCGGGAACGCGCCGCTTGACCGGTGAGGACTGAATGATCGCGGTGTTCGTGGTCGCGTACGGCAGCAGATCGTCGATCAGCTTCTCGAGCTCATCGACGGTTTGCACGAAGGCCCTGGCGACGAAGCAGTCATCGCCCGTCACGCGGTCACACTCCACGATACTCGACTTCTTAGCGAGGAGCTTGGCCACTCGCGAGAGCTCACCGGGCATCGGACGAATGCGCATCAGTACCCCCAAAGGGAGACCAACAGCGCCCGGGTTCAGCCGCGCACTGTATCCCTCGATGACTCCAGCTTCCTCCAGCCTGCGGATGCGCTCGGCAGTGCTGGGCGAGGATAGCCCTATGCGGCTTGCCAGCGACTTGATCGGCAGGCGAGCGTTCTCTACCAGTGCCTTGAGGATGAGCACATCGACCTCGTCCAGGCCGGCGCTGACGTTGTGATTGCGTCTCACGGCAGCACCTCGAAAAATGCATATAAGGTAGTCAGGTCATTTTCCCTTCCATTCTAAGGTCTGGAGGCGGCTCTTGCCGACTTTGTTGCATTCCACGCTGCATTCTACTATGTAAACGTATGCAGCGTGACAAACGCCGGCACGCTGACCCGTCTGCGGAGCGCCCCGCCCCACGTCTGGTTCGGCGTGAGCGCCGTCTTTCACTACC
>Ga0126373_10003143_pt1 | contig 12289 bp, 24 predicted proteins | sample PanSoiMetPlot_11_FD_92545 | JGI IMG/M metagenome (GOLD analysis project Ga0126373, IMG submission 92545) | Tropical forest soil microbial communities from Panama - MetaG Plot_11 | ecosystem: Environmental > Terrestrial > Soil > Tropical forest > Bulk soil | place: Panama | collected 2016-02-17
AGCATCATGTGAGTGCCGGCAGGCTCCCTCGATGGACGTTGGCCGTCCTGAGGAAGTGATCCTCGTCGTGGCGGATCTCGATCATCTGCATGAGCCAGGCGTCGCCCTCAGGCAGTAGCTCGTGCGAGTCGGGCACGTACCGGGGGTGGGCGCACAGGCGGGCCTGGAGGCTGCCATCGGCCTTCAAGAGGTCGACGTTGCCGCTCTGACCCTCAGCCCGGATGCAGTAGCGCCGGCCCCTGGAGCCGGTCACATAGAAGCGACCATGGCGCTCAAGCTCAGCCTTCTGCTCGTCATCGAGGAACTGCTCCAGGAGGGTGCGTGCCCTGGTGCGAGCCGCGGCCCTGCGCTGGTTGCGCTCCTCGTAGATAGCTCGCTGGCGGGCCTCCCGAGCCTCCACCTCACGCGCCTCTTCGGGCGTCAAGACCCGTGGCGTGTACGGCGTCGCGATCTGATTCCACTGGACCCAGACCTGATTGGCATAGGTGTTCTGCGTGATGATGCCGGTGGTGCTGGTGGTGTTCCAGTTGAGCCAGGCCAGGTCAGAGGTAGCGACGGTGGTCTGATAGCTGGGGGTCTGGCTCCAGGTGTAGTTCGCCGGGATGTACTGGTTGGTGGTAGTGGCCGTCGAGGTGTAGTACTGCTGCGGCCAGTAGCCGGTCTGTGGCATCAGCCCCCCAAGTTCCTGGCGATGTGGGCATGGACCCAAAACGTCGCCTCTTCTAAGGCTGTGAACGCCAGAGCCTTCTCCCTGGTGTCGCCACCAGGGATGTCGTTGATGTGATCGGCGTACCACCGCTCATGCTTTCGCCACTCGTCATGTAGCTCCCTGGTGGCTTCGTCGGGCGGGTGGTAGGTGAACCTCCGTTCCAGTTCGGCTCTGTCCACAATCAGCCCCCCTGGAGAGCGGGGGCGAAGATGATCTTCTCGGCCTGAGGATCGAACTCGGTGATGCGGGCGTCCTTGTCCCCCTTGCGGGTGACCGACCACGCCTGGAAGCCCTTCTTGATCATGCGGTCGAACAGGGACCGGGCCTCCGCGACCTCGTCAGCGTTGTCGCGGCTCCAGATGTGCTTGGTGTCCCCGGTGGTGTCGAGGACGACGATCATGCCGCCCCCCCAGTCCTCTACGCGGTTGGCTTCTGCGACCAATGTGGTCATGGTGGGGTTCCTCCTGGCTTGTCGTACCAGAGCCGCTCATGATGTCGGCACTGGCAGGTTTCATCGGTACACAGGTCGTGCTGACCCTGCTTACAGGCCACGCTCGCGCTGCGGCCTATAGCTCCCCCCAGTTCACTGACTGGGGGGAACGCCTCAAGATTCTCCGGGGTGTCACTCATTGATGACTGCTGACCGACCCTCTGCCCAGCCTTCCTCTAAGGCGGCGTTGGTCTTGGCCTTCTCATCGGCCTCGATCTCGGCCCTGGTGCGGCGCTTACGCTTCACCTTGGGAGCCGTGGCCTTGTTCTGAGCTACGTCAGCCAGGCAGGCCCAGGAGCAGTACACCCGGCCCTCTGAGTTGCCGTTGCCCTCCTGGTAGACGTCCACCAGCAACCAGGCTTCGGGGATCTCGGCGTCATCCGCCGGTACACCGATGTGGTCGCAAGCGTCGCATTTTACAGCCTGGATCTTTGCCATTTTCTCGCCTCCTGGCTCAAGCTGGTAAGACCATACTGCGCTCTAACGCACGAGGGCCTTGACGGTCTCCCGGACCAAGAGCGGCTTATCGGACGGCCCCTTCTGATAGGCGTGGATCAGCTTGGGCCGGTGCTTCTGCTCACTGGCATACCACTGGTTGCGCCAGTGTTCGCCCACAATCCAGCGGTGGCTCCACTCCACCTCCCCCTCGCCGTCCCGCCGCGTCCGGGCTGTCGGCTCCCGCAAGCGGATGACCCGGACAGCGGGCGGGATGGCGTCCTTACGGCGAGCGAACTGCCGGCGAACGTGCCGGTCGGTTGGCTCCCAGCGTTCCTCCAGAGTGATCCTCTGGCTGCACAGCGCCCAGAAGGTCGCCAGGAGCCGGCGGTCCTCCATCATGGACGCCTCTCGATCCGGCTCCTCCTCCCCGAGCAGGGAGAAGTCCGAGATCATAGTGCCGGTGGGCCACTCGGAGCCACCGGTCGGATGCAGCTTGAGGGGCATGACCTCGCGGAACATGTCCTGCTCCTTGGGATCCATGCCCAACCAGGGGTACAGCACGTCCTTGTGGGCGTAGGTCTCCAGGGAGTAGCACGGCCCCATGGTCGTGGTGGCCCGCCCCCACATGAAGCCGGTGGTGAAGATCGGCCCCCCGTTGGCGGCGTCGGTGCCAGGGATGGCCTTGCCGAAGACCACGAAGCCTGACTCGCAGGGCGGCTGGGCCACGCAGTCAGGGATGGTGGGGTACATCTTGGCGATCAACTCCGACATGTCCGGGTTCACCCAGTACAACTCGGCCTGGCGGAAGGTCTGCTCTGTCCACCAGCGAGCGCCCTCAGCTTCCTGGAACTCGGAGTTGCGGTTATTGGGCAGGGCACGCCGGCCCTGGAGGGCATAGCGGTACTGCCACTCACCTGGCTTCGACCACCAGTCCACGATCTCCTGGCGGATGTAGGCCACATCCACTGGGCGCGACACCGAGTACAGCGACGACTCCTGGATCTCGATTTTCTGCACCTCGTCCACCTTGTGGGTGACCGCGAGCCGCATGGCAGGCGACATGTTTCCGCCGCCACGACGAGGGGCCATGGAAAAATCCTGATCAGAAGGTGTGGTAGTAGCCAAGGTTTTTCCAGAATACCACGCCCGTGCGACGCCTGGTACGCTTCCGCATCTGTTGTGACTGCCTAGCTAGGAGGTGTGCCCTTTGACCCACTGAGGGTCCGCTTATTCGCGTACCCGCTCCCAGACCACCTCAGTACGTACCCGAAGGGGCGACGACGAAAGGAGTCCGTGTGAAGCGGCTTCTACTAGCTGCTGCCGGTCTGGCCGGCAGCCTCTTTGCAATACCGACCATGGCGGCGACAGCCACCCCCCTACCAGCAGTGAGCGCAGTGGCCCCAGCGGCCAGTGGTTCACCCCCAAGCGTGGTACTTACGGCGGTGCGGACAGCGACCCCGTTGGTCAAGGTGACTGTTGTCAGCGGTGACACCTTGAGCGCGATCGCTGCCTCGCATCCGCCTTCGACGTGGCCCGCCTGGGCGGCGTACAACCACATCGGCAATCCGAACTTGATCTACCCCGGCCAGGTGTTCACTATGCCCCCGGCCAGCTACAAAGGGTCTTGGTCAGGTTCGGTCCAATCCGCTGCCCCCGTGGTCCGATACACACCTCCTCAGCGCACCTACGCGGCTCCTACCAGGACGTATAGCGCACCAGCGCCCGCTCCGGTAGTCAGCTACTCAGGTGGGGGCTACACCGGGGTGTGGGCCTGCATCGCCCAGCACGAGAGCGGCGGAAACGTCCACATCAGCACCGGCAACGGCTACTACGGGGGACTCCAGTTCACCGAAGGCACCTGGCTGGCGAACGGGGGCAGCGGCAACCCAGCCAACGCCTCTGCTGCCGAGCAGCAGCGGGTGGCCGAGAACGTCGTCGCCAACAGCGGTGGCTCCTACGGGGCCTGGCCGAACACCAGCCGCATGTGCGGGGTGTAGTCTGATCCTCGCTGCGTGAACACGTAGTCACAACGGAAAACCCCCCGGTTTCCCCCGCCCGGAAGTCGGGGGGTTTTTTCCGTACACTGGTGGTATGGCTACCGAAGACAGCTTCTCTGTGATCGCGGAGATCACCAGGAGGATGAAGCTCCAGAAGGTTCAGGAGTTTGGTGACAGCGAGGAAGAGGGTGCCTGCGACATCCTGGGCTTCTGCGCCTGCATCCGGGATGGCAAGCAGCTATTCGCCGTGTACCACAACGAAGGCCCCATGGCTCCCCGTGAGGCTGCCGCCTGGGCGGCGGCGCTGACCTCCTGCGACATGGTCTTCGTGATCGCGGACGCCTTCTACAAGCATGTGGAGGCCCCGGAGTTCGATGACGGGGACGGTCTGCTACCCAAGTCGCCAGAGCAGCGGGAGGAGGAGTTCTACCGGAATCACCCGGAGGTACACCCCGGCATGCTGAACGAGGCGTGGCAGGCCGGCGACCGGGAGGGCATCAGCGAGGCCATCATGGTCATGCGCTTCACCATGCACGGTCCTCCCCTGCGGGCGCAGTACTGCTACACCCGCCAGGGCACCAAGTTGACCTGGGGCAAGATCATCAGCGCGGCAGCCTGGGAGGGCGGGGGCATCGATGACTTCATCAAGGAGGGCTTCCGCCGCGCCAAGGAGATGAAGCCTCAGATCCGGGAGATGCTGGCGCGACAGCACGAGAAGATGGCGAGGGAGGGCTTCTCAGCCCGAGAGCGGTCCTACTGGACAGATCGCGGCATGGCCTCGTTCCTCTCCACCAAGAGCGCCGTCAAGCTGGTGCATTACCTGGGGAGCATCCCCAACCTGGGGCTGCCCGACGCCGTGTTCGCCAACGGCAAGGAGATCGATCCCCATACCCGTGAACCCATCGAGTACGACTGATGCCGGCCTGCCATACCTGCGGGGAGCCATTTGAGTGGGGCTGGGACGGGGAGCGCTGGCTGCCCCTGGAACCCATCGCCACCCATGAGGGGATGGACCGCACCTTCGTGGACGAAAATCAGGTGCTGCGGGCTGACCACCGCGACCGCCACGAGGAAGGCCAGAGCGGGGTCAACGTCACCCGGCTCCAGAAGAAAGTGCCAGCAGAGACCGCCGACGAGAAGGAACGGCCTAAGAGTCGAAGGAGGAGACCAGCATGAGCTACGACCGCTACGTCGCCTGGCGACGGCTGACCCACAACGGGCACCGGACCAGGGAGCAGATGAGCCTGAAGGATCAGGCTGAGTTCGACGCCCTGGGTCTAAAGGAGATCAAGACCGACGCGGCTGACGCGGCAGAGGCCAAGCGGATCTACGAGGCCCTCACGCAACATTCTCCCCCCGCATCCGACGCATAGTCTTCTCCAGCCCCACATCAGCGGCCCCCTGGCGGGCCGGGTTGGTGATGTAGCTGTCCTTGCCCACGTCGTAGGCAGCCTGCTGGTAGTTCGCCACCATCCGCACGTACCCCCTGGCCCGCCCATGCGGGGTGTCGGGGTACCGGGTAGAGCGGTCCAGGTAGGAGGTGTCGCCCTCGTGCCAGCCGCCCAGGAACCGCTGGGTGGTCTTGGTGTGTTGCAGACGCTTGCCCCCCTGCTCCTCCGCGTACGCCCTGATATCGCCCCCGCTGGCTCCTCCGGGATACTGACGCTCCCCCCGCAGGTCCGAGACCATGATGCCGCTGGTGGGGCGCTCCCCGGTGTGGACGTTGATGGAGAAGCCGCCCTTGGTGCGAAGCTCGCCGGCCAGGCCACTGAACTGCTCCGAGTTGAGGGCGTGGCTGCTCACTTGGCCTTGACCAACTTCGGGGGCGAACCGGGGTGGGCCGGCGTGGACACGAGGTTGGTGGTATCAGCGTGGCTGCGCTGCTTGACCTGGCCTCCAGGGCGGTAGCCGCCCGTGCCGCTCTGCCAGGGCGACACACGGGCCTTCTGGATGGCCCCCAGGAAGTCCATGGTCGACCGTCCCGGCATCAGTAGTCCTTCCGTACCCCTGGCTCCTGGCCGGCGAACTGCTCCGGGTTACGGATGGGCGGGTTGTTGGCGAAGCCGCCGCACTTGCACTCAAGCTGGCCCACCTGGGCGTGGCAGTAGCCCGAGCGGGTCCGATGCTCCTCCTCCGAGTGGCCGCACTTGGAGCAGTTCACATCCCGAGTTTACGTCGGCGGCGGTGGGCCGACGTGGTGCGGTGACGCGATCCCTCCCTGGCCGTGTGGGGGTGCAGCGTGCCGTCGAGCTTGACCTTGATGTAACGCTGGCAGGAGGGGCAGACGGCCCGTCCCTCCTCGTTCGGCTCAGCCGGCTCGTGGGTGCCGCGGCACCACTTGTAGAAGCGCTCAGCCACGCTTCTTCCTCTTCTTTTTCCTGAACTTGGGCTTGGGCCACTTCGCCCACTGCTTGTTCTTGGGATCAAGCTCGTGCATAGCTTCCACGAACTTCCGGCCCTCTGCCGGCCCGCGGTGCCAGGCCCTGGGACGCTTATGGCCCTTGGGTTTCTGCCGGCTCACTTCCGCAGACGGCGGATGGCAGCCAGGATGCAGCCCGTCGAGAAGCCGATGATGGCAACGATGATGGCGGTGTCACTCACTGCCGGCCTCCTCTTTCTCGTCACGCTTTTTCTTGGCCTGTGCGACCTTGGACTGGAGGAAGGACTCCCGGTCCCCCACCACGGCCAGTACGGACCTCTTCGTCAGCCCGGTCTTCTGCACGGTTTCGTGCAGGGCGTGCCACCACGCCGACAGATCGAGCGACTCCGGGAGATGCTCGATGTAAGACGTGGACGAGTCATGGACGTTGCGGTAGACTCGCACTCCGGTCCCCTCCAGTCGCTCCCGTTCGGCCTGCTCCAGGGCCTTGAAGCAGATACGGACGGCCTGGTCCCGGTGGAACTTGAGATCCAGGTAGCCCAGGAAGGGCGACGCCTTGTCCCCGGTGCCCTCCACCATGTGGCGGCAGTCCAGGTACAACTGCACGTAGGCGGCGGTGGCCTCGTCGCCGGCCATGGCCTCGATGTCGCGGAGCGCCGCCTCCAGGTTCTCCTTGATCTCAGCCAGGAGGGGCTTGATGTACTCGTAGTAGAAGGGCTTCTTGCGCTTGCTGAAGCCCTCCAGCAGACCCGTGAAAATACCCAGGCCCTCGTCGTTCTTCGGTTTTTCCTCCGCGTCGAGGCGGCGGGCGATGTCGACGTGGCTGATGTTGTGTTCAGCCCGCAGCCGGCGCAACCGGTCCATGGCGTTGGCGCGTTCGTGTTCGGTGGTGCGCTCAATGAGCCGGGTCAACTGCACGGCCTGGGCCAGAGCCTGCGCCCGGTCCATCACAGCCCCAGCCATTCGTCGGGGACGCCCTCAGGCCGGCACCATATGTCCAGGCCGGTGTAGTCCCAGATGTCACGGTCTTCTATGACCCGCTCGCCCTCCCCGTCCATCTCCAGCACCCACAGGTGGCCCGTGTCCCGCTGGTGCCAGCGGACACGTCCGGTGTAGCCGGCGAAGTTGGAAGGAGCCATGTCAGTTGAACGGGGCCGCGGAGATGGCCTCGCTGCCCTCCTGACGGTTGATGATCAAGACCAACATCACCTTCGGCTTGCGTAGCTCGTAGAGGGCCTCTGCCCCGCCCAGGACGGTGCCGTCCTCCGGTGACAAAATCACCGCTTCTATGTCCCCGGCGTCGTCGGGGATTTCAGTGGTCTCGCCCACCGCCTGGCGCATGGCAGCCACGCCCATGACGGCGGTGTCGGCCTGGGGGCCTCCCAGTTTCACCACCGCGGCAGGCTTGCGGGCCTCCGGGTTGGCGACGGCTTCGCGCAGGCACTTCTGGCCGGCGACAAGCTCCTGGTGATCATCGGCCTCACACAGCATGACCACCGGGTAGAACACCGGCTGGCCGGTGTGCAGCCAGCGCTGGGCCACGTACGGCGTCACGTAGGCGATGCCCAGCAGGGGATGGCGCTGTAGCTCTTCGGGGGCCTCGTGGATGTACACCGGGTCGCTCCCGTCCGGTGGTATCACCAGGAAGGGGTTGGGCAGGACAAGTCCGGGGATCATGGTGTTCCTTTCGCGGTTGTGTGCGGCGCTGTGGTAGCGGACCCAGGGTACACCCCTGCGGGCCTCTTTACAAGTCGCCAGAAAAAACCCCCGCCCTGACTTGACACTGCCCCAGGGGGTTTTCCGGTACCATGAGCAGGCTACCTATCAGACCACCACAACAACCACAACAGAAAGGCAGTGATGGAACGAATCTACGACAGTGACGGTAACTGGACCGGCAAGTGGCAACTGACCACCGACCGCGAACACGGCATGGCGATGTGCGCCCTGACCGTGGCCGTCAACCACTACAACGCCGGCTTCGCCCGCTTCCCCGGATCGGAACTGGACGCCGCTCTCTTCGCGGATGGCTACATCCCCGATGACGCCGATCGCGCCAGGAGGTTGACGGAACGCGGTTGGGCCATCCGCTACTACCGGGTCGTCCTGGATGACGACGTGTTCACCCACCGGGACTCCGACGACACCTACGGCCTGTCGGAGAACTGGGTCCAAGCCTGGACGTACCTTCAGGGCCGCGCCTTCGACATCCATGGTCAGACCGCCAACGTCCTGGCCCAGATCGAGGCCGCGCAGGTCAAGTACCCCGACACCCAGTACACCCCCAAGGTGGTCATGGCCGTGGTGCAGTTGCAGGTTGCCGGCGTCGCCCTCCAAAAAGCCGCCAACAGCCTCCTGGAGGCCCTGGCCGACGAGGATGGTCAAGATGACTGACACCTACATCAACGCCTACATCGACCTCGCCCAGGCCAGCATGGACCGGGGCCAGGGCGACCTGTGGAGCCAGGCTGACCTGCTGGTGGAGGCGGTACCCACCGACCTGCTCCAGGCCGACGTGTCGCGGATCATCAACACCATCATCATGCGTCTGGACGAGCGTGACATCGTCAAGCTCAACGGCAAGCCGTACCTGCCGGCCTACCTGAAGACCCAGCGGGACACCGCCCTGGTCTGGGATCCCTCCTTGCGCCAGGCCGAGGCCAAGTTTGAGGTGCATGCCGAGCAGCGCAACAACCCCCTGGGCCGCGCCGTGCTGACCGCCCTGTGCGCGGTGAAGCGGGGCGAGGACGTCGAGCGTCCCGCCGGGGTGTCCCGCACGGCCTGGCAGGCCGCAGTGGCGAAGGTCCGGGCCGGCAAGATGGGCTACGTCCAGACCAACGCCGTCCGCATCGCCCTCCAGAAGGGCGGGAAAAACTCCCCCACGAGGTTCATGGACGACACCCTCACTTTTGGTGAGCTTGTCCGCCACCTGATCGTGGGCATCGAGGGCTTGCAAGCCTTCGACCGGCGCATCGAGGGCTTCGACCTGGACGACGAACAGCGTCAGCGGTTCATCAAGGTCATCGACACCCTGGTCGAAGAAGCCGGCAAGGTCCGGGTCAAGCTGGCTGCCGACGTGGCCGGCGAGGCCGAGGAGTTCCTCAGCCGGCGCTAGCGACACCTCCAGCCCCACTCCAGGATCCACAACAGGGCCTCCCTCCGGGGAGGCCCTGGCGCGTACCGGGTTTTTCCGCCACATGTATACTGCGCCAACTACCACAAAAGGAGGCCACGATGGCCGTAACGAGATCCCCCCGCAAGTTCCTGGGCTACGACCAGGAGGACGCCCAGGTCGACCAGGAGTTGATCCTGGAGGAAGCCGACTGCGCCAAGGCCCAGGCCACCCCGGACGGGGAGGAATGCGTGCTGGCCCAGAGCCTCATCCGCCTCGATCCCACCATCATCGAGGTCCGGGTGGGGCCGACAGTCGCCAAAGTCCTCCGGGAGAAGAAGGTGGCGGTCAAGTCGCCCTCAGGCCGGCGGCGCACCGTGGTCAAGAAGGTCTGGGAGCGCTACTACCAGGAGCCAGAGACCACCGACATGATCCACACCTTCGACGCCGACCCCGACTCCATCCGCAAAGCCGCCAAGTGGATCAAGGGCCGCAAGGTGACCCTGAAGGCCCCCACCGGCAAGCGTGTCCTGGGCGGGCGGGCCGGGGAGCCACACGGCTCCGACCGGCGCATCTCCCGCGGGGCCTACCAGGGCCAGGCCGCGGTGTCCCCCAACGTCCACCACAGCCCCCCGTTCCGCCACATCGCCCGGAACAACTGAACACACCGCCGACTAGCGCAAACAGCCCCCCACACGGGGGCTGTTTCGCGTGCCGGCACGGCTCTCACTCCTCCTCTTCGTCACCGGGCAGGGGCCAGATCTCACCATGGTTCTCCTGGAGGGCCTGGGCGATCAGTTCCTCCACATACGGCTCCTGCGCTTCTATCCGTTCGTAGAACACCACCCGGTAGTCCTCCTGCACGCTCTTCCGCAACCCGGCCAGCCACCGCACCGGGTGTACAGCTATGACTTCATTTTCATAGCTCCAGGCGGTGTCGCCCTTCCTTCTCCAGGCATACGTCAGGAACCACCTCACCGGAACAGCCGCTGGATTACGTGCAGGGTCGCCAACTGCTCCACCGCCTTCTCCAGGGTCTTCCACTCCAGGTAGTTCAGCGCCCTGGGCTTGCCCACTGTGCGTACGGCCAGGATGGCCTCGATGCCCTGAGCGGTGTCACCGGGGGTGTAGTCCTTGACGGCGGCTTCAGCCTCATACGCCCTCATCCTGCTCCTCCTCTACGGCCTCCTCGATGCCCAACACGGCGGCAGCGGCCCCGTGCTGGGTGATGGCGTGATCGAGGATGTCGTGAGCGATGTCGTCGGCCTCGTCCAGGTTGGCAGCCGTGATGGTGATCTCCAGGCTGATGGTGTACTGGCTCTCCTCCATGTCGCACTCTCCGAGCCTCTCGTCGGTGTTGGTCATGTTTCTCCTCCCTTTCGGGTCTGGAAGCCTCCCCTGGTCATGATGTCCTGGAGCCGCTCCATGTCGCTCAGGTGACCGGGTTTGCTTCGGGGTGTACGGGTTACCTTCCTGGCCGCTTGAACCGCCGGCTTGCTCCTGACACCGTTCAGGGCCTTCTCGATAGCCTCCTGGCAGATCAGGGATACGTTCAGCCTGTGGTGGGCGTCCTGAGCCTTGATGCGGTCGTACAGGTCTTGGGGGAAGTAGATCTGCATACGGGGCATACACACTCCTGACGCACATCGGGTACTACGCACTATACACCCCCTACCCCCTATGCGGGTACTACACCGCTCCCCATCCCCCGTTCCCGACTACGGCGGGTACTACATGCGTTCGCATGCGCCAACCAAACGTACCTCCCAGGTACTACTTCCCCACTGCACAGCTACCCATCCGTACCTCCTGGCCCCCACCTTCGTCGAACGTATGTTCGATGGTGGGGGGGTCGGCTACGAACATGTGTTCGTAGCCCATCGAACACCTGTTCGGGAACAGCTGTTCGTATCATGCAGTCGTATGCGTACGCATGCGACGACTGCGTGCGAAAAACCCTTATGGCATAAGGGTTTTAGCTCACCATGCGGTGGACTGCATGAGTACTCATGCAGTCCATAGCGAACACCTGTGCCCATGGCACAGGGTATGGTGCGTACGTGTGTTCGGCTGCTGCCGAACACCTGTTCGTGACCGGGCGTACAAGTGTTCCCCTACCAGCATGAGTTGATCATGGTGCGGTGTCCCTCATGTCACGCGTGACACCAGGCTGTGCATGGGCCTGTACATGGTGACGTGGTCATGGCCTCACATATCCTGAGGCCTGGGGCGGATCTAGGCTGGTGGGCCGTGGCACATGAGGAGCAGCATGCGGGCCTGGAGGAGCTACGGCGGGAGTGGCTGGATGCCCGGAGGGCCTACCGGGTGGGCCTCAGAGTCCACCTGGAGGCTGAGCATGGCTGGGCTGGCCGGGGCGATCCTGAGCGGGTCCACCGCGACCTGCACGAGCGTCAATCCCCTGAGAGACCTCTGTAGGGTCTCAGGAGCCGTTCACCCCCTACATGTGAACACGAACCCATCCATGTGGTCTACACGGCCCTACAGGCGTCTACAGAGCCGTCTGGGGCCATCCTGGCGGGATCAGGCTCCTGGCGGATCCGGGAAGCTGGTGTTGGGCATGTGGACGTACACCTGGCCCAGGTGGGCGATGCCCTCGATCCTGCCCTCGTGGCCCTTGGGTCTCTTGGGGCCGAAGTGGGCGTCGAGCATCTCCCCCCGGATCCCGGAGTGGTCGGAGTAGGAGAGGAAGTCGATCACGTCCCCGTCCGAGAACATGACGCGGTACCGGTTGACCGGGAAGGGCAGCCCAATCACAGGGATGTGATTTGCCGGCACGGGGCTGGGGGAGGCTGGGGCCTCCTGGGCGGTCTCCTGGGCCTTCCTGGGGCGGCGTACGGGCCTGGGGGCGGGTTCGGGTGCCATGGCCCCACAACGTACAAGAGCCGCCCTGAGGGCGGCTCCTGCGGTGCTGTGGGGTTGTGTGGTCTAGGTCATGCCTGCCAATGGGCGTCACCCTCCTCGTCGGAGGCGGCGTGGGCCTCCAGGAGGGCCTGGGCCTTGGCCTCGTGATCCAGGGCCTGGAGGAACTCGGCCGCGGCCTCAGCCTCCCGGCAGGACAGGTGCGGTCCCAGGTCAGCCCATGCCTGGGGCGACAGGGCCTGGGCGAACGTCCAGGCAGCCAGGCTGACTGACTCGTCCTCAT
>Ga0126373_10003144_pt1 | contig 12288 bp, 12 predicted proteins | sample PanSoiMetPlot_11_FD_92545 | JGI IMG/M metagenome (GOLD analysis project Ga0126373, IMG submission 92545) | Tropical forest soil microbial communities from Panama - MetaG Plot_11 | ecosystem: Environmental > Terrestrial > Soil > Tropical forest > Bulk soil | place: Panama | collected 2016-02-17
GCATCCTAGCCACACTCCCCTGGCTTGAAGGTTTGGGGTGGGACTCCTGGGCTTGTTTTGCACAAGATTCCGCGCGAAAGAGCCCAGAGTCCCAACGGAACAAAGCGGCAACTTAGGGCTGTCTGCGCTAACCCTGAAAAGCAATCGACGAGCACCGCATTCACGATTCCGAGGCGCCCGCGGGCGGGCATCAGCCTTTCCTTAGACCGGCCGGATCACCGTTCATTTGTCGAAACTCTTCAATATCCGGTGACGTAGTTTACCAAGTCCTCGATTCAAAAAATGGCCGCGGCTGAAGAATGGCAAGACCGGGGCGCGCCGATTCTCGACCTTGCCGCGAGCTTCCACCAGTCGCGCGTCGTCACCGAACAATTGCAATGCACATTCCAACTTGTCTAACGCTTTTTCACGCCTTCCCGCTAATGCGTACACCTCTCCCAGATTTAGGTGGAACTGGATTTCTTTAGGTTTTAGCTGCACGGCTGTTTCGCAAAGATCCGCGGCTTGGTCCCATTTCCTTTGCGCGCGCGCGATCGCCAATCCGAGAAACGAGATGTAATAAGCATTATGCTTGTCACGTTCAAAGGCTCGCTTGAATCTCACAAGAGCTTTTTGCGGATACTCATTCTTGAGTAGCCTGATTCCTTCCCGGAAGTCGACCATAGGATCGACCTCTTGAGTCGTTGCAGATCCGACGTTCATGGGGGTCCTTTGGATGTGAGCTTTACATCGAATTTACAGGGGGTTCTCGCGTGTAGTCCACTGGTTCCACGGCCAGTGTTGGTCAAAATACAACCGGTTGCAGCGGGCTTTTCGCCGGCGCACGTGCTCCTCGACACACGCAAGCTTGACCTTTGTGGTTCCGCGATGTGGATCGGCAGCGCCCTATCCTGCAGCGTCGCGCTCCTGAAATCGAACTGATCTCCACAAAGGCGCCGGGCGCTTACGCCATCATTAACCAGTTTGGACGGTCACCATGATCACTTTGAGCCCACCGGCCCACAAAACGAATTAAATCGCCAGTCGGCGTAAGTCCCGGTGTCAGCGGCCGAGGTGATGCGCCATTCAGCTTTTGCAGTTCTTCGCGTTCTTCCCTCTTAGCGCATACCAGCGCGCTTCGAGCGCGCTGGCCGGAGTTCCCTCAAGCTCTCATACGACTTTCCCTTCATGCAATAGAGAGAGCGATCCGCCCGAGAAAGGAGTGTCTCGATGGTCTCCCCATCCTCGGGGAAAACTGCAATGCCGACGCTCACGGAAATTGGCGGTACTTCTTCGTCCTTGGCGACCTGATCACGGATTCTCGTTGCAATCTGCTCGGCACTTTTGGCCGTCGTCTCGGGCAGAACCACAGCAAACTCATCGCCACCATATCGCGCCGGTGTGTCTACCCCACGGCAATGAGTCCGCAGAACCTCGCCCAACCTGCACAGCGCGCGACTGCCCACGACATGACCGTAGTTGTCATTGATTCTCTTGAGGCCGTCCAAATCAAACAACAAGATCGCAAATGATCGGCCGGTTCGTCCGTACCTCTTGATTTCTAAGTCGAGAGCGCTAAGCAGCCGCCGATAGTTGGCAAGCCCCGTCAGTGGATCGGTAACCGCCAACTGGCGCACATGCTCCTCTGCCCGCTTGTGCTCGGTGGTTTCTGCAGCCAGGGCCAGACTTGTTGTAGCCACGATACCCATAAACGCCTGCAACAACAGTAACGAGGTGTTTTGTGACTGCCTCGAAAAAGGACCGAAGCCGTGCAAAGTGCCCCAGGACGCAATCATTGCCAAGAACAAGGTGGCAGTTGCCGCCTTCCGTCGGCCAAATCGGAACGCTGCCCAGATGAGAAAAGGAATGCAGAGGTATTCGAGGGGATAATCTTTCACAACGGAATGGAAACGATCACCAAAAACAAAATATGCAGTAAAGAACAGCCCCAAAAACAAGAAACCTAGCTCAATGAGCTGATTCCGGGTCCACTTCAAGCCGGGATTCTGTCGCCACAAGAGCACCAAAGGCGTCACAACTATCGCGCCGACGCCATCCCCTAACCACCAGGTGCACCAAATGGCCCAGTACATCGACCAGCTTGCGAATCCCCCCAATGCCAAAGTAGTCACGCCAACGGTAGCGCTGACCGCCGGGCTGACCATTGCTGCGAGGAAGGCGAATCTGAAGATATCCTGCGCCCTTTCAAAGAAGCGCCCACTTGCGGCAAAGCGGTTTACCAGGTAGCAGCCCAACACCCCCTCAAGGGTGTTTCCAATGCTGATCCCGATCGAAGTCAGCGCGGAGCCAGCCGTCGTCAGGTTGGCTAGGAATGCGCCAAGGAAGATCGCTGGCCACACGTCGTAGCCAAAGATAAGGAGCGCGGTAAGGCTAATCCCGCTAGGAATCCATATTGCGGTGGCACTCGGGTTTACAAAGGCAAACTTGAGCCCAAGCTTCGCTGCGACAAAGTACGTCAGCGCTAAGACCAAAATTGTGGCAAGGTTGCCACGTTTCTCGCCCATGGCTTAGTTGGCCCTTGGCTGCGGCACCTTCATTGTAGGCTTTCCACTTCATCTTGCGGCCAATTTTGACTACCAGGTTGCCGGGGAAGTAACCCGGGGCCACCTGCCTTTACTTAGAAAGGAAGGAAAACATTGAAGCCAATTCAACGTCCCAAGCGGCGCGCCTTCTGGCTCGAACGAAGACCTCTCTGGTAGTACAAAGAAGAGTATCGTGCGAGGAGAAATAGGCGGAGACACTATTCGAGTGACCCTACACGGAGCGGGATTTCTTCCAGTTCAATGGGGGAAGTTCCGCGTTCACTACGCCCTGCAAGTAAGCTTTAGCGTATCTTTCCGCTCGATCTTTTCCCTGGTCGATGTCATCAACTGATTCGGACGGTGCGATCCAAGTTTTTGTGTTTACGTTGTAAACAGAGGCTTGCACTCCACTGGGAGTCTGCTCGGAAAAAAGCCGCAGATGTTCCTGGCCAACAATCACCTCGGCCCAAACCCCTTGTTCTAACATTGGAACTCCAAAAGAAGTGAGATTAGCGAAACGAGTTTATCTCAAATCGGCTGACCTCTCGACCGTTTCTTGAACCGGTTGCCTACAGGTAGTTACGGTGAAGCGTCTTTTCCTGAACAGTCATATGAGTTCCTTTCTGGACCATGGAGATGACCAGCTGCAACTTACATTGTCGGGAGTTCACTGAAGGTACTCTCTCGTTGTCTGGTGTGAAGGACCGGGGGTCATACGCCCGAATACACAAGCGTTGTGAAGAAGGTGGGTGTAATCAGGAACTGTCCCCACTTTGCGTCATAAGCCGCCGTCGGCTTCGCGGCTATCGTCTCGGAGAGGGACTTCCCTTGCTTCTTGAGCACCGCCACATTGTTCCGAATGGTGGCCAACATGTCTCGAAATTCGGCTAAGGCAGCCTTATTTGCTACCGGCCCGTGTCCGGGAATGACTATGGTTTTATCCGTGATCAGGCTCAAGTTCCGTTCGGTGGCACGGATCATTCCATCGATACTTCCCCCGGTGGAGTAATCAATAAACGGATAGATACCATTCCAGAATGTATCTCCGACGTGAATCACGTCCGCCTCTTCAAAGACCACAGAGATATCGCTATCGGTGTGGGCAGGGCCGTAATACTTCAGCGCAATACTCGTATCGTTGTGATGCATATGGTGCTCACCATTAAATATGGTCGTGGGAAGTGCTCCGGCTGGTGATGGGGGAAACGTGTATTGCCATCCTTCGACACGAGTCGAGGTCGAGAGATGCTTCTTTGTGTTCTCGTGTGCTGTGATTGTCGCCCCTGCCGAATGCACCCAGTCATTTCCGTCCGTGTGATCGACATGCCAGTGGGTATTGATCAGTTGGGTTATGGGGTCCGCACTAAGGTTGTTGAGAGCGTCCATAATTCGTGGTTTCGATACAGTGAACCCTGAGTCGATGAGAAGCTTGCCTTCCTTGCCGGTGAGAACTGCGATATTCCCTCCGGAGCCCTCCAGAACACTGATGCTGCGACGAAGAGGATGCGTGTCGATCTTTGCCTGAGCCGCGGCATCGATCATCGTTGGAACGATGCCCTTCGTCTGCGCGAACAGAAGACGCGGCACGAAAGCGGCAGCGGCGCCAAGACCAGCGGCAGCGATGAAACGGCGGCGAGAGAGACGTGGCAGATTAACGTTGTTCATGGTGTCCCCCATCTGGCGAAGAACGATCGTATCGTTCCCTTTACGCCGCCGCTTTCGCTGTACCTTTGAGAAACGCCAGCAGGTCGGTGTTAATCGTTTCAGCCTTAGTCGTGGGCTTCCCGTGAGGAAAGCCCTTTAAACAGATCCGTGCGCTTCCACAACGCAATGAAATGTCAAGGTAAGTTATTGCAAATAAAAACAGAAGTGGCGGATGAGCCTGTAAGCCGGATTCTGTGGGGCGCCAGCTCTTGCGAGCCTGCGCCACGACGATCATTCCTCTAGTCCAGGCCTCGCGGCATGGATCGAGCGACCTACCCGAGGGTCCATCCTGCGGTGGGCTTTCGCCGCACTGAAGGGAGCGCGTTTTCAAGCGCACTCAGCGAGCCGGGCCAGCTCTCCCCTCCTATTTGGTCTTGCACCGCACGGGGTTTGCCTTGCCTCCGTCATTGCTGCCGGAGCGGTGGGCTCTTACCCCACCTTTTCACCCTTACCTGCGCTGCGTTCCATTGGAAGATGTCCCGAAGGTTTTCCTCCGGGCTATCACCGGGATACGCTCCGCCGGCGGTATATTCTCTGTGGCACTTTCCGTGGGGCAGCCATTTCTGGCCGCCTCCCCTGGCGTTACCAGGCGCGCTACCCTACTCTGCTCTCGCAAAGTGGTGTCCGGACTTTCCTCCCACCAGCCCTCCTCCACCTCCCGGTGAACTCAGGCCAGGTCAGCGATCGTCCAACTCACCCGCCATCCTTCATTATACCGCGCTGACTCGTCGTAGCGCAGGCTTTCATGCCAGGGTTTTCTCGAAAGAATGCACAACGACCAACTCTGGCTACACGACCGCTTCATCTCGTGTCCCTATTTCACTGCAAGCAGCTTCTCAAACTCCCCTTCCGTCAAAATCGTTACGCCAAGTTCTTTCGCCTTGTCGTACTTCGACCCGGGATCCGTCCCTACCACCACGTAATCCGTCTTCTTACTGACCGAACCGCTCACTTTACCGCCGTGTTGCCCAACGAGCGCTCCCGCCTCTTCGCGTGAGCGATTCGCCAGCCCGCCCGTGAACACGAAGGACTTCCCTGCAAGCTTGGTGCTTTTCAGAACGCGCTTCTCTGCCCTTGGCCGCACTCCGGCTTTTTCCAGCTTCTTCAAAAGCTGACGATTGGCGGGCTCGGAGAAAAACTCCAGAATTCCCGACGCCACTTTCGGCCCAACCTCGGCAACTTCGTGCAATTCCTCTTCCTTCGCCGACGCTAACTCTTCAATCGAAGAAAAATGCTCTGCCAACAACTGCGCTGTGCGCTCGCCCACAAACGGAATCCCCAAGGCGAAAATCAGCCGGTCCAGGCTGGCCTTCTTGCTCGCTTCGATTTCATCCAGCAGCTTCTGCGCGGACTTCTCGCCCATCCTTTCCAGTTCCGCCACGTCCTCAAGCTTCAGCAAATACAAGTCCGCGACATCCTTCACCATTCCCTTCTCTACCAGTTGCTCCACGATTTTGTCGCCCAGCCCATCGATGTCCATCGCGTGACGACCGGCAAAATGCAGCAGCGATTCGCGTCGTTTTGCCGGGCACCCCGAATTCACACAGCGATACGCAACTTCACCTTCCAATTTGTGAATCTTGCTGCCGCATTCCGGGCACACCTTTGGAATACGAAATGGCCTGCGGCGCGCGCCCTCCTTTACAACCTTCAAAACGTGCGGAATCACTTCCCCCGCCCGCTCAATCAAGACCGTATCCCCGATCTGCAAACCCAGCCGTTCGATTTCGTCCATATTGTGCAGCGTGGATCGGCTCACCGTAACTCCTCCAACCTGTACCGGCTCGAGCACGGCCACCGGCGTCAGTGTTCCCGTTCTTCCCACTTGCACGATGATGTCGTTCACCACCGTTTGCTCCTGCCGCGCGGGATACTTGAACGCAATCGCCCATCGTGGCGCCTTTGCCGTAAATCCCAGTTCATTTTGCAGCGGCGTCGCGTTGACCTTGATCACCACGCCGTCAATCTCATACGGCAACTTCTCCCGCTTTGCGTCCCACGACTCGCAGTATTTAATGACAGCCTCAATCCCGTCGCACAGTTTCCAATCCTCAGAAGCACGGAATTTCATCTGCTTCAGCGCCAGCAGCGATTCGGAATGCTTGGCGAACGGCAACTTTCCATCCACGTAGAGGTAGTACGCGAAAAAATCCAGCCGTCGCTGCGCTGTGATCGACGGGTCCAGCACGCGTACCGAACCCGCCGCCGCGTTCCGTGGATTCACGAAAATCTTTCCACCTGTTTCTTCCTGTTGCCGGTTCATCGCCTCGAACGACTTACGCGTCATCATAATTTCGCCGCGAACCTCGAAATCCGCGCGAAGCTTGGATTTCTTCAGCGTTTCCGCATCCACCCGCAGGGGAATCGACCGGATCGTCTTGACGTTCGCCGTCACGTCCTCGCCCGTAGTGCCGTCGCCCCGGGTCACACCGCGCACTAGCACGGCATCCTTATATTGCAAAGAGATGCTCAACCCATCGAACTTGTGTTCGGCGATGTATTCAATGTCCTGCCGCCCCGCCCCTTCCCTTACACGTCGATCCCAGTCTCGTAGCGCATCGTAGGAAAAAGCGTTGTCGAGACTCAGCATCGGCCGCGCGTGCTTCACCGTGGCGAAACCCTCGCGAGGCGTACCCCCCACGCGAACGCTCGGCGAATCCGACGTCACCAGCTGCGGATTCTCCGCTTCCAGTTCCTTCAACCGGTTCATCAGCTTGTCGAACGCCGCGTCCGAGATCTCCGGCTCCTCCTTCACGTAGTAAAGATATTCGTGCCGCCGGATGTCTTCGCGCAGTTTCTCGATTTCCCTTTGTACTTTCCCGTTGGCCTTTGCCATCTCTGCCTTCACCATTCGAGCCTCGTTGTCGCCCGCTTTCAGACCGCACCGTATTATATGCGAGCCGGGGTGTGGCGGCTTCCGTGTAGCACACGCCCTCCTGCTGCCATGAGCTTTGATCAGCCGAAGCCCATCTCACCAACATCTTTTTGTGGTTCGTCGACCCGAGCGGCCTAGGTTTGGGCCATGCTAAACTCCGCCGATGACGACTTACAGAGCCGAGTGGTCGCCGCCGACTATCCGGGGGTCAACTGAGGTACTCGAATATCGTGCCGCTATTCCATTCCTTCGAACCCTTCGACTCGCCGCGGGAGTGGTAGAAGACTTTGTCACCGTCCTCGAATGAGGAATCCCCCTTGAATGTGACTCTAAAATCAGGATGACCGCCTTCATGCCACTCGACCTTATCACCCTTACAGACGCAGGCGTCCGGTTTGTCCACGCCGGTCGGAATCACATTTATATCCTTTTTGCCACAGTCGGTATGGGGTTCCCGCTGCATACTGCAGTCACGCCCGTCGGTCCCGGGCCGTTCTGCTGGTGATCGCACCCGACGATGAGAAAGCAAATCAGTGCCAGAGCAATTCGAATGGCACTTCCGGACGGGAAGCACAAAGTTTCCAATAATCCTCTTCATTTCTTTTGGTGAGACTGGATCAGGCCAATGAAACGTGGATTGTCCTTCAAAGCATCGAAATTCGGTGTATCCTGCAGCATCTCGGGTGAGACCCCAAAGGAAACTGCTTTTTCGAGCGCATCCAGCGAGCGCTTGATGTCGCCCAGTTGCTCGTAAGTTATCCCGGCAGTGAACAGCACATCCGGGTTTTTGGGCTGAAGGCGAAGTGCGGCTTCAATACTGCTTTGCGCCTCCTTCTTTTCCCTACGCATGGCGTGATACATCGCCAGACTACTCAGCAAGTCAGCGTCGTTCGGGTTGAAGTGCCTCCGCTCTTCGCCCAGGCTGATTGCCTTCTCATACGCCGCGGAGGCTTCCTGGCGTCGCCCGGGGGTCCAATAGTATGCGTCTCCCAAGTTGCCCCAAAACACGTAGTTCTTCGGATCTAACTTGACTACCTCTTCGAAACTGGAAGCTGCCTCGGCATAGCGCCGCATCTGGAAATATGCCGACGCCAGGTTCGAGCGTGCATTCGCAGTCGGCCGAATGCTCAACGATTTTTCAAGCAGCGGGATCGCATCCGCATAGCGCCCCTGCAGTACCCGGACCCCTCCGAGGTTGGAATAACCTGTGAAACTGTCCGGAGCGAGCGCCACCACCTCGGAAAACATCGTCGCGGCTTCGTCATAGCGTGCGTGTCCCATGTAGAACACTCCGAGCCAGTTATAGGTAGCCCAATAACCGGGGCGCGCCGAAATCGCTTGCTTATACGCTTGCTCTGCTTCGTCCAATCGCCCGAGCCTTGCGTACGCCGTCGCCAGGCCTCCGTACGCATCATCACTCGTGGGCTCCAGTTCCAGCGTTCGCCGATACTCACCGGCCGCCTTTTCGTACTCGCCCCGTTCGATAAATGCTCTGCCGAGGCAGGAGTGCGCTGCGGCTAGCCCCGGGCCACTCGCCGCGGCCTTCTTACAGGTGTCAACGGCGGCATCCGCCAACTGCTGCTCGTGTGAGAGCTGATATTTTCTCCAGTACGCTTCCCCGAGACCCGCCCTGGCCAGCGCATAACTGGGATCCTTCTCCAGTGCTCGTTGAAACAAAGCTATCGCGTTATCTACTTTTTCAGGCTCCACATATTCCTGCAGATACCCCCTGCCCTGAATATAAAAATCGTAGGCAGCCGGCTGCGCCGTGCCGTAAGCGGTGGCTCGTTGCTTTTCCTGCGGGGCGAGTTGCAGCTCCATAGCCCTGGCCACGTTCTCAAAGACCTCGTCTTGCAGCGCGAAAGGGTCGCTCGCCTCGGCGGTCACCGTCCCTCCGTTCACCTGCTGGTGAGAATGCGCATCGACTAGCGAGTAATTCACCCGTACGTCGTCTGCCGCACGCTGAACCGTCAAAACCAGAACGAGGTTCACCCCGAATTGTGCCCGCGCGGCATCTACGGTGGTGACGTGCTCCGCCAAGGTTTCGCTCATTGGAATTACTGATAGTGAGTGCCGAACGCTTAACTCGCCAAGCCGCGAGTTCAGCGTATCCGCGAGGCCGCTCTCAAACGCGGCTTGCGATGCGTCGCCGCTCGAAGCAGGTGGAAGCACGCTTAGCAGCAAGTGCCGCGGCATTACGCCGCCGGCCCTGCTCGCCGCACCTCTTTCGCGAAACATTGACACCCCACCCACAATCAGAAGTAAGAGCACTAACAGGGAGAGGATTGCCACCTTCGTGCTGCGAGACATGACCTTCGGTCTCGGCGCATCAATCACACTCTCTTTCGAAGGCGTCAGCGCTTCTAACGCAGCGCGCACCTCTCCCGCCCTCTGGTAGCGCCGCGTCGACTCCTTCTCCAGGCAACGGAAAATGACCGTCGCGAGATTGGCGGGCACCTGCGTCGGAAGCGGCCTTGGGGGATTGCGCAAAATCGCATTGCAGAGCAGGTAGAGATTCTCACCGTGGAAAGGCCTCGTTCCTGACGCCATCTCGAAAAGCACAACCCCCAGTGACCACAGGTCCGTTCGCGGTGAAACGGCGCTTCCGTCGATCTGCTCCGGAGACATGTAAGGCAGTGTGCCTCCCAAACCCGGCCGGTCGTCCGCCGATACGGTCTCAAGCGTTTGTCGGTCAAACTCTGCCGGATTGTTGCGGCGTGCGAGTCCAAAATCGAGAATCTTCGAGTCACCTTGCGGAGTAACAATGATATTCAACGGTTTTAAATCGCCATGCACGATCCCTCGGTCGTGCGCGTGCGCCAGCGCCGAAGCCAACTGCTCGCCGTAACGGAGAGTGGTTTCAAAAGGCAGGCCTCCCGGCCGGATGAGTTCCGACAGCGGACGGCCCTCCACGTACTCCATCGCAATAAAAACCTCGCCAGCGTCTTCACCCACTTCGTAGATCGTGCAAATGTTAGGATGATTCAGCGCCGAGGCCAGCCGTGCCTCCCGCCGCAACCGATCGCTTACCACCAGATTATGCGCTGATTGCTCCGGCAGAAATTTCAGCGCGACCGTCCGCCCGAGCGTTGTGTCTTCTGCGCGATACACCACACCCATTCCGCCGCTACCCAGCGGCCCCAAAAGTCGGTAGTGTGATATAAGTTCAGCCGGCACTATGAGTTCCCGAGGTTATAAGGATCTGTCACGGAAGGCCTTCACGTCGTGGCGAGTTGCACCATGTCTGTCGGCATCTTACGTCGCGCTGGTAGTCAAGTCAACGCGCTGTCGCAGCAAAGTCGCAGCAAAGTAGAAATGTCCGCTTTCATGGATGGCTGGGGGGTCCGTGGAAACGGAGCGTATCGCCTTGAGCCAGCGAGAACGGGAGCGATTGAAGGTGCTGCACGAGGCAAGGCAAAAGCATTTGACGCAGGCGGAGGCCGGCGAGCGGCTGAAGGTGACCGACCGCCAGGCGCGGCGCCCCGTGCATGCGCCTTAAGACGCCACCGGGGCCTGGTCGCATTACGCCAACGTTTTATTTGCCACATTTTTCCCGGTTGCATTTGCTCTCGGCATTTTTCGGATACAATGAGTGTTTGGCCCAGAACCTGGAAAAGATGCAAACGCAATTCGAAAACGCTTTGTTGATTCACAATCCGAACGCAGGCAATGGCGGCGACGGCCGGCGGCGCCTGCTCGATCAGGCCCGCCGTATCCTTTCCTCGAACGGCATCGAAGCTGAACTTGCCGAAACCGCTGGCCCGGGACACGCCACGGAAATCGCCCAACAGGCCACGCGCGACGGCCGCCAGCTCGTTATCGCCTGCGGAGGCGACGGCACGCTCAACGAAGTCGTTAACGGTCTCGCCGCCCACCAGAACGGCCACCGTGTTCCGCTTGCGCTTCTTCCGGGTGGCACCGCCAACATTCTCGCCAAGGAACTGGACCTGCCATGGGACATCCCTCGCGCCGCCAAACGTCTGGTAAACGGCGAAGTGCGTGAGATCGCCCTTGGCCTCGCTACTCCGCTCGAGAAGCCGGAGAAGCAGCGCTATTTTCTCAGTGTTGCCGGCGCGGGACCCGACGGGATGATTGTTTACTCGATCGACCTTGGCCTGAAGGCGCGTGTCGGCATTCTGGCGTACTGGTGGCAGGGCGCTCGTGAAGTGCTGCGTTACACGTATCCTCGGTTCCGCGTTCGCACGGGCGAACGGCAGATGGAAGTGACCCTCGCGATCGTTGGTCGTACAAAAAACTACGGCGGCCCGTTCAAGATCACGGATCAGGCCGACCTGTTCGAAGACCAGTTCGAAGTAATGGCCTTGACCACGCAAAGTGGACTGCGCTACCTCAGCTACCTCCCCACTCTCTGGATGGGTAATCTTCGCAAGGAGGAAGATGTCTACTTCTGGAAAGCGGAAACGCTGGTCTGCGAGCCCCTCGAGGCTAGTCCCGTGCATGCCCAGGTGGATGGTGAACCACTCGCGCGCTTGCCGATGGAATTCTCTATCGTTCCTCGCGCTCTCAAACTACTTGTTCCCAGCGGCACAGTCTCTTCGAATGGCGGTTCCGCGAAGTCCTAACCGTGGACATCCCGACTCATGCGCTTGCGTCGCTCGCTCTCGCGCGAGGATTTTTTCCCAGGCGTCGGTGGCCCATTACCGTTGGGATGATTTTCGCGGGTACCCTTGCCGACATTGACCTCGTCACAGCTCTTTTCGGGCCAGCCGCCTATTTCGCGGGACACCGCACCTTGACTCACTCCATCCTGGGCACTATCGCGGTCGTTGCTCTCGCGGGTATCCTTACACGCTATCTTTCCGAAAAGCAGCCCGAACCGTGGCACGTGATGCTGTTGGCAGTCACTTGCGCTGCCACGCTGCACCTGTTGCTGGACCTCGGCCAATCCGAAGGTGTGACCCTCCTCTGGCCTTTGCGCCACACCCGTTTCGCCGCAGACTGGCTACCCACCATCGATCCCTGGTTTCTCGCTCTTCTAATCGCAGGCATTCTCGTCCCTGAACTCTTCCTGCTGGTGTCTTCCGAAATCGGCGCAAAAAGCGAGTCGCCTCGCGGCCGCAACGGCGCGGTCATCGCTTTCGCGCTGATACTGGTTTACGTCGGGGCCCGCGCGATTCTGCATTCGAGCAGCACGGCATTGCTCGAGCCACGCACCTACCATGGTGA
>Ga0126373_10003145_pt1 | contig 12287 bp, 10 predicted proteins | sample PanSoiMetPlot_11_FD_92545 | JGI IMG/M metagenome (GOLD analysis project Ga0126373, IMG submission 92545) | Tropical forest soil microbial communities from Panama - MetaG Plot_11 | ecosystem: Environmental > Terrestrial > Soil > Tropical forest > Bulk soil | place: Panama | collected 2016-02-17
CGACGTGATCCTGGCGTTCCCGCAGCTCGTCTTCGCACTCCTGCTGGTGAGCATCCTCGGCCCGCGACTCTGGCTGATCGTCATCGCCGTCGGCCTGTCCCACGCCCCGCAGGTCGCCAGGGTCACCAGATCCGCGACCCTGGACGTCACCGAGCGGGATTTCGTGAAGGTTGCCGAGCTCCAGGGCATGCGGTCATCGAAGGTCATGATCAGGGAGATCCTGCCGAACCTCATTAGCCCGCTGATGGTTGAGGCCGGGCTGCGCCTCACTTACTCGATCGTCATCATGGCCGGGCTCTCGTTCCTTGGCTTCGGCCAGCAGCCGCCCGCGCCCAACTGGGGCCTGATGATCAACGAGAACCGCATCGGGATGCAGCTCAACCCGTGGGCCGTAATCGTCCCCGCCGCGCTGATCGCCCTGCTGACGATCGGGACCAATACGTTCACCGACGCGGTGGCCCGGGTGACGCTCGGCGTGGACCGCCTGCCAGAAGAGGCCGTCCTCACTGAGGACCTCGGTCTTGGGCGGACCACGTGACAACGGACTCAGCACCTGCCGACGCCGGCCGCGCGCGACCGGCTCAATCCCCGGGCGCGGTCAGGCTCGCAGTCAAGGACCTGGAAATAAGGATCGGCGCGTCCGGCCCCGATGTGGTGAGCGACATCGGCTTCGTCGTGCCGGCCGGCCAGGTGCTCGGTCTGGTCGGCGAGTCAGGGTCCGGCAAGACAACCGTCGCGCTCGCGCTGCTCGGCCACGCGCGCCGCGGCCTGCGCATCAGCTCTGGCGAGATCAGGCTCGACGGCGTCGACTTGCTCACGCTCAGCCGGGCTGAGCTGCGCGCAGCGCGTGGCTCCAGGGTCGCGTACGTGCCGCAGGATCCGGCAGCGGCGCTCAATCCGACGCTGAAGGTGGGAACGCAGCTCAAAGAGGCGCTGCGGGTTCATCCGGCAGCGGTCGATGACCCGCAGGACCGGGTGCTTGAGGTCATGCGCGAGGCGAGGCTTGACGCGACGCCTGACATGTTCCGCCGGTACCCGCACCAGCTCTCTGGCGGCCAGCAGCAACGCGTCGGCCTGGCCATGGCGTTCTGCTGCCGGCCCTCGCTGATCGTGCTCGACGAGCCCACTACCGGGCTCGACGTCACGACCCAGCGCCACATCCTGGACACCATCCGGAGCCTTTGCCGCTCCTACGGCGTCGCGGCGGTGTACGTGAGCCATGATCTCGCGGTGGTCGGCCGCCTGGTCGCGAACGTGGCAGTCATGTACGCAGGGCGGATCGTCGAGATCGGCCCGACGGCCAAGGTGTTCGCCGAACCGGTTCACCCCTACACCCGCGGCCTCCTCGCCGCGGTGCCATCCCCGGGCCGCGCGGAGGTACTGGCCGGGATCGAAGGTCAGCCGCCGCGGCCCGGCCGTCGCGGCCGCGGCTGCTCATTCGCGCCGCGGTGCGACTTCGTCATCCGCGAGTGCTGGAGCGAGCCGCCGCAGCCCGTCCTGATCGACAGGCGCGAGGTCCGCTGCATCCGCGCGCAGCAGGTCCGGTCGGCGGTCGCCGACCGGCCTTCGGCGCTGAGCGGGCCGGCTTCCGACGCCAGCACCGCGGCTCTCGCGCTGCGTGCCGTATCGGCGAAGTACGGGCGGGCGATCGCATTGTCCGAGGTCGGGCTCGAGGTTCCGCCTGAGACCTGCGTCGCCCTAGTCGGCGAGTCCGGCTCGGGGAAGACCACGCTTGCTCGCTGTATTGTCGGCCTGCACAGCAACTGGACCGGTGACATCAGCTTCCACGGCGAGCGCCTCGCGCCGCGGCTGCGGGATCGGCGCAGGGACATGCTTCGCCGCATTCAGTACATCTTCCAGAACCCGTATACCTCGCTCAACCCAAGGAAGAACATCGGCCAGATCGTAGCCCAGCCTCTTGAAGAATTGCTTGGCCTGCCATTCAAGGAACGGTACGGCAGGGCCGCCCAGGCGCTCGAGGACGTCTCACTGGCCGGCGACTTCATGTCCCGTTACCCCGATCAGCTCTCTGGCGGGGAGCGCCAGCGCGTTGCCATCGCGCGGGCGCTAGTCGTGGAGCCTGACCTGCTCATCTGTGATGAGGTGACTTCGGCGCTTGACGTATCCGTGCAGGCGGTCATCGTCGAGGAGCTCCGCAGGCTCCAGCGTGAACGGCATCTGGCAATGCTGTTCATCACCCACAACCTGGCGCTCGTGCGGTCCGTCGCCCAGCACGCCGTCGTGCTGCGGGACGGGGTGGTCGTGGAATCCGGTCCGGTCGAGCAGGTGCTCGAGCGCCCGGCGCACGAGTACACCGCCAGGCTGATGGCGGATGTGCCAAGGCTGTGAGCCGCAGGCCGCAGTCGGCGCGCCCAGCCGGGCGCTAGCTGGAGAAAGACGCGGCCCAGAACTCCGCGATGTCGATCCGGCGCATGAACGCGACGTCGGGCTGGCTGAGCGCGTAATCGATGAAGTCGCGCAGGGCGGACGCCCGCCCCGGCTGACCGCTCCAGCGCGGGTGGATCCCGACCGTCATCATCCGGCCGCCAATACCGGCTCGTGCTTCTTCGAGCAGGTAGTCCAGGCTGAGCCGAAGGCCTTCGCTGAAGTGCCTCGGCGTCGAGTACGTCGGCGGAATCAGGTACCTGACGTCGTTGTGAACCTTCGTGTAGGGCACGACGAGGAACGGCCGGCCGAGCGTGGTCACGAAATAAGGAAGCTCGTCGTTGTTCGCGTCTGAGTCATAGAGGAAACCGCCGTCCTCGACGAGAAGCTCTCTGGTGTGCACGGTCGGAAAGGACCGCACCATCCATCCGCGAAGCCGCTGGCCAGTCGTCCGCTGCACCGACTCCACCGCTGTCGCGATCTCGGTTTGCTCCTGCTCGCGGGTGATGGCCGGTCCTGGGCCCGCGTCGGGGCCATACCAGCGATAGCCGTGTCCGAGCAGGTCGTGCTCGCGATCCCTGAGCCAGGCGCACAGCGGCGGGTTCCGCTCGAGACCGCGAGCGCACACGCAGAATGTCGCGGGGATCCGATAGCGGTCGAAGAGGCGGCACAGCCGCCAGATCCCGACTCGGCTGCCGTATTCCATATGCGTTTCGGTTCCGAGATCGCGCACTTCCGGGCCGTACTGAAATGAGTACTCGCCCCAGCTGTCATTGCAGCCGTCATCGAGGAGCGAGTACTCACCGCCCTCCTCATAGTTGACCACCAGGTTGATCGCAACGAGCGCGCCACCTGGCCAGACCACGGAGGGTGGCTCGGGGCCGTAGCCGACGAAGTCACGTTCCGGGCCTGTGCTAGCCAGAGGGGGCGACCCCCCGGAACCGCGCGCAGCGCGAGCAGTCACGTCATCCATGGCGCTGATCCTGACAGCGGGATCGGCGGCGGGCAATCGCCGCAGCCGTATGCTCGGTTTATGGGCGTGGCGTTCGTGGCGCATTGCGTGCTGAATCAGAACTCGAAAGTCGGCGATGGCGCCATCTGCGCAGGGGTCTACTCCCCGATCATCGACGTGCTGCGAGAGAAGGGCTGGCGGATCGAGCAGATGCCATGCCCCGAGCTCGCGTTCGCCGGGCTGAACCGATTCTGGGCGGTCCGCGAGCAATACGACACGGCAGCCTACCGGCGGCATTGCGCGCGCCTCGCGACCGCCGTCGCCGACGTGATCGCTCTGCGCGTCGAGCGCGGCGAGGACGTCGTGCTGATCGGCGTCGAGGGCAGCCCTTCGATGGGCGTCACCATCACCAGTTCCGATCCACAGCGAGGTGGCCGGCCGGAGTGGCCAGACGGGACTCCAGAGCACGTCAGCGGCGAAGGCATCTTCGTCGAGGAGCTCAGGCGGGAGCTGAGCAACCGCGGGATCGGCTTCCCGAGGGTCGTCGGCCAGACTAGTGCGATCCCGGGGCACGACGAGGCAGCGCAGCGAGCAGCGATCGAGTCCGCGCTCAGCGGGATCGACCGCTGATGAAGCGTGACGATCGCGCGTTCCGGGTCGCGCTAGTCGCCGACCAGTACGTGAATCCGCCGCGGGGCGGCGTCGACGCCATCGCCGCGGCCGCTCAGACTGGCTGGGGCGTGATCCAGCTGCCCGCCGATGACTACCCGGCTGCGGTCGCGCGGCGGCTGCTATTCGAGGTCGCGGAACAGGCGGAAGAATTCGCCAGGCACGGCTACGACCTCGTGCTCGTCGGCCGACGCAACGGTCTCGCTGGCGCACTTGGCCGCGTCGGCATCGGCGTGCCTGACCGGATCATCCCCGAGAGCTTCGTTGGGCTTGTGGAATTTCTCAGCAGCCGGCCGAGCCCGGAGCGTGCTGTCCCGTTCGATTCTTTACCCGGCGGTTCCGCTTGATGCGATGGGGACCCGTTTAGGCGAAGGCGTCCAGCAACTCGCTGAGCACACCAGCGCGATCGGGATATTGCCGACCGTAGGCCTGCGCAGTCTCTTCGCGCAGCCCGGGCAGTTCCAAGACAGCTACGACAGCAGCGTTTCCCCTGATCCCCCGAAGGCGGCCCTGACGGTGCGGAAAGCCGCCAGGGCAATGGCGTGGCGCTTCTCTGCCGCAGGATCAACATGCATCTATAGACCTCGACGCGCTACTGATAAGTCGTCAACTGCGGTCGCCCTACTCTGCTATCTGAGTTCGCCGGCGATCAGCTCGAGGCCAACAGCGTCTGTCTCCACCCCCCAGAAGGAACCGGTGCGCTCGGAGGCCTCGATGTCAGGCGTGCGCGTGGCCGTCACATAAAGGATCGAGCCGTCGAACACGACGTTCGTCGCGTGCTCGTTAAGGTCGATCTCGGTGAGCACCTCGCCGTCCGTTGAGAGCACGGTTACGCCGCCGAAGGTCGTGTTGGCCACGAAGAGCCTGCCGTCGGCCGCGAACGCCATGCCGTCGGGTACGTGAGTATCAGGAAGCTGGCAGAACGTCTCAGCTTCCCCGCCAGCAAGCCGGCAGACTCGGTGCGCCTTCGACTCACTCCAGTAGAACCTCCCGTCCGCGTCGAAGGCGATCCCGTTGGGGTAGCTGCCAGGCCGTTCGAGCAGCATCTCGCCGGTTCCCGAGGCGTCGCTGACCACGAACAGCCTGCCCGGGCTCGGCACGTCGACCCGGTCGTCAAGCTCCGTACCCGAGTCGGTGATCCACAGGCGCCCGTCAGGTCCGAACGCCGATTGGTTCGGTCCAGCCAGCGTGTAACCGCCCACCTCGGAGAACAGGAACTCCACCGAGCCGTCCATGCTGACCCGCTGGATTCCCGGCACCGCGCTGAAATCCCCGCTGCCAGGCACGTCGCCGCCCTGATTCACGTAGAGCTTGCCGTCCGTGCCTAGGTAGGTGCCCCACGGCGAGCCGCCCGTGTCGGCAAACAGCGAGATGTTCCCGTCCTGGTACACCAGCAACTCGCCGGTGTTCCCGTCGCAGAGCACGATCCGGCCATCGCCAAGCACGGTCGGGCCCTCCGGGAAGCCGAGACCAGAAGCTAGCTGGCTGATCTGCATATGCGGAAGTCCTCTCGCTCGTCGGTGCGTACCCGATCAGGTGAATGAGAAGTGCTCGAAGTCAAAGTCAGACAGCGGCTGGCCCACCCTGGCGGCCGAGTAGCCGGTGATCTTCGTGCTGTAGGCGTCGAGTGCGTCGATGAAGGCCGGGATGATGTACCCGCCTTCGTTGAAGTCGATCAGCTGCATTTCGTGCTCGATCTGCTTGCGGGTCGAGGTACTAGCCGTCGCGTTGGCCTGGTGATACAAGCTGACGTAATGGGGCAGGTGCCAGTGCGTCTCATTGAATGGGGAGGTCGGCAGCAGCGACTGAGCGACCTGGGCCAGGTACGGCGAGTAGTTGTAGAAGTCCTGCGAGAAGGTCCAGTGCAAGTAGCTGGGGCCAAAGAAGGTCGATGGGTCGACCGTCTTCAGGTTGATGGTGACGCCGGCGGCCTTGGCTTGCTGCTGCAACACGGTGGCCATCGCGGTCGTGCCTGTGGCAACGGGCGAGGTAACAAGTTGCACGGTGAGGTGCTCCTGCCCCGCTTGCTTTAGCAGGTGCTTGGCCTGCCCGAGATCCTGCGCGCGGTGTAGCGACGTGTCGTAATTGGGGTCGTACGGGGAGGACACGTCCGCACCGACAGTGGCAAAGCCGTTGAGCGCCGAGGCGATCAGCTGCGGACGGTTGACCAGAAGCCGCATGGCCTGCCTGACCCTGACATCGTTGAACGGAGCCTGGTCGACCCGCATTGTGAACGGCGTGATGGCGCCAGTGTTTGAGGCGACGGTGCGAATGCCCGGGCTTGACTTCAGCACGGTGATCTGCGGGCCCTCGAGTGCGCCCGCGCCCTGGATGACGCCGGTCGTCAGGGCGTTCTGCAGCGACGCGCTGTCGCTGAAGTCGATGATTGTGAGCGTGTCGACGTACGGCAAGCCCGGCCGCCAGTAGTTGTCGTTCCTGACGAACACGCTTTGCTGGCCGGGCGTGAAGCTCTGGTACTTGAAAGGCCCTGTGCCGTTCGGCTTGTTCGGGTTAAATCCGGCCGGCACGATGTACAGGTAATACCAGTAAGACAGCTGGTCGATAAAGCTGCCGTACGGACTGGTCATCGGCACTAGGACAGTTCGCTTGTCCAGCGCCTTCAGCCCTTTGGCGTCAACAGGGCCGAGCGGCGTGGCGCCAGTGAGAGGCCCCGAGATGATCCTCCTGAGCGTGAAAATGACATCGTCGGCGCCTAGCGGCTTCCCGTTATGGAACGTGATGCCTGGCCGCAGGCGGATCACCCACTGTGATGTTGAGCCGTGCGGGCTGATCTCCTCCGCGAGCACGAATTCGCTCTGCGCCTTCGTATTGAGCTGGAGCAGCGGCTGGTAGAGAGCCTGGGCTCGCGCGGTGTCCAGGTAGGTAAGGCCCTTGTGCGGATCAAGGTTCTCTGCGCTGCGGCCGCCGGTCAGGCCGACCTTCAAACTCCCGCCCTTTCGCGGCGCGCCGGTGGTTGTCGGCGTGACAGAGACGCCCGCGCCGGACTTGCTTGAGGAGCATGCGGCGAGAAAGCCCCCGGTGCCGACCAGCGCCCCCGTCGCGGTCACGCCGCGCAGGAACTGGCGCCTTCCCAACGAGTCGAGCGCTTGGCGCTGCCGATCGGAACCGTTCCGGTTCTCAACGTCATTCATGAGCATTCGCCCTCTCAGTCACCCGGATCAGGCGAACCGTGACCGGGTGCGGCTGATCGCCAGCCGCGCAGATAGGAAAGAGGTCGCAGCGGCGTCTGGGCAAGGACGCGTCGCACGATCAACGGTATCCGGTCTAAGGCCCATATAACAGCGAGTTCGTCCGGAATGACCGCCCTCGATTAGGGGCTGCGGAGAAGGGTTCGGGTCAGTGAATGGGGGGCGGATTGCTCTCGGCGCTGGCGGCCAGGCCCTGGTCCCACCCGCACACCAGGCAGGCGTGCTGGAACGCGCTGTGCGCGAACTGCTGGATCGCGGCGGGCGGGTCGGCGGCGACGCGCACATCATCCCAGTCCAGGATGTACTCCCCCAGCGCCTGGTCCCATCGAGCGGCGGCCGGGGACAAGCTAGCGCCCGCGAACGCGGTCGGCGCCGGGTAAGCGAATGCGAACAACGCCGCCTTCGAGTAGCGGGCATCCCCTGGCCACCAGCCCACCTCGACGACCTGGCTGTCCGCTGAGTTTCTGGTGATGAAGTCGTCAGCCGGCGGCTCCGCCGGTGCCCCGGAGAACATGAACACGGCCGGGTCAAAAGTTCCCCACCAGGCGTTTACGTGCGATGACCGGCCTCTGTAGGGCGCGCGGAACGCCGCCAACCCCAGCGCCGCCTGGGTGGCCGCGGCGAAGTAGACACTGACCTGGTCGGCGTCGTATTGCGCGTGCTCGTAATCTTCGTCCAGCGGCACGCTCCAGCTGACCTCCTGCGGCTTCGGATTGATGTGCACCGCACCGGCAACGCGGCCAACCGCCGCTAGCACGTCCGCGGTGACCTCAGCGACCGGCCGGTCGGGCGTCAGCGGAACTGTCTGGGTCCCTCTGCTGCTGTGCTCGACAACCGCCTCGTGCAGCCGCAGGTCAAGCGCGACCACCAGCGACCCTGAGCCATCTGGCGCTGGCAATGGCGCGGTCTCCCAGCCGCGCGCCGTGAGCCGCAGCGCGGCGTGCTGCAGTTGCGGCTCCGGCGGCGCGAGTGTCACCGCCAGCTTGCCAAGCACCTGCGTGTGCGCGTGCAGCGTGTCGCAGGTCGCGCTCCATCGCTCGTAAGTAACTTCTGGCCAGTCTGCGGACATGTCGTGCTCCAACTTCATCGTGCGGATGATCGGCAGACGCGATGAATCAGGTCTTCCCAGCCCCGGCCGAAGCGTTCGCAGAAATGCTGAGCGGTCCAGGCTTCACTACTTGCGGACTCGATAGCGCAGGTGGGTGGCGCGGGCACCTTCGACGACGTTCGGATCGTCCAGCATGACCGGCGCGCTGGCTAGAGCGCCGAAGAATCTGATACCGGCGCCGAGCAGTACGGGAGCGAGCGAGATGTTGATCGCGTCAAGCAGGCCTTCGCGAATGCACTGCTGAATCAGGTTCGGGCCGCCAGCGACCGAGACAACCTTGTCTCCTGCGACCGCGCGTGCCTGCGCAACCGCGCTCCTAACTCCATCGGAGACGAACGTGAACGGCGCGTCGCGGTGACGCTGTTCCCAGTCCTCAGCGGGGCGGTGAGTGACGACGAAGACCGGCACCCCCGTTGGATGGCGGCCGCCCCAGCCGTCGGTGAGGTCGAAGAGCCGCCGCCCGCACACAAGCGCTCCGTTGCCAGCGAGTATTTCGCGCAAGAATCCGGCGCTCGATGTATCGACGTGGAACGTCCAGCGAGGATCGGCGCTCGGCACTGTGACGTCGCCAGCGTCGTACCAGTCGAAGAGCGGCCCGACTTCGTCAGAGGGATCGGCGATGAAGCCGTCAAGCGACATCGTCATGTGCGCTTCGACTGTGCCGGTTGCGGTGGTCACCTGGTACTCATCTCAGCTGCGGGTCGCGTCCCAGCTGTGGCTCGCGTGAACCCCAAACCGTCTCCCACCCGGCCAATTCTTTCGCACCGCGAGATGCGCAGCCAAGCCGACACCACGAACCAGGTAATCCGCCGATCGGACGGCCAAGCGCTGCCGTCGAGGGGCAAGAAAGGGACTGCTGGCCGTCACCTATCACGGCTTGCGGTCGCCCAAACCAGACATTTCGGGCGCAAAAATGATCTTAAGTCCTGATGAGACACGAGCGCTGGCGAGCAGGCTCGCTAATGAGCGTGCGCTAGCCCACCTTGGACACGTTCCAGTGCTTCTGGGCGCCGATTTGGGCGTTTTGTGGTCAGGAAACGTGTCCGATGTCGAGGAGCGGCCGACTTCCGCTGCCCGCGACGGCTGGACGGACCGAGCGCGCATCGCTCAGGTTGGTGCGTCAGGTGCGCGGCCTGAGCCGGAAGGCGATAAACCCGCTCGGCTCGCGCGCGAGTCGCTCATACCGCCGCGGGTCGATCGTGGCTGCTTCTGGGACGGGACGTGGTTCAAGCAGGCGCTCGATGAGGAACCCGGCAGCGAAGATCTCTTCGCACGTCGTCTGCAGCGGCGCCAGCCAGTACCGCACCTGCCAGCCCTTGTCCCAGGTCTCCTCGACGGTCCTGACATCGAAGTAGTTGCCCCCGTGGCGCATCCAATCGCCGACAGGGTGCTGCCGCGACAGCACAAGCGCTCCGTCTGGGCGTAGCACCCGCCGCAGTTCACGTAGCGCAGCGACCCGGTCATCGACGTATTCGATCGCGAGCGCGCACAACGCCAGATCCACGCAGCCATCGCCAAGCCAGTCGATCGGATCACCGAGGTCGTGCACGCGGAAGTCGCCCTGGCTGACTCGAGCCCGGCAGATCGCGACCATCCGTGGGCTGTGGTCAAACCCGGTCACGTGCGCCCCGCGGCGGACCAATTCAGCGGCGTACAGCCCTGGCCCGCACGCGGCATCCAGCACCCGCTTGCCACTCACGTCGCCCAGCAGCGCCAAGCAGGCCGGCCGGTCGTAGTAGGCGTTGAAGAACCCATCCTTGGCGTGATCGAAGAACGCATCCGCGAACTCGTCGTACTGCGGTTCCCGCCCGACCCGGTCCTGCACGCCACCAATTCTTCCGCGCCGCGACTCAAGCGGCCAAAGCTATTGACGACTCGACGGGCGTGGCGTGCAGGCTCAGGAACTGCCGTACGCCCAGCATGCGCACGCCGAATCGCTGCGCAGGGCTGAAGGCCGCCTTCAGCAGCGGCCTCGCCTCGTCGCGACTGAGGAATTCTGGTTGGGTGGCCTGGTAGGCATGACCATCGATGCGCATCGTGCAGCCCCCGGCAGCGCGCACGTTGCGCGCCCAGTCGGACTGGTTGCCGAACGTGAGCGCGACCACGATCGTGTCGCCGTGGACGTGCGCGGTGGCGGGCGTCACGTAGACCTTTCCCGACCGCCTGCCAACGTGCTGGATCTGCGCGGCCATGGAGAAGTGCCTACGGCCAGCAAACTTGATGATGAGCGGGTTGAGCACCTTGGTCATCGGGCGGATCACGGCCCGCGCGAACCAGGAAGGGCCAACCGGCGCAAGCGCGCGGCCAGCGCTGCCGCTTGCCGAGAACGCTGCGGTCACGTTCCTCTCCTTCCCTGAGCGGCCAGTGGCCGGAGGTCACCAGGTGGTGACATCGGGAAGGACGAGACGCCTCGCCAAGAAGTGACAACCGCTACGTCAGGGGCTCGCCTTAGTCATCGTCCTGTTCATTGCTGCCACCTCGGGCGCGGTCCCCCATCTGCTCCCAGAAGCGCGTCAGGTTCCGGCGCGGGACCGACTGCCACTTGGCCGGGTTCATCTGAGTCCAGCTGCCGCTCAGGAGATTCTGCTGCCTGCGGCAGAACGCCTCGCTCAGCTCGGCGCGATACGGCTGCTCGCCGCTCGGCGGATACGGGCACAGCCCGAACGGGCAGCCGTCCTTGCAATTGCTGCCCGGCGCTGTCGCGACGCCCCCGACCGTCCTATGCGGGTCGAGCGGATCACGGTCATAGCTGATGCAAGGTGGCAGGTCATGGCGATGGACCCGCTTGATGCGCTGCTCGATCTCGGTCGGCTCGCGACCGCGTTCGGCGAGGTTGAGCATCAGCAGCACATCGGCGACGAGCTGCTGGGCCCGGGGGTCGAGCGCAGCCCACCCGGTTGATGGCGGGATCCACAGGTTGTGCTGGCGGTAGGAGCTGCCGCGAGCCGCGCGGGAGCCGACCTTCGAGACAACACCGCTCTCGTCGATCCACAAGAAACGCTGGGGCCGACGTGTTTGCAGTGCCCTGACGGCGAGCTTGCCCGCTTCGGCGACGAACGGGTGCTCCCGGCTGCGGGCCAGCTCAAGCCAGTGCGCCACGATCGCCTCGGGATTCGACCCGTGCCCGGTAGCTTTGCTCCTGCCGCGGCCCCCGCTGGCGGGCTTCGCACGGGCTCCATCTCCCCGGTGGTCGTCTGGGTCCGGGATCTCCCACAGGCAAAGCGCCTGGATGAGGGTGAGCTGCGTGAACCAGAAGCGGGCTTTGCCGAGCATGTCAGTTGCCTGTTCGGCAAGGAACACCCTCGCCTCCGCCGAAGTATTCGGGTGCCGGCTCCGGCGGTTCGCCGCGTACTTGAAGCCCTGCGCGAGTGCCATCTCCAGCGAGAGCGGAAGGCCACGGCGGGCATGATCCGCGTCATCGTGCCCCACCAGCTCGAGCCACCGCCGAAGTTCACGCCGTGCCTCGCCCTCGAGGTCGACCACCGATCCCACCAGCAGCGGGATAAGCCAGGCGCACAGCGCCCGCGAGCGCAGCGCCCTGTCGTCGTGCTCCTCTGCCTCGTCGGCGTGATCCGGGGGCAGCTGCTCGTTCCGCGCGCGCTTGCGTTGCTTCTTGCCGTCGTTGGCTCTGCGGCCATCTCCGCCTGGCAAATCGTCTGCGCGGCCGCTGGAGCCGGGTTTCGGCCAGGCCGCCGACTTCCAAACTCCGCCGTCCTGGCCGTACAGGAGCCCGAAAGCTAGGTCGCCACCCGCGCCGATCTCCAGCGCGATGGCCAGTCTGATCGGATATGACCGCTCGTCGCGTCCCATCGCGAACAGTTCGCGGTAGGCAGGGTCAGGCACCTGCTCGCCACGGCTTCGAGAGTCGGCGATCGCCCGCATCGCGTCGGCGAACCTGGATATGAGTCCCATTTTCGCTTCGTCGAGCGTTCGCTGGTCGCGGTCGCGGATCCCCTTCCAGTCA
>Ga0126373_10003147_pt1 | contig 12286 bp, 13 predicted proteins | sample PanSoiMetPlot_11_FD_92545 | JGI IMG/M metagenome (GOLD analysis project Ga0126373, IMG submission 92545) | Tropical forest soil microbial communities from Panama - MetaG Plot_11 | ecosystem: Environmental > Terrestrial > Soil > Tropical forest > Bulk soil | place: Panama | collected 2016-02-17
AGAAGGAGCGGCGCCGCTGGTGGACCCGCGCCGAATACGCAATGACCGTGGTCAGTGTCGGCGCAGCAGCCGGGCTTGCCCTCACAGCCGCCCTTCCGGTAATTGGCGCCGCCATACCCGCCATCGGCTTCGGAGGCTGGGTCGCTGGAAAGGTCGCCAGCCCTGAACCTCCTGAACCGCGGCCTCTGGGAGGGGCTTCTGTCTTCGTGACGGCGCAGCGGCGGCTTGGCTGGCAGGACTAAAAGAGGACGCGCTGTCATCGCCGGATCCGGGCGATGTCGGCGCACAGAACCACCTGATCGGCGTGCACCAGCCTGGTGCTCCTCGCGAGTTCCGAACCGTCCAGAACGGCGGCTCTCGCGCATCGGCCGCGCACCAGCGCTGGTCGCGGAGGGTGATTGGGTCGTCAGGCCGCCTGGCGGCGGGGGAGTCCTCGTCGTCTCGGATGCTCCAGGCGAACGCCGCGCGGTAGAAGGCCGCCGGGCGGGCCGGGTCCGGTGCGGGATGTACAGGCAGGATACGCCACCGCGCCGGGAAGACCCGGTGGTCTTCGCCGTCACCGGTCATCGCATTGCTTCTTGCTGGGCGGACGGCTCGAACGCTTCGCCGTCGGGGCTGGCGACGACCACCGTGTAGCCGTCGGGGTCCTTGACCCAGATCTCCCGGTGGCCAGGGCCGTTACCCTGACCCTCGGGCGGGTTGCGCAGCGGGGGTAGGACGACGGTCGCGCCGAGCTCGGCGGCTCGGGCCACCACTGCGTCGAAGTCGGCGGTTTCGCCGAACCAGAGAAGCACGCCGTTGCCCAGGTCTCTGCCGGGGTCGCCGATGGTGCCGTGATGGTGGTCGGACTCGAAGCGGTGGAGCTGCAGGACGAGGGTGTCCCCGGCGACGAGCCGTTCGTAGGTGGAGCCGCCATGGTCGCTGCGCAGCCCGAGCAGGTGCCGATACCACCGGCTCGACGCCTCGACATCGCGCACGGCGACGAGCGTCTGGGTCTGGGTGAGGCGGCGGACCGGCACGGCCACGCCGATCCGGTTGCCTGCGGGGTCGTCGCACTCGACGAGGTAACGCTCGCCGCCGTCGAGCACCGGCAGCCCTGCGACGCGCCCGCCGTGAGAGTCGATCCGATGCAGGAGCGGCCCGAGCTGATCGGCGAGGATCCACGCCACCGGCCCGGCGTCTCGCGCTGGCGGGCGCTCGGTGGTCCATTCGCCGATGATTCCGGGTGCTTCGAAGCGGCCTCTTCCCGGATCGACTGACCACCTGAACACCGCCTCGTAGAAGGCGGCTGACGCGGTGACGTCGGTGGCGGGCAGCTGCAGGTAGACCACCTGCCCATGCACCGGGTGCGGGCCCGGCGGGGTTCCCTCTGCACCGCTCACGTTGAACCCGTCCTTCCTCGTAGTGGCGATCGCTGCCCGCGCCCGGCATCGGCCACGAAGAGCCAGCGCAGGGACCGGGCGATCCAGTCTTGATAGGGGGCGAGTGTCCAGCCTCGCTGACGGGTGAGGCGGTCGAACACCGCCGGCTCCATGATGGCGAAGACGGTGTCGACGGCCTCGTCCTCGCCGACTTCCGCACGCAGGGCCCCGAGTGCGGCGAGCCGGGCCACGGCCCAGGTCGCCATGGTGACCCGCTGCGCACTCATCTGGGCGGCGACGCCCGCGAGCTCGAGATCGGACCTGGCGCCTTCGAACGCCGACAGGACCAGGCCCGACGAGCGCGACTGCGCAGGAGCGAGCACGCCGGCCAGTATGGACAGGAAGCTCGCGGGGTCCGCGGCCCTTGTTGCCGCCGCGGCCCAGTCCCGCGCCAGCATCGGCACCGGCTCGTCATCACCGGCGATGGCCACGTCGATCGCAGCTTTCAGCAGTCGGCCCTTCGTGCCGAACAGCGCCTCGACGGTCGGGACCGAGACGCCAGCCCGCCCGGCGACGGACCGGATGGTCGTCCCGGCATAGCCGCGCTCGCCGAACAGGCTGGTGGCAGCCCGAAGAACCCGCTGACGCGTCGCGCGGGCGCGCGCCTCCCGCTGAGGAGAGCGGTAGGAGCGGCGCGTCCTGCCCGGTGCCACAACCACGGGAGGAATATTAACTATGGCCTAGCCATTGTCAATTCAGTTCCTTGGCGGCTTGTGCCGCGATGAACCTGAGGCGCACCGTCAGCGCGGACCGGTGCCGTCGCGTTCCGTGCGGCGAAAAGCCATGGTTGTAACCTGGTACGGGTCCGGCGCACAGATCATCCTGCTCTGCATCCACGGCACGGCGCACCGCCTGGCGCCAGCCACCGCGCAGATCGGATACTTGCGCGCAAACCCGCCGACCAGCCCCGGTCACCCAGCGTGACTCGGACTTCGAGCGTTCCAGCGTCAGCGGAGCGGGGTAAGGGCGTCGGCGAGCGGGGTGAGCACGGCGGGGTTGTGCGGTGGCGGGAGGATGACGATCGCCAGGTCCAGGCCCAGCCCGCCGAGCGCGGCCGCGGTGTCCGCGACGGGCCCGGCGTCGCCGTCAGCGCCCAGCCGGATGTGGCTGGACAGCATGATCTCCTTCGGGTCGCGCCCGATGTCATGGCAGTGGGCGTAAAGAACGTCGCGCTTGCGCGCGAACTCCTCGGGGGAGCCTCCGACGAAGTTCCAGTGCTGCGCGAACCGGGCGGCGGTGCGCAGCGTGCGCCGCTCGCCGCTGCCCCCGATGACCACCGGAGGGTGCGGCTGCTGCACCGGCTTGGGCTCGCACCGCGCGCTGGTGAGCTGGTAGTACTTGCCCGCGAAATCGGTCGTCTCCTGGCTCAGCAGGCTGACAATGACCTGGCACGCTTCCTCGAACCGGTCACTGCGCTCAGCCGGGCCGCCCAGCTGGATGCCGTAGGCGCCCGACTCTTCCTCATTCCACCCGGCGCCGATGCCGAGCTCGAGCCGGCCGCCGGACACGATGTCCAGGGTGGCGGCCATGTTGGCCAGGACCGCCGGATGGCGGTAGTGAATGCCGGTGACCAGCGTGCCCAGCCGGAGCCGGCGGGTCGCCTGCGCGAGCGCGGCGAGGGTCATCCAGCCCTCCAGGCAGGGGCCTGCCGAGTCCGAGAAGATCGGGTAGAAGTGGTCGAAGGTCCAGCCCGACTCGAAGATCTCGATGTCGTCGGCTTCCTTCCACACTGCGAGCATGTCGGGCCAGGTGGTGTTCTGCGGGGCGGTCTTAAAGGCGAATCGCATGCTGCCCATCCTGGCAGAGCCATCGAGCGCCGGTGCCCACGTCTCCGCCTGGCCACGATCACGGTCAGGCGCCGATCGTTGGTTCTTGCGCCTCGTCCGCCGATCACGCCAGTTAACAAAGTGCAGCGCGTAATGTCGGGACTGCGCGCACAGCTCGTGTCCGGGGCCGATCACGCACCGTAAGCGGGAATAGCCAGCCAATGCCGCGCGGATCGCCGACTATGCGCTGGTCAATTCTCTGACCGCGGGAATGCTGGCCGCGCACCGATCAACCGGTTCTGGGCGCCGATCCGCAGGCCTTGGGCCCGCCTGCCGCGGCGAGTCCGGGACAAGTCCTCCGCGGCATGGTCGACTTCAGCGACATTAGTGATGGTCATTTCAGGTTCCCGGCGGGCTGGCCGGTGTAGGTGTCGCAGGCTGCCCAGACCGCTCCTGGCTCGGCGAGGTGCTGGATACCGCCGACGGTCCCCGCCGAAGAGGCGGAGGTGACGAGCGCGTCGATCGCCGAGACCGGGCGCCGCGGTTTGGTGGAGGCGGTGACGACCCCGCTCTGGGTGGACGAGCCAGGGCAGGGGTACGCGCCGACGTGCCGGTGGCGGTGAAGGTGATCGTGGGGGAAGGGTCTCGATCGGGGGCTTCTCCGTTCGTCCAAGGGGTAAAACCGCGATGGGTGCTCGGGAACTTCAACGCCCTCTTCACCCACCGGGTCCGGATCGCTGGTGATCTTGCCGAGTTTGTGCCGGGTCAGCTCGGTTGTCTGCTGGTCGTGGGCGGCTTCTTGGTCGGGGGTGGCGTCGCGAGCGAGCGGGCTGAGCTCTAGCAGCGTGCGGGGTGTGGCCGGCAGTAGAGGTTGCCATTGGCTACAAGCGCCCGGAGGGTCTCGCGGGCTGAGCCGGAGGCGCCGACGGCCGCGCGTTCTTCATCGCGACTCCATGAACGGCCCACCTGAACTGCACCCAGACCGGGTTGCCTCGCGGTAACGGATATTCGTTGCGCTCGTCAGTTCCGGCGGTCCCGTCGTGAGGATCCCGCCGGAATCGGCGTCGCGGCCGCACCTGGGATGGGAACCATGACGATGACGAGCATGCGGGGCACCACGCCGTCCGGGCAGGGCGCCGAGCCCGGGGGCAGAGCAGGCGGCATGCGCATCGCTGGATTCGGCGTCAGGCTCACGGCGGGCGCCTACATCCTGGCCTTGCTGGCCGCGGTCGTCAGCGCGCTGGGGCTGCGGGGTGTGGTTCCCGGATGGCCGGCCGGCGCCTATGCTGTCGCGGCCGTCAGCGTGGCGGTCCTGCTGCTGGCCAGCATGATCGGGCACGAACTGGCGCACGCCCTCACCGCACGCCGTCACGGCGTCCGGGTCCGTGAGATCTCGGTCGGGTTCTTCGGCGGCAGCTCCCACGGCACGTACCGGCTGCCCACTCCGCGAGGGCTCTGGCACGTCGCCGTGGCGGGACCTGCCGTTAGCCTCGCCGCGGCCGGGGCTGCCGCGGCCGCCGCGACGGGGATATCGGCGACGGGCGGTGGGAAGCTGGCGGTAACGGCGCTCACCTTCGTCGTCTGGATCAACGCGGTCCTCGGCGTGGTCAACCTCTTGCCGGGAGCCGGGCTCGATGGCGGGCGGATCGTCCAGGCCCTGGCCTGGGCGCGCACGGGGGACCCGGTCCGCGCTAGGCTCGCGGCGGCCAGAACCGGTCACATCACCGGGGCGGCACTGGTCGCGGCCGGGCTGGCCGCGTTCGTGCTGGGCTACCTCGGCGGCCTGTTGGTCGCGCTGATCAGCCTCACGATGATGGCCGCCTCCCGGGCCGAGGCCCGGGAGGTGCGGTACACCGCCGAGCTCTCCGGCCTGCGCGTCCGGGATGTCCTGCCCCCGTCTCCGGTGGCTGCGGCCTACTCATGGCAGACGGTCGGGGCGTTCCTCGACGGCGAACGTCCCGGGACGGGGCTGGCCGTCGGCGCGAGCGCGTTCCCGCTCCGCGATATCGACGGCGCGCTGGCCGGGATGATCACGCTGAGCCAGCTTGCCGCCGTCCGGGCCGACCACCGTGATACGACGCGCCTCTCCGACGTCGCCACTCCCATGGCGCACATCGTGACTACCACGCCGGACGAGCCGCTGTCCGCGGTGCTGGCCCGTATGGCCGTGCGGCCTGCGGTCCTGGCCGCGCTGCACACCGTGGGCCACGCGCTGATTATCGGTGACGACGGGTCGGTCGTCGGCGTGCTCACTCCCGCCGACCTGGCCCGGGCCAGGCAGGTCGGCGCACTCAACGTCGGCCAGCGACCGCGCTGAACCGCACGCCGCCCAGATCATGGACCTTATCCAGGTCCCGCTCTGGGGCTGGGCCGTAACCGTCGCGGGCCTGATCCTCCTCGTGGCTGCGGACCTCGCCATCGGCAGCCGGCAGACGCGGGAACCGGGTCTGCGTGAGGCATCGCTGCGAACCGTAGCGGTCGTCGCCCTGGCCGTGCTGTTCGGCATCGCCCTGACCTGGATCGCCCGTCCGGGCGCGGCCGGCCAGTTCTTCGCCGGCTGGCTGACCGAGTACAGCCTCTCGGTGGACAACCTGTTCATCTTCGTGGTCCTGATCGGGCGCTCGACCGTGCCGAAGGAACTCCACAGCCGGGTACTCCTGCTGGCGATCGTCCTCGCCCTCGTGCTGCGAGGAATCTTCATCGCGCTCGGTGCCGCGGCACTGAACCGTTTCGGCTGGGTCCTGTATATCTTCGGGGCGTTCCTCCTCTACACGGCCGCCCGGATGGCTTTCAGCCGCAGCCCCGAAGCCCAGGCGGCCAGAGAAGGCGCGCTCCTGCGCGCGGCACGCCGGATCATCCCCGTCGCCCCGGCCAGCGACGCTGGCCGCCTGACGACACAGGTCAACGGCCGCAGATGTGCCACGCCCGTGCTGGTGCTCATCATCGCCGTCGCCCTCACCGACCTGGCGTTCGCGTTCGACTCGATCCCGGCGATCTTCGGGCTGACCCGTGATCCGTACCTGGTCTTCACCGCGAACGCGTTCGCGCTGCTCGGCCTCCGCTACCTCTACTTCCTGGTCGGCGGCCTGCTCGGCCGGGTGCCGCATCTCTCCGCGGGCCTGTCTGCCATCCTCGCCTTCATCGGGGTCAAGCTGATTACCGAGGCGCTGCTGCAGTCAGGCGTCCACCGGATCGGTCCGGTGCCGGTGCCACATATCGGCACCGGCCTCTCGCTGGCCGTCATCGGCGCGGTGATCACCACCGTGACAGTGACCAGCCTGGTGGCCGCGGGCCGACGCGCCCGGCGAGGGCGTTCTCAGCCCGGCAGCCGGCTGCCTATATCACCTTGTGATCGGTTATCGCCGTCCGGCCGCCCTGCGGGAAGTCCTCCCGGTCGGGTGTCGATCTGCGGCCGGGCTGTTCGTCCAGAAGTAGGACCGGTGATGTACTTCGAGCCGTGAGGAGAGAGCCTTGCGCTATCTGTGCCTGCTGGTGGGCGAGCCGGACATGGAGGGCCCAGTCCCAGGGACGCCCGAGTTCACTCAGACGCTGAGCGACTACGGGTCCGCTACCCAGGCGATGGCGGACGCTGGCGTGCAGGTCGGCAGTGCAGCCCGAACGGACAGCCTCCATAGGCTTGCCGGTCACGATTCCGGTTGCTAGAGCCCAGACGACGGTATGAGGTTCCCCCCGTAGGTCGGACACCTGCGGCCCGTCTCGTCGTACGACGATTGCTGCAGGAAGCCTTCTCTCGGCAACCGGCCAGTGCGGAGCACGACCTGCTGCTGCGCGAGAAGAGTGTTCGCGCCGAGAATCTGGACGATTTCCAACAGCGAGGTCTCGCGTTGCAGCAGGTCCAGCGCCCACTTGCGCTGCCTCCGCCACCCTGACGCGACCCGGCTGGTGAACCAGCCGTCCAGGCGGTGCAGGGTGTAGCTGCGCCGCCAGTCGACGGCGGGAAAGTGCCGTCCGCGGGCCAGGTCGCGGTCAAGCGCCGAGAAGGTCCCGGCCATCCGGAGCGTGTGCTGGGTAATCGGCTCGGAGAAGTCACCGCCCGCTGGGGATACTGCGCCCACGATCGTTACCGAGCCGCGCCGTTGGTCGCTGCCCTGGCAGATGACGGCGTCGGCCCGCTGGTAGAAACCGGCGAGCCGGGTCGCAAGGTAGGCGGGGTGGCCCTCTTCCGCGGGCATCTCCCCTAGCCGGCTGGAGATCTCCCGGAGCGCCTCGTCCCACCTGCTGGTGCTGTCGGCGAGCAGCGCGACATGGCAGCCCTGGTCACGGAAGTACTCGGCGATCGTGACCCCGGCGTAGATGATTGCCTCACGCGCCGAAACGGACATGTTGCTGGTGTTGCGACCAACAGCGACTGGTCCGCCAGCGAGGCTCTGGTCCGTGGGTAGGTCAGCTCAGCTGTGGAGATTCCTCCAGCACCTCGGTGAGCTCGTTTCCCCTCTCGCCGCAGCCGACGTACACGACAACCTCGGCATCTCCTCACTTGGCGATCTGCTGCTCAAGCACGGTCTTGCCGGTGCCGAAACCGCCAGGGATCGTTGCCGTGCCGCCATGTGCGACTGGGAACAGCGTGTCTATGACGCGCTGACCGGTTACCAGGGGATGTGCTGCGTCCAGGCGGCCGGTCACCGGGCGCGGCCGGCGGGCGGGCCAGCGCTGCAGCATCGGGACCGCCCTCGCGTGAACTGCGGGCGAGCAGCTCGCTTCGGGTGGCTACTAGGTGCTCATCTGACTCCTTCCGGCCGCCTGCCGCTGGCCTGCCTGGTGTGCTCCCGGCGGCCAGTGATCCGATAGAAGCCAGCGCGGTTGTAATCGCGATGCGTTCCTCACCGAAGGCATCCCGCTGCCCAACACCCGCGCAGACGCTCATGGCGACGGCCAAGCCGACCAGCTCACAGCGGCAACTGCTGATGAGGACGCCTCGGCGAATCCCACGCTGCCCGCCGTGAGAGATGCCTCTCCACACGGCTTCCATTGCAGCTGCGCGCCTGCGTCACGGCCGCCACGTAGCGTGGAGGGGCAAGCCCGCCAGACAGGAAGGCAAGACTGCGGGGCGTCCTAGTCCGTATCTGAGGAGGCGGCATGAAGAACCGGATGCCGCCGAACATTTCGCTGGCCATTGTCATTTTCGCAGGGGTGGCCGCGGTTGCGCTCCGGGCTGCGGCCAGGCGACCGGAGCCACGGTGGGTCTTCGGCACCGAACCCGCGCCGGTCACGGCGACGGCTGATGATAGTCGGCCTCAGCCCGCCGCGACTGCCGGCATGCATGACACCGCCGTACATGGAATGGCCAAGCCGCCGGGCACCCCGGGCAGGCCAGACAGTGCAGTTGAGCAGGTGGAGTATATATTTCACGAGCTGCACGCAGATGGCCACAATGCTCTTTGCGGGGTCTGCGATAGCAAGTACTGGCATTGAAAAGTAGGAGCGGTGCCGCTGGGCGGCGTCCCCTCTGCGGCATAAATGAGCGGACGAGAGTTCTTCTGGTCGTGGCTGATGCGACGGCACCGACAGGATCGGGGCTTACCTACGAGCACGCGTTCGAACGGCTGGCCTGGTGGCTCTACCGCGCCTGCAGCCAAGCAGACCTTCGAGGCCGAAGAGATCGAGCGCATCCTGACACTGGCTCTGCGCAAGCGCAACGGCCTCGCGTGCGTCAACGCGCCAAGGCCCTTCCCACCGAGCGTTATTGCGCTGCAAACGCGGCCTCAGTAGCTCCGATTGGGGCAGCCCGTTGGGGTCGGCGCGCCCCTGTCAGCGCCAGCAGCGAGGCGGGCTGGCGGTCTGGGTGTGGGGCGGCAGCGTGGTGAACACCTGGGTCACGTTGGCGTCGATCAGCTGCTGACCGGTCGCAGCGGCATAGATACCCGATGGTGACCGTCGCTGACGAAATGCCGATGGCCCACGCGGTAGACCTCGATCGGCGGGATCGACTCACCGCGCCGCTGGGCTAGCGCCAGCCGCTCCCAGCGGGACCGGACCCGGCTAGAGGTGGGCCGGAAGCAGCGGTCGAAGTCGCGCCGCGCGCCGGCGGTGCCGACGATCGTGTCGAGACGGATTGTCTGCATCCCCAGCTGGCGCTGGACGCGCCAGCCGAGTGAGCCGACGATCTCATCGAGCGGCACGAGGCGGCCGCTGTCCACGGGCCGACCGCGCAGGCGGTTGGTCAGCGCGGCCAGGAACTGGTGCCGCCTAGCCCGCAGGAAATCATTCTCGGCATCTGCCCGGGGGAATCCGGTACCTAGCATCGGAGCGCCCCTGTTCCTTCGCGTTGCTCAGGGCCAGCGGACCGTTCCCGCCGCGCCGATGGCCGGAGCCGGATGACGTCTTCCTCGATCTCCACTCGGTGGCCGGCATATGCGGCGGCACTCACAGCACACACTTCCTGGTCTCAAGACACGACCTCGGTTGGGTCCTGCACTACAGGATCGCCGTAAGACTGCCTCACCGCGTCAGGCGAATGACCTAATCCCCAGGCCGCCCCACCGCCTAAGCAAGCACCAACGCCGCCCCTGACGCCCCGCTGCCGCTGCTACGGCTGTCGGCGGCCGCTGTGAGCGTCAGCCTGCCCTGGCGCAGACCCTGCAGCCAGCCCGACTCGCGCTGAAGATCACCCGCACCCCGCCCACCCGCGGCGCCTGCCAGGCGGCCACGATCGCAGCGCGCCGAACAGCATTCTCAGGCGCCGTGATCTGGATGCGTGGCTTGAGTCGTGCCTGGTCCGCTAGACCGCGACGGCCAATCGAGCTCGCGGCCTTCCACTGAGTTGCGGGAGTCCTTCGATGTCCGCTTCTGGAAAACCCGGATCTACAAAGGAAGGCGCGGCCAGACCTATGCGGTCCGGTGGACGGTCGAGGGCAAGGAGCATCACGAGACATACCAAACGAAGGCCCATGCAAGTGCGCGCTTTGCGGAGCTGCGCACCTACGCGCGCCAAGGCGTCGCCTTCAGTGTGACCACTGGCCTTCCCGTCCAGGAGATCAGGAACGCAGAGGCGGGAACCACAGACGAAAACCAGGTGAGCTGGTACCAGCACACGCTCAACTACCTCGCCCGCAGGCGCGAAGGACTATCGGGCAACTCGCTGCGCTCTATCGCGGAAACGCTCACTACGGTGACGATCAAGCTCCTGACCCCCGGCCCGAGACAGCCCACGGACGTGCTGTTGCGGGAAGCGTTGTACGGCTGGGCGTACCGCAACCGCTCCGAGCCTCCTGCCGAGCTCGTCTCAGTGCTGGACTGGATCGCAGCTCACTCGCGGCCGCTCGCGGATCTAGCCGACACCGACTTGGTGCTGGACGTGCTCGAGGCGCTCGCCCGGAAGCTTGACGGTAAGCGGGCCGCCGCCAACACGATCGCCCGCAAGCGCGCCGCGCTAAGCAACGTTCTCGACTATGGCATTGGCCGCGGCCTGGATACCAACCTGCTGCCTATCGCGGCAAAGATGTGGAACCAGCCCAAGACGACTGAAGGCATAGTGGACCCGCGGGTCGTGGTGAACCGCCGCCAGGCCGAGGCTCTGCTGACCGCCGTCAGCTACCAGGGACGGGTGGGGCCGCGGCTGATTGCATTCTTCGCTTGCCTCTATTACGCGGGGCTACGCCCCAGCGAGGCCGTCGAACTGCGGGAAGATCTCAACATCGACCTGCCCGAGGACGACGGATGGGGGACCCTGTACCTGCACCGCTCCGCTCCCACGGTCGGGACCGGCTGGTCACGCTCGGGCCGCCGCCGCGACCCGCGGGAAACTCAAGCACCGGGCCAGCGGCACCGTCCGCCCCGTTCCTTGCTACCCCGCCCTGGCGCACTACTTGCGCTGGCACCTGGCCGAGTTCGGCATCGCCCCCGACGGCCGACTGTTCCGCGGCTACCGAGGCGGGGATCTCTCTGAGAGCCTGTACAGCCGGGTTTGGCAGGGCGCCCGGCGGCTCGCCTTCACTCCGGCCGTGGCCGCTTCCCCCCTTGCCGGGCGCCCTTACGACCTGCGCCATGCCTGCTTGTCCACGTGGCTCAACGCCGGTGTTGACCCCACTCAGGTCGCTGAGTGGGCCGGCAACAGCGTCGATGTCCTGCTTCGCGTCTACGCCAAGTGCATCCACGGCCGCGACCAACTCAACCGGCAGCGCATCGAAGACGCCCTCCGCGACGACGGATGACCATCTCGCGACGGTGCGATGGACGACTTGCCATTAACAATCAGGCACAAGGGGAACGAGACCGTCGCCTAAGGAGTCGGTCTGGGCGAATCCTGCGCTTTGGATCCACTGGCGGTCGGTCAGCTTGACCCACGATGACCAGATCTGCCAGAGCCCCGTTATAGATCACGTGGTAGTGCCGAACCGCAAGTCAACTGCGGAACGTCGGCCAGGCGCTCCGCGCCCGGAGCAAGTCGTAGATAGCCTGGAGCAGGCACCGGGCTGATGAGGTCAGCTCCCCCCGTGAGCCCCGGCCGCGCGACGCGCATCGGCGCTACCGCCCACTGGGCATTCCTTCACCCGACCCCCCCAGCCGTCAGTAGAAGGATCGGCGCTGTCAGGAAGATCATCGTCCGCGCCGACGCCTCAAACTTCTCCGCGTATTCTCCGCGACCAGCCGTCGCCGCCCGGTCCAGGCCGGACACAACCGGACAGAACACCAAGCCGCTGCCGACTGCATTCGCGCAGGTCGAGCCCTAGGTCAAGAACCGTTTTGGCTGGTGGTGGCAGGTGTTGGGTTCGAACCAACGTAGGCTGAGCCGACGGTTTTACAGACCTCTGGCCAAAATCCCGTGACCTGCAAGAATGTCGGGATGGATCGCCGTTTGGGCATGTATTGGACATGATCAAGATCGTGTGGCTGCGTTCCGCTTGACCTGACCAGGCACGTTGCCTGTCCGCTGACCGTCTCATCGCTTCCTGAGCGGGTCAGGTGCCGGGAGGTACCCTGGTGCATCCTAGGCAGGGTCGCCTGCCCGTGAAGTAGGGCGGGATCGAGGTTGAGTCGGTGCGGGGGTTGGTGGGCCTCAGCAGCGGCTTGCGCGGTGGCTGGCTGAAGTTGAAGTCGTTGACCAGGTTGCCCAGGATCGGCGCGTTCTCCCGCACGCCG
>Ga0126373_10003148_pt1 | contig 12285 bp, 9 predicted proteins | sample PanSoiMetPlot_11_FD_92545 | JGI IMG/M metagenome (GOLD analysis project Ga0126373, IMG submission 92545) | Tropical forest soil microbial communities from Panama - MetaG Plot_11 | ecosystem: Environmental > Terrestrial > Soil > Tropical forest > Bulk soil | place: Panama | collected 2016-02-17
CCACGACTTCGGCACCACATTCAAGGCCTACCGCCGCGAGGTCATCCACAATATTCCTCTTTACGGCGAGATGCATCGTTTCATCCCGGCGCTTGCCTCCTGGTACGGAGCCAGCATCTGCGAGATTCCCATCTCCAACCCGCCGCGCGACTCCGGCAAGAGCCACTACGGTATCTCCCGAACCTTCCGCGTCTTCTTCGATCTCCTCACCATCCGTTTCCTGCTGAAGTACATGACCCGCCCTCTGCACTTCTTCGGATCCATCGGTGCACTCGGCGTAGCCTCAGGCTCACTGCTCGCCATCTGGCTCCTTGTGCTCAAGGTCATTACCGGCCAGCACATCATGGATATTCATGGCCCAATCTTCGTCATCTCCGGCATCCTCATCCTTGCCGGCATTCAGATGATCGGAATCGGCCTTCTCGGCGAGCTTCAGGTCAGACACTTCCATACTGCATCGCACCGCGCCCCCTACGCCATCGATCGCATTGTGCGTCTGCGCTCCGAAGAGAGCCTCCTCCAGTAAGAAAACTCCTCAAGCGGATCTGATACGACGGGCTGCCGACCTCTCCCCATTGGCCATCCGCTTCAGGTAAAGTGTTTATTGGGCCAGCGTAGTACCAATCCGTTATCACCGGAGGGACTATGTCAGCGCACTACGAATTGAAACCCGCGGCAAAGAGCCAGTTCATGTTCAATCTCAAGGCCGCCAATGGCGAGGTGATTCTCACCAGTGAGACCTACCGCTCCAAAGAATCAGCTCTGATCGGCATCGACTCGGTAAAAAAGAACTCAACTGACGACAAGCAGTACGAGCGCAAAAAGGCTGTCTCCGGCCAACCCTATTTCGTACTCACGGCAAAAAACCACGAGATCATCGGCAAGAGCGAGATGTACTCGTCCGATGCCGCGATGGAGAAGGGAATCGAGTCCGTCAAGAGGAACGGCCCCGTCGCAAGCCTCAAGGAAATGAACTAGCGCGTCGTCTCCGATGAGCGATTGAGATGATTTAGTCGCCCCGATCCCGAACGTCGTCGAGGAGGGACACTCTGTTCGTGTCGTTCCACACGGATGCCTCGTGTTACATTCGCGTCGAACACTCTCACGGAGCATCCAACCACTCATGCAAGCCATCCAGATCCTTAAGCCAGGCGGCCCTGAAGCGCTCACCGTACGTGATCTTCCCACTCCAAGCCCCGGCCCCGGCGAGGCACTCATCCGCATCGAAGCCTCCGGAGTCAACTTCATCGACGTCTATCTCCGCGAGGGCCGCTATCCCGCACCCCTCCCATACACGCTCGGCCAGGAGGCCGCAGGCATCATCGTCGCGCTCGGCGACCGCGATCCCAAAGCCGGCCCCGATCAGCCCGTCTTCCAGCCTGGCGACCGCGTCACATGGTGCATGGTCCCCGGAACCTACGCGCAGCTCGCCGTAGCTCCTGTCTCCCGCTTGATCGCTATCCCTGCCTCGATAACCATTCAGCAAGCGGCCGCCGCGATGCTTCAGGGCATGACCGCCCACTACCTGGCCCACTCTGCCTATGCGATTCGTCCCGGTGACCACGTCCTCATCCACGCTGGAGCCGGCGGCGTCGGTCTCCTGCTTACTCAAATTGCCAAAACCCTCGGGGCCCGCGTCTTTACCACCGTCTCCACCGATGAGAAGGCCGAACTCTCCCGAGAGGCCGGAGCCGACGAAGTCATCTTCTATACCCGCGAGGACTTCGCCGCTCGCATCAAGCAACTGGCCCCCGAGGGCCTCCACGTCGTCTACGACTCCGTCGGCAAGACTACCTTCGAGAAGTCTCTCGAAGTCCTCCGCCGTCGCGGAACCATGGTCCTCTACGGTGGTTCCAGCGGAGCCGTGCCACCCTTCGACTTCATCAGGCTCTCGATGATGGGCTCCCTCTACGTCACGCGTCCCAGGCTCAACGATTACGCCGTCACCCGCGATGAACTACAGTCCCGCGCCTCCGACGTCCTCAACGGCGTCGCGGCCGGGACGCTGAAGCTTCGACTCGAGCACACGTATCCACTCACCGACGCAGCGCGTGCGCATCGCGATCTCGAATCCCGCCTCACTACGGGCAAGCTTCTTCTCATCCCCTAAACCCTCCGGTAGTTTTGACATCGCCCCGCGCGATACCTCACACTAAGAACTCGCCGCAAACCTGCGATTGGGACACACTTTCCCGTCGTACAACCTCACCTTGTACCGCTGTGGAATGTTCGGGAAGCGCGGTGAAAATCCGCCACTGCCCCGCAACTGTGATTCGCGCACGCACGATGCATTTTGGGAATGCTGCCCTGAAAATGCGAGTCCGTGAATGTCCGTCAGCCTCTCCCACTGGCACCACCTGGCGTCGGGAAGGGATGAGGCCCTCAACACGACAGACATGCATCGCGACAGTCAGGAGACCGGTTCGCCAGCGCACATCAACTACGTTCCCGAGGGGGGAACGGAGGAGCCTGATTTCATGTACGTATCAGTGCGTCGCTTCGCGGCGCTGCGTTCGCTCGTCAGTGCCTTTGCGCTCGTCCTTTTTGCAATTGCCTCCACCTCAGCCCGCGCCGTCATCGTCCGAGGCACCGTCACCGATCCGCTCGGGGCCGTAATCCCCGGAGCCCGTATTCAGCTCATCCAGGGAACCAGCGTCGCTGCAGTGGCAGTCTCCAACCCCGACGGCTCCTTTGAGATTCGCAGCACCGGCGCGGGCCGTTTCGTTCTCCTGACCTCTGCCGCCGGCTTCAGCCCCGGCATCGATCAGGACTTCTACGGTGGCCGCACTGACATCATCACCCGCAACGTCACGCTCGAACTCGCCTCTGTCACTTCGCAGGTCACTGTCACCGCCACAGGCATTCCCACACCGATCCAGCAGGCCAGCTCTGCCATCAGCTTCATTCCGTCCACCGCCCTTGCCACGCGAGTCGGGATTGTCGACGATCTCCGTCAGGCTCCGGGCCAGGTCGCCGTTCAGACCGGCCAGTACGGCGGAGTCGCCTCTCTCTTCGTCCGTGGCGGCAACTCAGACGCGAACAAGATCCTCATCGACGGTGTCACCTCTGAAGACGTAGGCGGCCGCTTCGACTTCGGCACCGTCTCCAGCACGGCTCTCGGCAACACAGAAATCTACCGCGGACCCGATTCCGTCCTCTACGGATCCGACGCCGGAGCATCCGTCGTCAACTTCGTCACCCCGCGCGGCTCCAGCCTCAGGCCCGTTCTCAACTACTCTGGCGATGCCGGCAACTTTCACACTTACCGCAACGAGGCCATCCTTTCTGGAGCCCACGATCGCTTCGACTACTACGGAGCCTTCTCCCGCTTCGATACCTCCAACGCCCTCCCGATGGACGAATACCACTCCGCCACCTCTGCCGCCAACATCGGCTTCAACATCAACGGAGACACTCAGCTTCGCTTCACCATCCGCAATGCCGTCTCGGCCACAGGAGTCCCGAACGCGCACGACTTCTTCGGAATCTCGGCTTCCGGGAAACAAGGCGATCAGGACCTCTACTCCGGAGCAACCCTCGAAAATCGCCACAACAAATGGCACAACCTCGTCCGCTACGGCATAGCCCGCAAGCGCGAACAACTCACGCAGTTCTACCCGGTCGGCGAACCCATCACCGCCTTCGGTTTCACCACCTGGTACGGCAACACTGTAACCATTCGCGGAGCCAACGGTTACAAAGCTACTGGCCAAGCAGCCATCAACTACGATGACGTCACAAGTTATCCTATGGTGAACGATCAGGCCAACAACCGCGACGAACTCTACTTCCAGTCCGACTACACCCTCTCGCCTCACTTCATCGGACTATTTGGCTTCCGCTACGAGAACGAGCGCGGCTCCTTCAATGACCACGCTTTCTCCGAGTTCGAAAAGATCCAGCGTACAAACTTCCAGTACACCCTCCAGTTCCAGGGCGAGTTCTTCAATCGCCTCTTCTACTCCGCTGGCGGAGCCATTGAGCGCAACAACCTCTACGGCACCGCGGGAACGCCGCGCATCGGCCTCGCTTGGGTTCCCGTGCGCCCCGGCCCCCAACTCCTTCATGGCACCAAACTCCGCGCCAACGCTGCAACGGGCGTGCAGGAGCCCTCGCTCTCGAACGAGTTCACCTCTCTCTATCACCAGCTTTTCGAAGCTGGCGACAGTGCCGCGATCGCTGCCTACAACGTCAAGCCCATCCAGGCCCTCCGCTCCCGCACCTTCGACGTCGGCATCGATCAGAACATCCTCGACCAGAAGCTCATCCTTAAGGCCGGCTACTTCCACAACCAGTTCAGCCACCAGATCGACTTCGTGGACTCCGGCACACTCTTGAAGGTCTTCCACATCGACACCAGCGCCGCCGAACTCTTTGGGGCCGTCCTCAACACCCTGGCTTTCCGCGCCCAGGGCTTCGAAGGCGAACTCCAATACCAGCCCAGCAGCCGCATCTTCATTCGCGGTGGCTACACCTACCTTGCCTCGCTTGTCGAGCAATCATTCTCGACCGACGCCGCCTACAACGGCACGCTCGCCGAGAACCCCAACCTCCCCGGCATTCCCATCGGCTCCAGCTACCCGCTCGTGGGCCAGCGCCCCTTCCGCCGTCCACCCCAGACTGGCTTCTTCACCGCAACCTACACCCGCACCAAGTGGAGCGCCACGCTAAAAGGCGCTTTCTCCAGCCGCTCCGACGACTCCACATTCCTCTCCTACTCCGACATCAACGGGGACAACACCCTTCTGCTCCCCAACCGCAACCTCGACTTCGGCTACCAGAAGCTGGACGCCTATGGCACCTACGCAGCCACCAAGCACATAACCGTCTTCGCAGAACTAAACAATCTCCTGAGTCAGCAGCACATCGGCCCCATCGGCTACCCCGGACTCCCTTTTACTTTCCGGGCCGGCCTGAAAGTGAGAGTCGGTGGCGAATAGTTCTTTTCCCTCGCCCCCGAAGAGTTGTCAAGCTAACCAAAACAGAATCAGTTACTTCTATGTGGCATTGTTGCTCTTGCAAACTAGTAAAATATGAGTAGAGACGAAAGCCCCGGCGATCCGGGGCTTTTCGTTCTTAGGGAGATGTGCGCTCTTATGATGCAATTCAAACAGGAAGTCCAGACCTAATATCCTATTTATGAGTACTTTGCACCAAATAGACCGAGGGGAGGGTAGAGACACCACGCATCCGAATCGGTCGCAGTCCTGAGGCCGTCTAACACTAGGAAAGGAAAGAAAATGATCAAATATCTTCTGGCAGCGACCATGGTGGCAGCGGCTACTTTCCCAATGCAGGCCCAGGAAGAAGGTCCGAGGCCAACTCAAACTCTTATCTCTCTGGACTCTAAATCGCCGCAAACCCCCACCGCGCAGAACATCAGCCTCAAGGTCAACAACCGTGAGACTCAGCTAAGCTCTCTGGTGCCAGTTCGACCCGCTGGCGCTCAGGTCGCAATTCTCATCGACGACGGACTCCGTCAAAGCGTAGGCCGCAATCTCAACGATCTGAAAAACTTCGTCAGCTCACTTCCGCCAGGGACCGAGATATTCATCGGCTACATGCAGAATGGCCGCGTCCAGCCTGCCCAGGAGTTCACCACGGACTACGCCGCCGCGGCAAAGAGCCTGCGCATTCCCCTCGGAAGCGTCGGCATCAGCGCCAGCCCCTACTTCTGCCTGTCGGACTTCTCCAAGAACTGGCCGGCATCTTCCAACGGTGCCATTCACAAGGCCCGTTTCGTCATGATGATCACCAACGGGGTCGATCCCTACAACGGCAGCACAAGCATCACGAACCAGAACAGCCAGTATGTCGTCAACGCCATCAGCGATGCGCAGCGTGCCGGCATAGCCGTTTACTCCATCTACTACACCGACGCCGGCTTCGGCGGACAACGCGGCAGCTTCAGTGGCCAGAGTTACCTCTCGCAGGTAGCCGAAGGCACTGGCGCACGAGCCTACTTCCAGGGAACAGGCAATCCCGTCTCTATGACTCCATTCCTCAAGCAGTTCAGTAACGCGATCGCGGAAACCTACGTCGCGACCTTCAATGCCCCCGGCAATAGAGAACTAGTGCCTCTCAAGGCCTCCACCGACCTGCCCGGCACTAAAGTCCGCGCTCCCCAACAGGTTCGCCCCGGAAACCAGATACTCGCTCGTTGAATTTCAATCGGCTGGCTCAGCCCACACTGACGCCAGCCGACTTGTAGATCGCCTGCATGTACTTCATGTCGCGAAGCCCCTCTTCACCAGGACTCTTTGGAGTCCGATTCTGAAGAATGCACTCAGTAAAGTGGTCCGCCTCGCGCTCAAACTGCTTCGGGTCCTTCTCCGCATTCGCCTCGTCGATCACAACGGGAGGAGCACCCTTCTCCCCGGTCGAATAGTTAGCCCGCAACTTGAGGCCGTCATAGTTGAAAGCCGGCCCCATCTCCAGCCAGCCCTTCGAGCCAAAGACCTTGAAGTAGCCCGGCATCTGCGTGCCATAACTGCTGCTGCCGGTCGCAAGCACTCCCGAAGGAAACCGCAGCGTCCACGAGACATTCTCGTCAACCTCGCTGAAGCGCCCGTCATGGTCCATGGTCGACGTGTAGCCGGTAAAATCCACCGGCTCCTCGCCTGTCAGATACCGGCTCGCGTTCAGCACGTAGATGCCAACGTCATACAGCGACCCCGCACCCCCCAGCGCCTTAGTCAACCGCCACTCCCCTTGGGGAGCGTTGAAGCCAAAAGCTCCATTGACGGTATGCACCTGGCCGAGCTGGCCATCCCGTATCAACTTTACCGCCTTCAAATTTAAGGGCTCGTAGTGAAGCCGGTAAGCAATCATCAGCTTCACATTTGCAGCCTTGCAGGCCGCAATCATCTGCTCCGCCTCGTTCACCGTAACGCTCATCGGCTTCTCGCAAAGCACATGTTTGCCCGCCTTCGCCGATCGGATCGTGTACTCCGCGTGCATACTGTTCGGCAACGCAACATAGACCGCGTCGATCGTCTTGTTCTCGCGCATACGGTCCATGTCTTCGTAACTGTAGATCGAACTCGCCGGCACTCCATATTGCGCCGCGATGCGCTCCGCCTTGTCTCTGTGCCCACTGACAACCCCGGTGATCTTCGACGTCGACCCCTGCGCCACCCCGCGCATGAAATGATCTGCAATTCGCCCCAACCCGATCACGCAGTAGCCGACTTTGCGTTCACTCTGCGCCTGCGCACGCACAACAGGCAGCGCCTGCGCCGCCAGCCCTAAAGCTCCAAGTCTTGAAAATTCCCGCCGTGAAACGATCATCGTCACTCACCTAGAAGAAGAGATGCGCCAAGACGTTTTAGACGTCTCGAACATCATCTCCGATCACGGCAGTTTGTCAAACAGTTCCAAGGAAGACGCCGTTCCACGAGGAATCGAGATAGAGCCAGCGTTGCGTAGCAAACCAACTCGTCGGCAGCTCGGGAACATGCAAAAGCCCATGACCTCCCGCACAGATCAGCTCCGTGCCGTTCCACGCAAGGAAGTTGCGCGACGGCTCACCAACCCGCGCCGGATTGGTAAGTGTGCACAGGCATACAGGGCACCGTCTCCGCTGATCCCTGAGCGCCCATCGGAACCCAAACAGTCCCATCAGAAATGACGTAATGATCTGGATATATTGCGACGTCAAAGGATCTGCGGTCAGGCCATGAGCAAGGTCAAGCGATCCAAAATAGATCGTAGGAAGAAGCAGACTGAACTTGATCCCAAGAAACATCCATCGCCTCAGCCGAATCGTCCACGAAACCTGCTCCCCCAGTACCGGATACTCCCCCAACGGAAGCGAAGTCGTCGCCGGTAGCGAAAGCAATGCGAGAAATACCGTGAATAAATAGATGTTGAACGGAGCCCGTTCCATCACCGAAATGGCAACGCACTCGTAACCGCCCATGTCACCGCCGGGTACGGGCGCAGACATCTGCCATCGCTCTCCAAGATGCCGGTTCGCCAACGAAGGAAGAAGATGTCCCACGACAAACCCACGCGCGTCATCGGCTATGACCGGCACTTCGTATCCTGTCTCAAGCAGCCATGCATCGAATCTGCCAGGCAACCTCCACCGATCTTTGCTAACGACTCCGCCAAGTTTTGCTCTTCGCAAACCGACTTGAACAACGCTGCCCAAAAGTCCGGAGTCGCCATGAAAATCTCTCTGCCAGGTATCTTCGCTCACAAACAAGGTCGGCAACGTGTGGTCACTCTCGATCGCACCATAAGGCCGTAGCCCCAGCATCGCAAAAAGATTTGCGCTGGCCCGTGCAACGCTGAGCTCCGGTGTATAACGTGACCCTATGCGAATTGGCTTGATAAGCGGCTGATAAAACCCGAACTCCGAGAAGAGATGCTGAGACCGCGTCTGCCAGAGCCGAAACTGCTTCATCCGGATCAGCGGAGCCTCATGATTGGCCACACCAGCAGGCGAGATCATCATGAGGTAGCGTGAATCCTTATATGGCGATGGCCGAACTACGGAACGCACGTTGCTCAATAGCAGAGCAGCACTCATACAGCAGGCAGCCGCAAGAGCAAGTGCGATAGTACATTGCACCGCAGATCGAGAGGCACGAACTCTACGCTTGGCAACACTTTGAGGCTCGTGCCGAATACACCAGGCATCTCGAAATGCCCCCAGACAGAACAATGCAATCCGCTGTTCACGTTCCAACGGTGTCTCTAAAGTTCCGGCGCGACGCACATACCAAAGCTCTGACAACCACTCCTGCAACCAGTCGGTGCGTCGGCCGCGAGGAATCAGGAGGCCCGCACATCTCAACATCATGCGAAACATGATCTCTGTAGCCGTTCCGAGGCGCACCGTCATACATGCTCCGTCTCAGAGGAGGGAATTAGCTTCAGCAACAGCGGATACCTCTTCTGCGATGACTCAAGCGTCGCTTTGCCGGTCTTCGTCAGCTTGTAGTACTTCCTGGGCGGGCGAAGTTCCTTATCCGCGATTGCCTGCTTCTCCCACTCGGATTTGATCAGCCCGTCGCGCTCCAGGCGCCGCATCGCGGGATACACAGTCCCGCTCGGCAAGCCTGTCATCTCCATCACGCTGAAGCCATAAATCGATCCTGCATGAATCGCCTGCAGGATGATCGCGGCAGTATGGGAGAGCTTTGCCTCAGCGGCCATGCCCGGAATTCTACCTATGTAGCAATCTACTTGACAAGGGTAGAGTAGTTTGCTACATAGGGTACGTAAGGAACTGAAAGATGCTCGAAGTCCAAAACCTCTCGAAGCGCTATCGGGGCATCCCCGCCGTAGACGGCGTCAGCTTTCACGTTGCCCCAGGAGAAGTCGTCGGCTACCTCGGCTCCAACGGCTCAGGCAAGTCCACCACTGTCAAGATCATCACCGGCATTCTGCAACCCAACGAAGGCCGTGTGCTGTTCGAAGGCCGGGACATCCAGGACGATCTCCCGGCCTTTCGCGCCACGCTCGGCTACGTTCCAGAGGAAGCCCACGTCTACATCCACCTCTCCGGCCTCGAATATCTTCAGTTGGTGGGCCGCCTGCGCGGCATGCAGGAACGTCCGCTCGAAAAGCGTGCTAACCGACTCCTCGAACTCCTATGGCTACGCGACTCGCGCCACTCTCCCATCTCGGTCTATTCCAAGGGGATGAAACAGCGGGTTCTCCTTGCTGCATCGTTGCTACACGATCCACGCCTGCTGATCTTTGACGAACCTCTCTCGGGCCTCGATGTTATCTCGGCCCGCCTCTTCAAGGATCTCCTCCACGAACTCGCCGGCGAAGGCAAAGCCGTTCTTTACATCTCCCACGTGCTCGAAGTGGTCGAGCAGGTCTGTGATCGCGTCATCGTTCTTTCGCAGGGAAAGATCGTCGCTGACGCTCCGCCGTCTGAGCTAGCCGCCTTAACGAAACTCAGCAATCTCGAGAGCGTCTTCGCCCAACTGGTCCGTCAACAGGACACCCGATCCATAGCGCGTGAGATGGTCGAAGCCATCCGGGTGTCTCATGTTTAGCCTTCGTCGCATTCTCCGCGGCCCTGAGCAGAGTGTGCGCTCGTTCGCCGTCCAGGCAGGCGAACCGGTCGTTGTGCGGGAGAACACGGTCTTCGAAATTCTCACGCGCCATCTACTCGATCGGCTCGTCAATAACGAAGCCCTCGGCGAAGAGATACCCACGCGAGTCACTCAACTCGCCTATACCGTCTCACTCCCCGGAGTCCTCGTATCTCTTTATCTCTTCGCCGCGTACCACCAACCACACGCCATCGGGCCGCGCCCCCTCTGGCTCCAGATCGCCGACCACTACTTCTACGTTCTGTACGCCTTCGTCATCATGGGAGCCGCCACTGTCTTCGAGTGGGACCTCCTCTTTCCCGATCTCCTCGACGTCTTCGTCCTCACAACGCTACCCATCCCCAGGCAACGGCTCCTTTTGGCGCGCCTTCTCGCCCTCGCGATCTTCCTCACGCTCGTGCTCATTGGAACCAATTTCCTCGGAGTGCTATTTTTTCCCGCGGTCGCCGACCTCCACCACATGTGGTGGCGCCATGTCACAGCGCACACCATTGCAGTAGCTCTCGCAGGAGCCTTCACGGCCGCCTTCTTCGTAGCCCTGCAAGGCACGCTACTCTGTCTCCTGGGCCGAAAACTCTTCGCATGGATATCCCCGCTCACTCAGGCGCTCTCCATCGTTCTCCTGCTGACAGTCCTTTTTCTATTTCCGCTTATTGCCAGCCATCTTCAACCACTTCTCCGCTCCAGTAGCACCGTCGTCCTCCTCTTTCCTCCGCTATGGTTTCTAGGAGTCTATGAACGCCTCCTTTGGGGCTCTGCCGCACCTCTGGTCTTCACAGAACTAGCCCGAACCGCAGTCTTGGCAACCGCAACCGTCTTTGCTCTCGCCGTTCTGACCTACCCCCACGCCTACGCACGGCGCACGCGCCAACTCATCGAAGGAGGCATAGCCGCCCACCGTCGCAGCACCGTAGCGCAAGCCTGCCGAAGCGTCCTGCATCTCACTCTCTTGCGCTCGCCACAGCAACGCGCTATATATCACTTCATCAGCCAGACGTTGCTTCGCACCCAGCGCCTACACCTCTATCTGTCGATCTACACTGGCTTAGGCATCTCACTTGTGCTCTCGGGGCTGCTCCTGCTTCGCATCCAACCCGGACACATAAACTTCGCCTTCTCAACCTACGGCATCGGAAACGCAATTCCCATCCTCGCCTTTTGGATCGCCATCGGTCTGCGCACCGCGCTCAATGCTCCAATCGGCCGCCAGGGCAGTTGGCTCTTCCGCGTAGTCCACGGAGACCCGCTCCGCGAACACATCCACGCTGTGCATCTCTGGGTCGTTGTGTGCGTGAGTACGGTCACAATCGCAGCCGCCCTCTTGCTGCATCGTCTTGCCCCATCGGGACTGCAAGGTCTTTGGCCGCTAACGACGCAATTGCTCGTCGCGGTTGGCTTGTCAGTTCTGCTCACTGACATATTCTTCCTGCGCGCCAAGGACATCCCATTCACCGTGACGCGCCAGCCATCGACGAAGGATCTCCCGATCAGCTTCGTCCGCTACTTCGTAGTATTTCCAGCCTTCGCTCTCTACATCTCCGATCGCGAGCCATGGGTCGAAGCCAACCCGGCACACATCGCCATCGCACTGTCGTTGGTTGTCGCATTTCACGTCCTGCTGCGGACCATGCACAACCGCTACTTCATCGGACGCGAAACCAACCCACCTCAATCCGATTCCGTTCTCGCTCACCGCCTCGGGCTGCAGGAGTACTAAGCCCGCACCAAAAGCGAGAGCCCCGGACTAATCCGGGGCTTCGCATTCTGCTGGTGAAGGGAAGGACCTTAGTACATGCCGTCCATGCCGCCGTGGTTGTGGCCACCTGCCGGAGCTTCCTTCTTCTCAGGAATCTCCGAGATCATGGCCTCGGTGGTCAGCATCAGGCCAGCGATCGAAGCTGCGTTCTGCAGCGCCGTGCGCGTAACCTTGGTCGGGTCGATGACGCCGGCCTTTACCAGGTCTTCGTAGACACCGGTTGCAGCGTTGTAGCCGAAATTCGGATCCTTCGACTCCTGGATCTTGCCGATCACCACTGCACCCTCTTCGCCCGTGTTCGAGACGATCATGCGCAGTGGCTCCTCAAGCGCGCGACGGATGATGTTTGCGCCAATCTTCTCATCGCCCTCAAGGCCCTTGATCACCTGATCTACAGCCGCAGCAGAGCGAACCAGAGCAACGCCACCGCCAGGAACAATGCCTTCCTCA
>Ga0126373_10003149_pt1 | contig 12284 bp, 12 predicted proteins | sample PanSoiMetPlot_11_FD_92545 | JGI IMG/M metagenome (GOLD analysis project Ga0126373, IMG submission 92545) | Tropical forest soil microbial communities from Panama - MetaG Plot_11 | ecosystem: Environmental > Terrestrial > Soil > Tropical forest > Bulk soil | place: Panama | collected 2016-02-17
CGCAGCGGTGCCGCAGCCAGGTGAGACCGGGTAGATATTCACGTGACCAGGGTCCTGGTGATCGATGACGAACCGCAGATCGTGCGTGCGCTGCGGATCAACCTGCGCGCGCGGCAGTATGAGGTTGACACCGCGCTGACCGGCAGCCAGGCGCTGCACCAGGCCGCGCAACATCCTCCTGACTTGGTCATACTCGATCTCGGGTTGCCCGATATGGACGGCGTGGATGTGATCGCCGGGTTGCGCGGCTGGACCGACGCGCCGATCATCGTGCTGTCAGGCCGCGCCGACGGCACCGACAAGGTGGAAGCGCTCGACACCGGTGCCGATGACTACGTCACCAAGCCGTTCGGCATGGACGAACTGCTGGCAAGGATGCGGGCGGTGGTCAGGCGCGGCACCCCCGCGACCAGCGAACCCCAGGTCGCACTCGGCGACCTGATCGTCGACCTGGCGGCGAAACGTGTGATCAGGACCGCCGATGGGGACGGCAGTCGAGGCGACATCAGGTTGACCCCGACCGAGTGGCACCTGCTCGAGGTGCTGCTGCGCCATCCAGGCAAGCTGATGAGCCATCGCCAGCTTCTGGTCGAGGTCTGGGGCCCCGGTTACGCGGACGCGAGCGGCAACCTCAGGCTCTACATGGCTCAATTGCGGCGAAAGCTGGAGCCCGATCCAGCGAGGCCACGCTGGCTCCTCACCGAGCCCGGCATGGGCTACCGCTTCCAGCCCAGCTAGCCCGCTCCGCCGTCGTCAGGCCGCGCACGGGTACCTCGCAGGTCAGCCGAAGGCCAGCCCGAGCACCAGCGCGATGATCGCGAGCAGGATGATGCCGCCGACAACCAGCGCTGTCGTCCGCCTCGAACCTCCGCCTGGCACCTCGCCAGCCCACGGCTGCTCTGGCCACGAACCCGAAGCCGTCGAGCGGCCGACGCCGTCAGTCGGGCCAGCGGCGAACGCCTTGAACTCGGCTGTGCTCGCTGAGACGTCAGGCGCAGCACGGAACTCGCCTGTGTTGCGAGGCAGGCTCGGCGCGTCATTACCGACATATCGGTCGTCACGGTCGGTCATGATACGACTGTAGCCGACCGAGCATGAGCAAACCCCCTGATCAGCGCAGTTCGAAGGCGAGCGAGCGGATTCTCCCTGGCAACCGCTACTGTGCGAGCTCGGGCAGCACGTCCGGGCGTTCTACTAGCCGCGACAGCACGATCGAGCTTCTCGTCCTGACCACGAAAGGCTCGGCACCGATTCTTTCGACTACCTGCTCGAAGTGCCTGATGTCGGCGGCCCTGATCAGCAACAGCGCGTCCGCCTCGCCGGTAACCGTGCAGGCGCTGACCACCTCTGGATGCTTGGCCGCGGCGGTGCCGATCTCAGTCGGCGATGTCTTGCCGCGGCAGAAAAGCTCTACGTAGGCCTCCGTCGTCCAGCCGAGCTCGCCCGGGCTGAGCCTCGCTGAAAACCCGGTGATCGCGCCGGCCGCGCGCAGCCGGTCAACTCTTCGCTTGACCGCAGGCGCTGACAGGCCGACCAGCGAGCCGATCTCCGCGTAACTGGCGCGCGCGTCCTGCACGAGCGCGTGCAAGATCCGCCGGTCGAGCTCGTCGTGCGACATAGCGCGTCGCTCCTTTGCCGAATGGCTGTCCGCCTCGCCGTGTCGTTATTCGGCTTCCACGAGTGCCGTTCTCAGCGCGGCCAAGTCGGCATCGGTCAGGCCATTGCTTCTCAGGTAGCCGGTGATGCTGCCCGCCTGCTCTCTCGCGCGTGCCAGAGTCCGGGTCATCAGCTCGGGCGGGCTGGCCATGAGCGTCTGCATGAGCTGCTCATCCAGCCCGGAGGCCGCGCTGATCTGACCGATTACAGCCGTCTGCTCTGCTACCAGGTACATGCTGCTGAGCGCGTAGTCAGCCGCGATGACCTGGTCAGGAACACCGACCGCCGCCAGCGTGAACGCTATCACAACGCCCGTTCTGTCCTTGCCAGCCGTGCAATGCACGAGGCCAGGCAGCGCTCCAGGGCTTGTCAGATGCTTTATTGCCGCGGCTATGGCCTGGCCGCGCCGATCGACGAAAAACGAGTACACCCCATCGAGTTCGGGCGGAAGCTCGCTGAAGTCCGGCCCGACAAGCGATAGGTGAATGGTCCGCGTGCCTCGGTCGGCGAAGTCGGCAAGCGGGCTTTGCGCGATCAGGAGTTCCTCGATGGTACGCAGGTCAACGACGGTCCGGAGGTCAAGGCCAGCGAGCATGTCTGACCCGGCAGCCTCGACTTTGTGCAGCGCGTCGGAGCGATACAGCGTCCTCCTCCTGATCGCGCCACCGCCGTCAACCGGGTAGCCGCCGACATCGCGGAAGTTCAGGGTTCCTTCTACCGGGATGCGCGGGCCGCCATCGCGGGCGAGGCCGCGTATCAGCACAGCGATGTCATCGGCCAGAGCGTCCGCGCCTGTCTTGTCCGTGCTGATCTTGTCCGGGCCGTAGGCGTCAGCCATTCCCATCCTCCCGCTCGACCGCGTACGTTGACGTCGTGGTGAAGCTGCGTAGCTGGCTCGGGATTCGGCCGATCGACGTCGCGATCACCGCGGCGGTCGCGGCCGCTGTGGAACTCAACGTGGCGGTGGCAACCGGTCCGAACCAGATGCCTCTCGATGCGCTGTCCTTCTTGTTCGGCGCGCTCGTAGCAGTGCCGATCCTGCTACGCCGTCGGTGGCCGTTCGGTGTGCTGATCGCATGCTCGGTGCTGCTCCTGGTGTTCTACTCGGTACACCGAAGGGACATTTCGCCGGTGCCGCTGCTGGCGCTCCCTGTCTACGACGCCGCGACAGCAGGCTACCTCGCGTGGGCCATCGCGATTCCGGCCGGATACATGACTATCGGCCTGATGCTGGCGGTGTTCACCACAAAACAGGGGATCGCTTCTATCGCGTCGGACTTCCTGCCGTCGCTCGCCCTGCTCGCGGTCGCCGTCGCGCTCGGCGACAACGTGCGCGGCCGCAGGGCGCTTGCCGCCGAGACCGCCGAGAAGCTGCGACTGGCCGAGGAGGAACGAGTGGCCGAGGCCGGCCGCGCGGTAGCCGAGGAACGGCTGCGCATCGCCCGCGAGGTGCACGACACTGTGGCTCACGCGATGGCGACGATCACAGTGCTCGCGGGTTCTGCCTTGCACCTAGCCGCCGACGGCGCGCACGGCAGCGGCGTGCACGACTCTTTGACTTCCATCAGGCGGACAAGCAAATCCGCGCTCGCCGACATGCGGGTCACCCTCGGCACGCTGCGTGGCGGATCGGCCGATGTCGCGGACGAGCAGACGAGAGTCGCCGGGCTCGACCGGCTCGACACGCTCGTCGAAGCGGTACGAGCCGCCGGGTGTCCGGTGACCGTCACGGTCACCGGACAGCGCAGGCCAGTGCGAGAGCAGGTAGACCATGTCGCCTACCGGATACTCCAGGAGTCGCTGACCAATGTGCTGCGGCACGCGGGTAAGGATGCGAGCGCAACTGTTGCGTTGCTTTATGCAACTGACGCACTGACCATCACGGTCACCGATGACGGAGTCGGCTCTGGCGACGGGGCTGACGGCGCCAACGGCGCGGAAGGACCTGGCGGTTCCGGTCACGGCCTGATCGGCATGCGGGAGCGGGCCGCCGCCGTCGACGGCGAGGTCACCGCAGGACCGAAGGACGCTGGCGGCTTCGAGGTGACCGCGCGGCTGCCACTTGCTCAAGTCGCGGTGCAGCAGTGATCCGGGTACTGCTCGCCGACGACCAGGCGCTCCTGCGGGCGGGTTTCCGCGCCCTGCTCGAATCAGCGGCGGACATCGAGGTCGTCGCCGAGGCGTCCAACGGCGGGATCGCGGTCGCACTCGCACGCCAGCACAGGCCTGACGTGGTGCTGATGGACCTCAAGATGCCGGAGGTTGACGGGCTGACCGCGACCAGGCGGATCGTCGCCGACCATGAGCTGGAAAGCGTCAAGATCGTCGTGCTGACCACGTTCGACGATGACGAGAACGTCTTCGCGGCGCTCAGGGCGGGCGCGAGCGGCTTTCTGATCAAGGACCTCGAGCCCGACGAATTGCTGCAGGCGATCCGCGTCGTAGCGGGCGGTGACGCGCTGCTCGCACCGAGCGTGACGCGGGCATTGATCAGCGCATTTACCGCATCCAGCCGGCCGGCCGCCGAGCCAGCGGCGGCATCGCTGACGACGCCGGCCTCGGTTGCATCGCTGACGGCCCGCGAGCGCGAGGTTGTGTCGCTTGTCGCCGCCGGGCTGTCGAACGAGGAGATCGCCGACCGGCTCGTGCTCAGCCCCTTGACCGCCAAGACGCACGTGAGCCGTGCCATGGTCAAGCTCAACGCCCGCGACCGGGCTCAGCTTGTGGTCTTCGCTTACGCCACCGGCCTGGCCGAGCTTCCGGCGGGGATATCGCGTACACCACAGGGAGTACCACGCGGCGAGTAGGCCAGCCGGCAAGTGCCTTCGGCTGTACGACGACGTGGCGGCGCCAATTCGCGAGTATCGAGATCGACAAGAAACCATTCAGGCTTGGAGATGAACTCGATGTCGCACCAGCAAACCGCCAGAGGGCTCACCAGGCGGACCGCGGCGCCGACGGCAGGGACCACGCGGACCGGTGCTCTCGGGCTGATCGGCCGCGGGTGCTACCGCCACCGGATCGTCACCGTCTTCGCGTGGATTGTCGTCGTTGCCTGCCTGGTCACGTTGTGGATTCAGTTCGGCGCAGCGGCCGACGACAGCTTCGGCGGCAATGACCCTGGGCAGACGCTGCTCAACGCGCACTTCCACCGGCAGTCAGGGGACTCGCTGACGCTCGCGATCGCTTCGAAGGCGCCGATCGGCAGCCCAGCCGTCAAGGCCAGGATCACCAGCGCGCTAATGCCGTTCGAGCGGGCCGCGGGTGTGACGTCGGTCACCAGTCCGTTCGCGGCACACGGCCAGATCTCGGCTAGCGGGCACGAGGCATTCGCCACCGTGCAATTCGCTGAGCAAGGCTCGAAGATCCCTAACTCAGAAGCGCTCGCGCTCATGCACGACGCCACCGTGGCGTCTGGGCATGGCGTAACGTTCAGCCTCGGCGGCGACGTCGTAGACCTCGCCGAGACGCCCTATGGCGGGCCGACCGAGGGCATCGGGATCATGGCGGCGGCGATCGTGCTGCTGATCGCGTTCGGCTCGCTGCTCGCGATGGGCCTGCCGATTGTCACCGCGGTCTTCGGTATCGGCGCTGGCTTGTCGCTGATCGCGCTGATCGGGCACATCTTCCCGGCACCGTCTTTCTCCCCGATAGTCGCATCGATGATCGGGCTTGGCGTCGGCGTTGACTACGCGTTGTTCATCGTCACCAGATTCCGCGAGGCGTTGAGGTCGGGCAGCACACCGCAGGATGCCGTGGTCGTCACCATGAACACAGCGGGCAGGTCGGTCCTGACCGCGGGCACCACGGTGGCGATCGGCATGCTCGGCCTGCTCGTGCTGCGCCAGCAGCTGATGAACGGGGTCGCGATCGCGGCAGCCGTCACCGTCGGCGCGACCGTGGCCGGCTCGCTGACCCTGCTGCCCGCGCTGCTCGGGTTCAGCGGCACGCGGCTCGCCAAGCCATCCAGGATTCGGATGCCACGGTTCGTTACCGCGGCGTTCGGGCGCCGGGACCGGGCTTCCGGTGCCTCACCGGCCGGGGTCCCTGCTCGTATCCCAGCCGCCGAGCGGTGGGCGGGCGTCGTGCAGCGCAGGCCGGTTATCGCCGCCGTCAGCTCAGCACTCGTGATAGGCCTGCTCGCGCTTCCCGCGCTCGGCATGAAGCTGAGCATGCCGGATGAGTCGACTCAGGCTCGCGGGACCATGGGGTACGCCAGCTACGCGACGATGGCGCGAGGATTCGGCCCCGGGTTTGACGCGCCGCTCATCATCGCCGCCAAGCTGCCAACGCCGACGGCCAGCCCGGCGGGGGGCTCCGGGGGGTCGTCCCCCCGGGCCGACATGGTTCGGCTGGCTGCGGCGGTCAGCCACATGCACGGGATCGCGCACGTCACGCCCGTGATCGAGAGCGCTGACGGCAAGGCCGCGATGATGATCGCCTACCCGAAGACCGGCGAGCAGGACCCGGCCACGGACACGCTGGTGAACACGCTCAACTCGACGGTTCTGCCCCACGCGACCGCGGGAACCGGGATTCACGCTTACCTCACGGGTCCGAACGCTGGAAACGTCACGTTCGCGAACATGACTGGCCAGCGGCTGCCATGGCTCGTGGCCATCGTGGTGCTCGTCTCGATGGTGCTGCTCATGGTGGTGTTCAGGTCGCTGACGATCGCGATCAAGGCCGCGCTGATGAACCTGCTGTCGATCTCGGCGGCCTACGGAGTGCTCGTGCTCGTCACGCAGCATGGCTGGCTGCGGCAGGCGTTCGGCTTCCCGGAGACCATGCCGGTCACGACCTGGGTACCGATCTTCCTGTTCGTCATCCTGTTCGGCCTGTCGATGGACTACGAGGTGTTCCTGCTCTCGCGGATCAAGGAGCACTACGACGTGACCGGCGACAACGCGGCATCGGTCGCCAAGGGCCTGGCAAGCACGGCGCGCGTGATCACCGCGGCGGCGGCGATCATGGTGGTGGTGTTCATGTCCTTCGTCCTAGGCGCCAACGTCTCGGTCAAGCAGGTCGGGCTCGGCCTGGCGGTCGCGGTGCTGATCGACGCCACGCTGGTAAGGCTCGTGCTCGTGCCGGCCGTGATGGAACTCCTCGGCAAGGCGAACTGGTGGCTGCCAGGTCCGATCGCCAGGCTGCTTGATCAGCGGCCCGGTGGTCAGCGGCCCGGTGGTCAGCGGCCCGGTGGTCAGCGGTACGGTCTGCCCGGCGGCCCGTCCGATGGACAGCAAGATGAGTCAGCGCTGCCCACACTGGCGCAGGCGGAGGGCGCGGCGCGCTAAGGTCGACGCCATGACGCGGATCGGCAACCTGTACGGACCGGACGCTACGTTCTTGGGCGTAGCCAAGGCCGACCTTGCCGATCCGCGTTCACTTGCCGGTAAGGACATCCTGATCATCGGTGCGCCCTTCGATGGCGGGACATCGCACCGGCCTGGCGCCAGGTTCGGCCCGCAGGCGATCAGGTTCACCGACTACCTGCCGCACGATGGCTCGAGGCCGCACCTGGCGCTCGGCGTCGACCCGCTTGTCGAACTCGACGTCGCCGACGTCGGCGACGTGGAGATGCCGTCCGGGCAGACCGAGGTATCGCTGCACCGACTCGAAGACGCCGTTCATTCGATCGCGGCTGCAGGCGCCATTCCTGTGATTCTCGGGGGCGACCACACGATCACGTTTCCTGATGCCACCGGCGTGGCCAGGCACGTCGGCTGGGGCCGGGTGTCGCTGATCCATTTCGACGCTCACGCGGACACCGGCAACACCCAGTTCGGCTCGTTGTACGGGCACGGAACCCCGATGCGCAGGCTGATCGAATCTGGCGCGGTCAGGGGCGACAGGTTCCTGCAGATCGGGCTGCGCGGCTACTGGCCTGAGCCGGAGACGCTGGAGTGGATGGCTCAGCAGCGGATGCGCAGCTTCGAGATGACCGAACTCGTGGCGCGGGGACTGGACGAATGCCTGACCGAGGCGTTCGCCATCGCCACCGATGACTGCGACGCGGTGTTCTTGTCGGTTGACGTCGACGTGGTGGACCCAGGTCTAGCGCCAGGCACCGGCACACCAGAACCAGGGGGCCTGTCGAGCAGGCAGTTGCTCGACGCGGTTCGCAGGATCGCGATGGAACTGCCTCTGGCCGGGATCGACGTGGTCGAGGTCGCGCCGCCGTACGATCACGCCGAGGTCACCGCGCTGCTCGCCAACCGCGTTGTGCTCGAGGCGCTGGCGGGCATCGCCTGGCGGCGCCGCGCGGCGGCGGCGTCAAAGGCGGCGGAGACTGGAGCTGAGGCGGTCAGCGCGCCGCGAGTGCCGTCATCGCCGCTGCTGCACGGCCGCGGGCCTGCCGGTCTCTCCCGCGATTGATGATTTGCCAGCCGAAATTCGGCCGGATCTATAGTTGTCTCATGCTGGATGCGACCAGGCTCCGGGTGCTGGTTGCGATCGCCAAGTACGGATCTGTGACAGGGGCGGCGCAGGCGCTGAACTACGCGCAGCCGTCGATCAGCCATCACATCGCCAGGCTCGAGGCTGAAACCGGCGCGAAATTGATGGAGCGCGCGGGTCGCGGCGTAAAGCTGACCGATGCTGGCCAGCTGCTCGCCGAACGGGCCGAAGAGATCCTCGGCCGACTCGACGCCGCCGAAGCCGAGCTCGCCCTGCATATAGGCATGCGACAGGATCGGGTCAGACTGGCGGCCTTCGGCTCTGCGCTCAGCACGCTGGTCGCCGCCGCGGCGGCAGCGCTGCACGCAGAGCACGCCGACCTAGCCATCCAGCTCATTCAGGCTGAACCAGCCCAGGCGCTGCGGATGCTCAGAGCCGGGGAGACCGACATCGCGCTGATCTTCAGGTACCTGCGCGACGGCGCTGAGCCTGAAGGGATGCTCGTCGAGCCCAGGGGTCAGCTGAGCGACGACGACTCGAACTTGACGATCGTGCTCGAGGAGCCTATGTACCTGGTCAGCCGGGCCCCTGGGAAAGGCACAGCGGACGCGGCAGACACCGTTACTGGACATGGCCGAGAAGCGCGGAGCCGACCTGCCCAGGGTGGCGGCCGTATCCCAGCCCAGACAACCCGGCACGTCTATGCGGGTCCTGCCACTCCCCCTGTCGCCGATCGTGATCTCAGGCACGCGCTGCTCTCGGCCTGCGCCGACCAGCACTGGATCGGGGCAGACGAGCGGTGCGCCGAGTTCACGCTCGATCTCTGCCGCAACGCAGGGTTCCCGCCAGAGATGACGATCAGAGCGGCCGACTATCTAGCGGCCCAAGCCCTTGTCGCCGCTGGCCTCGGCGTAGTAATCCTGCCGAGGCTTGCGTTGCGCGCTGTGGCAAGGCAGGGCATCGAGGCGACCGAGCTTCCGGGTGCGAGGCGTCAGATCCTGGCAGTCACCTATCCGGCCTCACCAGACGCCGCCGCTGTGACCCGGCTGGTCGAGGCCCTAGCCGACGCCTCAGCCGCAGCGACTCCGAGCTGAAGCGCCGGGACGAGGCCTACATCCGGCCTCACGACCCGGTCGGCCCCGCTCTACTGCCAGCCTTTGCGCTGGGTGAAGCTGAACCAGTTTCCCGAGTCATCACGCATGACCGCCTCGATGCCGTAAGGACGATCGGCCGGCTCCTGGGTGAACTCCACTCCCCGCTCGGCCAGCACCGCATGGTCAGCGTGGCAGTCCGTAGTCGCCATGACCCCCGGACTCAGCGCACCCTTCGCGACAAGCGCGCGCACCTGCTCGGCGGTCTCGGCATCGAGCTGGGAGTGTGACGGGTCCATGAGCACAAATTCCTGTCCCGTGCTGCCCGGCGGGCGTACGGTGAGCCACCGCATCCCGTTATCAAGCGCGATGTCGTTGGTGACCTCGAAGCCGAGTTGCTTGGTGTAGAACTCCTTGGCCGACTCCTGGTCGAGCACCCAGACCGACACGATCGAAATACCAGTAATCATGAATGTCTCCTCGTTGGGGTTGCCCGACGACGGTACCTCTGCCGATGTCGCCCGGGCTTCTCCAAAATTCCGCTGTTGAAGTAGCTGAAGCGACTCAGTCTGAGCCGACGGCCGACGCGGGCAACCCGGTGCGCCACATCAGCGCGAAGCAACCGGGGATCGGCGCCGGCCCGCCAACGCGGGCGGCCTCTCGCTGGTACGCCGAAGGCGACCGGCCGACGATCTCGCCGAACCGGCGGCTGAACGTGCCCAGGCTGGCGAACCCGACGGCCATGCAGACTTCGGTGACGGTCAAGTTCGCCGACCTCAGCAGCTCGCAGGCCCGCTCGACCCTGCGGCGGCTCCGATACCGGCCAGGAGTCTCACCGTAAGCGGCCTCGAACGCACTGATGAAGTGCCCGAGTGAGTACCCGGCCTCTTCCGCCAGCGCCGCGATCGGCAACTGCTCGGCGTAGTTCCGGTCAATCGTGTCCCTGGCCCGGCGCAGGCACTGCAGCGAACGGACGTCGACGCCAGCCCGGCTAGTCACCCCGAGCCCCGGTCCGACGAGCCCGCCTAGATCGCCGTATCGCGACCGGCCCAGTACGGCTCGCGCAAACGTCGCTTGAGTAGCTTGCCACTGGGGTCACGCGGCAGTTCGTCAGCGAAGTCGATCGACTTCGGCCACTTCATCTTGGCGAGCCGCCCGTCAAGCGAGGCGAGGATCTCTGCCGCCAGCTCGTCAGACCCGGCAATTCCCTCCATGGGCTGAACGACAGCTTTGATCTGCTCCCCCCACTCCTCGTCGGGGATGCCGAACACGGCGACGTCGGCGACCTTGTCGTGGGTAATGATCGCCGCCTCGATCTCGGCCGGGTAGATATTGGCGCCGCCCGAGATGATCATGTCGCTCTTCCTGTCACACAGGAAGAGAAAACCGTCCTCGTCCAGGTACCCGATGTCACCGACGGTGAAGTAGTCGCGCAGCCGGCTCGCCGCGGTCTTCTCAGGGTCGTCCTTGTACTCGAACTCGACTATGCCCATCTTCATGTAGACCGTGCCGGGCACGCCGGTCGGGCATTCGACCCCATCGTCGTCGACGATCATGATCTCGCTTGTCGGCCAGGCCTTGCCGACCGTACCGGGCTTGGCCAGCCACTCCTGCGGCGTGACCAGCGTCCCGCCGCCCTCGGTCGCCGCGTAGTACTCGTAGATGACCGGTCCCCACCAGTCGAGCATCGCGTGCTTGATCGGCACCGGGCACGGCGCGGCAGCGTGGATCAGCCACCGCATCGACGACACGTCGTAGCGCTGCCGCACGTCTTCCGGCAGAGTCAGCATGCGCTTGAACTGCGTCGGCACCATGTGCGTGTTGGTCACCCCGTACCGCTCGACAAGCTCAAGCGCCCGCTGGGCGTCCCAGCCGTCCATGCACACGAGCGTGTGACCGAACTGCAGCGCGCAGCCACCGAACATGGTGACGGCGGTGTGGTACGACGGAGAGGTGACCAAGTGCACGTTCGGCTGACCTTCAGTTACGCCGAAAAATTGCAGCAGGCCGGTCAGCAAGTCGGCGGCGAGATCCGGATCCAGGCCAGACAACGCGCGGCGGACGCCCTTAGGCCGGCCGGTCGTGCCCGAGGTGTAGTGCATCGCCGTGCCGGCCGTCCGGTCGTCGGGCAGGTCGGTCGGCTGTCCTTTCCGCAGGTCTTCGACGGTGGTGAAGCCAGGTATCGCGCCGTAGCTGAACCTGGCGTCGGCGGGCACCCCGGCCTCGTCAGCGGCGGCGACTCCGGCGGCAGCGAACCGTTCGTGCCCGAAGAACGCCTTCGCCCCCGTATCCCGCACGATGTAGGCGATCTCCAGCGGGGTGAAGTGCCAGTTAACCGGCGTGTAGTACCAGCCGGCCTGTAGCGCGGCCAGGCTAAGCTCGACCGGCGCGATGCCATTGGGCACCAGCGCGACGATCCCGTCGCCGGCCTGCACGCCGCGCGCGCGGAGCGCGTGCACTATCTGGTTCACCCGGCCGAACAGGTCACCGGCCTTGTGCTCGGTACCGTCAGGCTCGACAACAGCGAGCCAATCCGGATTTGCCTGCGCGCGCGCCCAGAACCCCACCAAAGCCTCCGATCGGCGTCAAGCACTCACCGTTGCCGCGATGCGCGAAAACCTTAAGAGGAGGAACTCAGACGGTCGAGTACTCGTCCTCGTCCTCGTCCTCGTACTCCTCATCATCGTGGCTCATGCGAGCGAGCACCAGACCGACTACCAGCAAGATGATGCCTATCAGCCCGGCGATGATCGGAATGATGGTGGTGGCAAGCGAAATCTCGAAGCGGTAGTGGTTATCAGTCTTGACGGTCTGGGCGACGCTAGCGGGCGACGTCTTGAAGTCCGCGCTAAGCAGCACGAGAAGGGTCGTGCCCGTGTTGTCCTTGAGCACATCCTGCGTGTTGCGTTCGATGGAGATCGGGGCACCGGTCACCGGGTCGACGTTGTAAGTCTCGTGAGAGCTGTAGAACTCAGGCACCGTCACCTCGGCGGCCTTCGAGCCGACCAGGTTGCCTGGCAGAGACTGGGTGCCGACCTGCTCGCTCGGGATGTCCGCGACGTAGGTGTACGTCGGGATGCCGTTGACCGACGACGTGCCCTTGTAGACGAACGTCACCGGCTTGAGCAGAACGGTGTCGAA
>Ga0126373_10003151_pt1 | contig 12275 bp, 9 predicted proteins | sample PanSoiMetPlot_11_FD_92545 | JGI IMG/M metagenome (GOLD analysis project Ga0126373, IMG submission 92545) | Tropical forest soil microbial communities from Panama - MetaG Plot_11 | ecosystem: Environmental > Terrestrial > Soil > Tropical forest > Bulk soil | place: Panama | collected 2016-02-17
CAGAGGCGACCGACAGCACGACGGGCCGGATTCCGCAGCTGGGGCGACCGCCGAGGTACACAGCGCCGACGCGGCTGACCGGCGCACCGACGGAGACTACACGTGAAGCACGCTAACGGCGCAGGACCGTTCTCCCTGGTACCCCGCCAGGGCGATGACGCGCCGGGACGCATCTGGACCTTCGATGAATTCGCCCCCAGCGATCAGGGCGCGGTCGCCGACCTCGCTGCCGGCCTCACCAGCGTGGGATTCATCCGGGCGGCCCTGCGCCGCGGCGCATGGCTCTGGTGCACAACCGCTCTCGTCGGGTTGCTCGCCGGCTTCGGGGTCTTGATCAAGCTTCCACCGGCCCACCAGGCATCGGCGTCTGTCCTGCTCGGTATCAACAACTTCGAAGAACCCTCCCAGGCTGCAACGGACGACATGGCCTTGGCCGAGAGCCGTACGGTGGCCAGATATGCAATTCAGGAACTAGGGCTACGGCAGACCCCGGCCAGCTTGACCGCAAACTATACGGTTATCCCGTTCACCAACCGGGTGCTTCTTTTCACCGTCAAGGCGCGATCAAGCCAGGCCGCGGTCCGGGAGGCGAATGCCCTGACAGCGGCGTTCATCAAGTTCCAGAAGCAAGTGGTGGAGGCTGCGGGGCAAAACGTCGACACCTTGCTCCAGCAGAAGATCGCAGCGGCGCAAGCCAACGTAGCCTCGATCAACAGGCAGATCAGCCGAGTCTCGGCGCAGCCCGCCTCACCGGCACGGACCGCCAGGCTTAGCAGCCTGCGGGCCCAGAGCACCCTGGCTTCCAGCGCGCTGACCGCGCTGAAGGTGAGCAGCGCGGATAACAAGACATTGATGCGGATCAACACCGAGATACTGGTGGGCGGCACCCAGGTGCTCGACTCGGCGATACCGATCACCAAATCGCGCAAGAGGCTGCTGGTGATCTACGTGGGCACCGGGCTCATCGGAGGCCTGGTGCTCGGCCTGCTCATCGTCATCGTTCGCGCGCTGGTATCGGACCGCTTGCGCCGACGTGACGATGTGGTACGCGCCCTGGGTGCACCCATAGGGCTGAGCGTCGGCAAGGTGCGCCCGAGTCGCTGGCGACCTGGCCCACGCGGGCTGGCGGCTGCCCACAGCACCGAGATCAAGCGGATCGTCGCCCACCTGGTCAGCGTGGCGCCGCCAGGGTCACGGAGGATGGCTACCCTGGCCGTGGTTCCCGTCAGGGACCCGCGGGTTGCGGCGCTCTCCTTGGCCGCACTGGCCTGCCGCTGCGCGCAGGGCCTGCCGGACTCGCGAATCGTCGTGGCCGACCTGTGCCCCGGCGCTCCCGCGGCGCGCCTGCTGGGGATGAACACGTGCGGCGTCCGTGACATACAGGTCGATGGCGTGCGGCTAGTGGTGGCAGTCCCTGACAGGGACGACGTGGCGCCCGTCGGCCCGCGGAGCCGCAGCTCGTTGCTCGGCCAGCGATCTGAGTTTACGGAGGCGGTGTCTGCCGCCTGCGAGTCGGCAGACCTGCTGCTCACGCTGGCGACCCTCGATCCCTCCGTCGGTGGCGATTACCTCGCCGGGTGGGCAGATGGTGCCGTCGCCGTGGTAACGGCAGGAGAATCATCGGCAGAACGGATCCATGCCGTCGGCGAGATGATCAGGCTCAGCGGGACGGAGTTGGTCTCCGCAGTGCTCGTGGGGGCAGACAAGACCGACGAGAGCCTCGGCGTCACGGACCGGTCCACCTCATCGGCCTCGATGGACCGTGGACTGAGTTCCCCGGCCCGATGAGCTCACCGGTCACCGCATTCCGCCTCCGGCGAGCCCTGCCGCCGGCCAAGGTCGTCCAGGACCGCGAGCACTGGGCTCGGACCCGGGTCCAAATCGCCTGGAGCCTGCTGTTCCTGAACGCGCTGACTTTCTATCCAGGCATTGCCTTGGTGCACATCCCGTCAGTGGCAGGCAAGGGCATCACGCAGGGATCGCTGATCGCGGCGTTCCTGGTAGCGCTGTCAGTGAATCGCCGCCACATCCTGCGCCCGAACATATTCCTCTGCCTGGCGAGCCTGCTCGCGATCGAGGCGCTCGTCACGTGCCTGCAGGCCAGCCACATCGGAGGCGTGTACCGCAGTGTCCGGCTCACGGGTTATGTTGCGACGCTCTGGCTGCTCACGCCGTGGTGGGGGCGGCGCGACCTGCTGCTTGTCCGCTGTCATCTGACGGTGCTCTGGGCATTGCTCGGTTCGGTGTTTCTCGGCTTGTTCATAGCACCGGGCCGCGCCCTCCCGTTTGGCAGGCTCAGCGGCGTCGTCTGGCCGATCCCAGCCACGGAGGTCGGGCACTACGCGGCGGTGACGATGGGGCTGGTGGTACTGTTGTGGGCCTGCGGCTACCTTCGCGGCCGAGCCGCAGCGTTCGTCGTCGTCGTGGCCGCAGCCATGCTTGTCCTCACGCACACCAGGACCGCCCTGGCGGCCATGATCGCGGGTCTTCTGGTCGGCGGCATGAGCCTGATCGTGGCCAAGGCACGGGTGCGCTACCTGTTCGCGACCGCGGGCGTCGTGACGGCGGTCGCCGTCGTGACCCTCTCAGGCGTCATTTCCAGCTTTTTGACCCGGGGCGAGGGCTCCCAGAATCTGAGCAACCTCACCGGCCGGACTACAGTCTGGTCTGGCGTGGTCAACCTTCCCCGGGACGAGTTTCAGGTGTTCTTCGGCACGGGCTTGTCGAACAAGTCGTTCGGTGGCCTTCCCATCGACAGCAACTGGCTCGCGTCCTACAACGACCAGGGGCTTTTCGGGGTGTCCGTCTGCGCGGCGATCCTGCTCTTCCTGCTGATCAAGGCCTACTTCCACCCGCGTGGCGTAGAACGGGCGCTCGCCCTGTTCCTGACGACATACTGCCTGGTGGCATCATTCACCGAAGTTGGCTTCACCGATGTCTCGCCATACCTTCTTGAGGTCACGCTCGCTGCGTCGCTGCTCGTTCCCTCCGTCACCAGCGGAGCGGAGCCATGAGGCAACCCCGAATGGCTTGTATCAAAGCGGAGGGGCGACGGATCCTGTGAGGGGTGGGTCGGCTGACGCCTGTCTGGGAAAGATCAACCGAGGAGGTGACGATGAAGGTCCTGGTCGCGGGTGATCGTGGCTACATCGGGGCTGTTATGGTCCCGTTCCTGCGCACGGCCGGGCATGAGATCGACGGGCTCGACCTGGGCCTGTACGAGGGATGTGACCTCGGGCCAGGCCCCGAGGACATCGGATCGCGACCCCAGCGCGATATGAGGGACGCGCAGGCCGGACAGCTAGCCGGTTACGATGCGGTGGTCTGCCTGGCGGCGCTGTCCAATGACCCGCTGGGTGACCTCAATCCAGCGGCGACCTATTCGGTCAACCTGGACGGCACGCTGCGCCTGGCCCGGGCCGCCAAGCAGGCCGGGGTTGAACGTTTCGTGTTCGCGTCCTCGTGCAGCCTGTACGGCGCGGCCGGCTCGGCCGGAGTAACCGAGGACGCACAACTGTTCCCGGTCACCCCCTACGGCGAGGCCAAGGTGGCAGCCGAGCGTGAGCTGTCACTGATGGCCGACGACGCTTTCAGCCCAACCTACCTTCGTAACGCCACGGCCTACGGCGCGTCGCCGCGGCTGCGCCTGGACATCGTGGTCAACAATCTGACCGCCGTGGCGATGACGGCAGGCGAGGTGCGCCTGGAGAGCGACGGGTCGCCCTGGCGGCCGCTCGTTCACGTGGAAGACATCTGCCGCGCGTTCCTGGCCGTGTTCGAGGCTCCGCGGGATCTGGTGCATGACGAGGCCTTCAACGTGGGCCGCGCAGAAGACAACGTGCAGGTTCGTGACGTTGCCGAACTGGTGCGCGACGCTGTCCCGGGATCGAGGGTATCGTTCGCCGACGGCGCCGGGCCGGACCTGCGCAACTATCGCGTCGACTTCTCGAAGCTAACCGAGACCTTCCCGGATCTCAAGCTGTGCTGGAGCGTGCCGGACGGAGTCGAGGAACTCGTACGCGCCTACGCGAAGCACGGTATGAGCTATGCCGACTTCACGTCATCGCGTTTCGTCCGGCTCCGGCGGATCCGCGAGCTGCTGTCGGAGGGTGTCCTCGACCACATGCTCCGGCGCCAGAACAGCACGAAGCCATCCGGAGGCGACGTCCCCGCCCGGGATGTGAGCCCGCCGGTGGCCGGGCCGCCTCAGTGATCCTGTGACCTTCACTGGTTCGGTCGGTATTCATGGCAGCTGGAGCAGGCGCAAAGACGGGGGCGTGGCCGGGGAAGTCCCCGGCGACGGGCCTGCGTCGGCTGGTCGTCCAGATTGTCCGCCGCCTCAGCTGGGGTGTCGCGGACCAGGGGATGTCCAGCATCTCCAACTTCGCCGTCAACATTTACATCGCGCGCTCGCTGCCAGCCGTGCAGTACGGGGCCTTCGCCCTTGCCTATGTAACGTACTCGTTCGCGCTTAATGCCTCACGGGGGCTGGCCACGGACCCCCTGCTCGTCAGGTTCAGCGGCACCGACGTCCGGACCTGGCGACAAGCCATACACGGATGCACCGGGACCGCCACGGCGGTGGGCGTCCTGGCCGGGTCCTGTGTGCTCGTGGCGGCCGCCCTGCTGGGCGGCACGATCAGGCTGGCCTTCCTCGCCCTGGGGCTCACGCTGCCAGGACTGATGCTTCAGGACAGCTGGAGGTTCGCTTTTTTCGCGCTCGGGCGCGGCCAAAAGGCATTCCTCAACGACACAGTCTGGGTGGTGGCGCTGGTTCCCGCCTTGCTGGTGCTGCAGGCCACAGGTCACGTGAGTGTATTCTGGTTCGTCCTCGCCTGGGGCGCATCCGGATCCGTCGCGGCCGCCATCGGGCCGCTGCAGGCGAGAGCGATGCCCAGAATGTCCGACGCAACGGTATGGGTGTCGCGGCATCGTGATCTCGGGCCTCGCTACTTCGCCGAAGGCGTCGCCAACAGCGCGTCGGCCCAGCTGCGTAACTACGGCGTCGGCCTGATCGCCGGCCTGGCCGCCGTCGCCTACGTGCAGGCCGGCAACACGCTCATGGGCCCTTTCATGGTCGTTTTCTTCGGGATGGGTCTGGTCACATTGCCAGAGGCGGCTCGGCTCTGGCGTGACTCGCCGCGCAAGATGCCGGTCTTCTGCCTGCTGTATGGCGCGGCGCTCGGGCTAGTCGGGCTCGCGTGGGGGCTCGCGCTGCTCGTGGCCTTGCCGAGAGGATTGGGACACTGGCTGCTCCCCAACATATGGCGGCCCACCTATCCATTGGTGCTCCCGCTCACGATCACGATCACCGGCGGGTGCTTGGGCGCCAGCGCTGGTATGGGCCTGCACGCGCTCGGTGCCGCCCGCAGGAGCCTGCGCGCGATGGTGATCCTATCGGTCCTCCTGCTCGTCGGTGCCCTGCTGGGAGCCGCCGCCGAGGGCGCCGTGGGGACGGTGCGCGGCATCGCCGTTGCAACGTGGATGGGCACCCTCGTGTCCTGGTGGGAACTGCGCGCGGCCTTGCGTGACTCCGGTGCGTTCCCCGGCCACGCCCTGTTTTCGCCGAAAGGGCCGGGCGGCCGCCATCGCCGGGAGGACCCGCACCCTGGTGAGAGCGCTGACGGCACGCAGTCGCCGCACCCCCCCCAAGGGTAAGCCGACCCTCATAAGTATCGCCATACCGACGCCTGGCCCATGCGTCAGGCGTAAGCTTGGCCAGGCTCGGCAGTACCTATTTTCGCACAGAAGCTCGCGCAGGACGTCGGGATCAATACGATAGGACTCCAGCAGTATGCCTTCTCGATCATCGCATCAGGGCCCGGACCGGACCAGGAACCTGCCGAGGTTCGCGCTCGCCTGCGGCCTTGCCCTGGTTACTGCGTTTGCTGGTGCGTCAGCCGGCGTCCACCTCCTGTTCCACCGTGCAGCCAGGGACGGTCATAATGTTGCCTCCTTGGCCGCTGACGGTAATGGCGCCGCCGCCGGTAGTCACCGGCATGGAATTCCCGTGTGCGGCCAGCCAGTTCTCAGATCACCATTCAGTTATGACGGCAGGGTAGGACGTTATGCGAGCGGCAGGGCCGGGCTGCCGACTTACGGCAGGCCGAGATCGAATTTCCCTCACGATACCGCTGGCTATGTCCTCCCGACGGGCAGGCACGACTACCAGTCCTACCAGCTTAGGCCGGATACGGTTTACTACCTGCTGCCGGGAGTGCATATCGGAAGCTTCGAAGCCGACACGAACGATGTTTTCGTCGGCGGGTTCTCGCGCGGCACGCCGACCGTTCTTACCGGAAATTACCACGATGGCGGCCAGGCAATCGACTCTAACTCCACGCTCGGCAACCAGAGAGGCGTGGTGATCGAATACCTGACCATCGAGAAATATAAGCCGGATGCCAACGCCGCCGCCATCAACCAGGATACGAACACTGGCTGGACGATACGCTATAACACGGTCACGCTCAACGTGCCGGGCGCGGGCATATTCGCGGGCACCAACAACACGATCAAGGATAACTGCCTCGCCATGAACGGGCAGTACGGCTTTCAGTCGGCCGCTGTCAACCATTGGGGCAGGGACCGGCTGACCAGCGGCCCCTATAACATCACTGTCGTCGGCAACGAGATCAGCCACAACGACACCTGCGATTTCTCGGGCCGCCTGAGCAACCCGGCGATCGGATGGTCGAACCATGATCCGGTGCCGGCACGGTACCGGAATCCTCAATGTGGCACGGTCACCCCCAACGGCGACCAGGGCGGGTTCAAGCTCTGGCAGACCGATGGCGTGACCATCAAAGACAACTACATCCACAACAACTGGGGACCGGGGGCATGGGTCGACACGGACAACGCCAACACGACCTTCACGGGCAACACGATAACGGCCAACGAAGGCGAGGGTATCATCGAGGAGATCTCCTACAACTTCTCGATCACGAACAACTACCTGGCGAATAACAACTGGACCGACGGGCTGGGCAACTCGGGGTTCCCGGGGGTGGCCATCTACGTTTCCGGCAGCGGAAGTGACAGCCGGTTCGGCGGTGTTCCCCGCTGCCCTGAGATCTCGTGCGCCCACCAGGGTTCCTATACTGCCCAGTCCGTTATCAGAGGCAACACCCTGGTCAACAACGGAGGGAGCATCTTTTTCTTCCAGGACTCCAATCGCTTTTGCAGCGATGGGGCCGACGGGGTCTGCACCTTGGTCGACCGCGCCGGCTCGGGACCCTTCACGGTCGCGGCGTGCGCTGCGAACCTTCGCTCAGCCTCGGTCAACACGAGGACCTATATCGGCAGGCGCACGGGGTCTCCCTCGGAAGACTGGTGGGACGGCTGCCAGTGGCTGACCGAGAATGTGAGCGTCACCCACAACACCATCGACTTCAACCCGGCGCATATCCCTGATTGTAACCAGGCCGCCTGGTCCGATTGCGGAGCCGGGGGCCTATTCAGCGAATACGGCTCGCCTCCGAACAGAGAGCCCGGCTGGGTCGTGGCCACTCAGCTGACGTTTTTCCAGCACGACACCTGGGCGGACAACACCTACAACGGCCCGTCAGCCTTCTACGCCTGGAATCAGGGCAACGGTGACAACCCGGTACGGTGGGGAGCCTGGACCAGAAGGGTGTTCAGGGGTGACAAGTGCAGCTCGGCAGGCGAGCGCCAGAGCGGATTCTGCACGGGCCCGTTCGGCCAGGACAGGGGCAGCACCTACCGGCGCAGGCCCGTCAGTTAGCATTAGTCCGGACGAAGCTGGTTCACATCTCACCGTGCAGGACGCCCGGCGAGTTCGTAGTCAGGTGGTCTCCGGGAACATCTCGCGTTCGACGATCTCGCAAATCGTGTGCCCGAGGTGGAGGCAGGCTTCCTGGACCCGCGGCGTGTCGTCGGTGGGAACCCGGATGCAGATGTCGGCGGCCGCAGCAGCCTTGCCTCCCGCGCTCCCCGTCAGCGCCACCGTTATCAGGCCAATCTCGTGTCCCGCGGTGAGCGCATCGACCACGTTCCTGGAGTTACCGCTGGTGGTGAGGCCGACAGCGACATCACCAGGACGGCCGAGCGCCCGGACCTGCCGAGCGAACACCTCATCGTAGGCGTAGTCGTTGGCGATGGCAGTCAGCGAGGCGGTCCCGTCCGCCAGGCTCAGCCCCGCCAATCCTGGCCGGTCGCGATAGAACCGGCCGGCGAGTTCGGCTGCGAGATGGCCGGCGTCCATCGAGGAGCCCCCGTTGCCGAAAAAGAGTATCTTGCCTCCCGCCCGGAGCGCCCCGATCATCGCGGCAGCCACGGCACCCGCGTGGCGTATGCATTCCGACTCCAACATGTCGCGCTTCACGGCCAGGCTGTCCTCCAGCCGGCGCCGGATAAGCGCATCCGCCTCCTGGCTCATGCCCGCCATGTGGTCAGTCCTCTCGGCTCGAAGCTGAATTCCGCGGTCGTGACCCCGAAGCGCTCCAGCGCATCAGCTACCCGGTGCTTCTTTTTGAAATCGCAGTAGAAGAGGATGTAGCCCCCGCCGCCAGCGCCCGTCACCTTGCCGCTGATCGCGCCGTTACGGAGCGCGATATCGAAGGCTTCCTGGATCCGAGGCGTGGCAATCATTGGGGATAGTTTCTGCTTCTCCCGCCATGCCTCGCCGAGCAGCTCTCCGAATTCACCCAGCTTGCCGCGCAGCAGGGCGCTCTTCATCGCCACTGCGAGTTGCTTCTGTGCCCGCAGCCCGGCCAGGGTTTCTGACTCTGCTGTCTCCACTCGGTGCGTCTGGTCCGCTATGATGTGTGCCGACTGCCGGGTGATGCCTGTGAAGCACAGCAGCAGGTTAAATTCGAGTTCATTCACGGTTGAGTCGCGGACCCGGAGCGGGTTAACGATCACCCGTTCACCGAATTCGATGAAATTGAACCCGCCGAAAACGGCCGCGTAGTGGTCCTGGAGGCCGCCGCGTATGCTCAAGTCTACACGCTCGATAGCATGCGCCAGGTCAGCGATCTCATATTGGTCGAGTGGCTGTCCGTAGAACTCGTGAAGCATGCCGACGAGCGTCACCATCATGGTCGACGATGACCCCAGCCCCGATCCTGGCGGCGTGTTAGAGCGCAGCACCAGGTTATATCCACCTAGATCCTCGCGGCGAAGTCTCCTGATGGCCGCCTTGACCAGGTCAAGCTTACCGTCCAGAACAGGATCCTCCGTGACTGGGAAATCAAGCGAGAACCCGAAATCCACAGACTCGACGCTGACCCGGTCATCTGGGCGCGGGCTCAGCGAGCCGTAGGCGTAGCGGTCGATGGTGGCAGAAAGGACGACGCCTCCCTCGGTCTCCGGAAATGGCGACACGTCCGTCCCGCCGCCGGCGAAGGAAAGCCGCAGCGGCGCCTTGGCCCGGACATCTACAGCAGCCGTACTGGACGTAAGGCCGTTGCGCTGCCGTGCAACAGGAGTCGGGTGCCCCCCAGGAACCCGACGATCAGGTGACTCCATCATTGGATCCCCCTTAAGGGTCGATCGGTTAGCTCGCGCTGGAAACCGCGTCCATATGAGCGCCGGGGCCGTGGCCGTGATACTGGATTACCCCCCGAGGGCCCCGATCTCGAATGAAGCAGCAGGTCCGCCGGGTCACGCGCTTAGCCCGAGGTGCTCGGAGAGGAAATCGAGTAGTGTGCTGCCGCTGGCTACCGGCGACAGCGCCTCGGCCCGCTGCTGACCCAGCTCGGAATATCGCGCCCGCCTATCGGGGTCCAGCATGCTCATCATGGCCTCGGCGAGTTTGGCCCGGTCTGCCCGGGGAACGAGAAGCCCGTATCTGCCGTCGTCGGTCACGAAGCGTGGCCCGCCTCCCTGCGCGTCGGTGGTGATGACGGGGCAGCCGGTGCTCATCGCCTCGGTAAGCACTTGGGCGTAGCCCTCCTCGTCCGAGGGGAGCACAAACGCCCAGGCCCGAGCCGCGTACTGCAGCGGGTCGTCGACCCATCCCACGGTTTCCGCGTCGGCGCCAAGACCGAGTTGCCGAATCTGCGCGTCGGAGCGAGAGCGCTCCGGTCCCTCGCCGACAATGAGCAAGCGGGCGTCATGGCGCTGGCGCAGTGTGGCGAACGCGTCGATGAGGACGTCGAGCCGCTTCCAGGGCGTCAGGTTCGAGGTGTTCACGAACACCGGCGGTCCACCGTCACATAGCCATGGGTGAGGCGAAGGGCCGGCAAGCCCGGGGAACTTGGGGATGGGAGGCGGGACGACCCCCACGGAGGACGGGTCCAGGCCGCACCATCGGATAATGTCCTCCCGAACGGTGGGCGAAGGGGAGATGAGCCCGTCAGCGAAGCGGTAAGTTACCTTGGCCACCCACTTGTTGTCTCGCCAGTTGCTTGCGTGCGACAGCTCAATGGGATGGTCGTGAACAACAATGAGCCTTCCCGGCCAGCGGCGCGGCGCGCGCGCCAGCCACGCGGCCGCTAGTGCCACGAAATTGGCGTGCACCTGGCGAGTGATGAGCACATCCGGCTTTTGTGTTCGAAGGTAACGTACAAGGCTGGGGAGCGAGCGCGATGCTCTATCGACGCCGAGCCGGTGAATCCGGACCTCGGGTGGCAGCCACGTCGGCGGCGGGTCGGCGCTGTAGCAGACCAGTGTCGTCTCGGCCCGTCCGCTCTCGGCGAGCCCGAGAGCGAGCCGGCTGACCGAGTTGCCGTGTGACCTCCTACTCGGACTGTCGACAAGGAAGGCCAGGCGGATCGTCATGTTCACCTGCACAGTGATTTGCCAGCTAAAGCTAGGCGCTGGACGTGCTTGACTGGCGTGGAGAACAGATGAAGAGGTACTCCACAGCTAGCTTCGGGCTGATGAATGGGATGTTGACGTTCACGAACATGTTCGCCGCTTTTACCAACTTACGGCCCGGATGTCCGTGCTTCCAGTTATGCGAGGAAGGGAAGTACTTGTCCACAGTGAAGTGACGCGCGAGGTCACTGTGGAACTGGTCGAAAGATTGGATGTTGCTGAACGGCTCGTATATAAACCTTTTGCGGTGACCGAAGTTCGTGTACGTCACGATGAACTTGCCGTGGCCGTTCAGGACTTGCGCGATCTCGGAAAACTTCTGGGACTGGAATTCTCCGAGATACTCGAAGACACCCTGGGCGATGACGATGTCGAATTTCTTGTCGCCGAATCTGATCGGGGATTCGAGGAGATCGGCTTCTATAAGGTTCGGCGCGGGTTCATGTATTGCTATATCGATGCCGTAGTACTCTACATTGGGCGGAAGGTGGTGCATTAGGGCTGCCGGCCCGCAGCCGACATCGAGCAGTGTGCACTCTCTTCCCTGCGCTACCTTGTTAATAACTCGAACAAGCTTCTCGAGGCGATACCATGGTCGGCTGAACTTCAGATTCTCTTGGCTCCAGAAGTCTTTCTTGTAGTACTGCACAGTGTCGCCAGCGTCATCCTCTGAAACGATGCCTTCGCCGCTGGCCCGATGGTCGTTCATGACTTCTCCCCAGTACAGACCTATCTAGACGGCGGGCTCGTGCATGGCCCTGGCGGGCGCCGTTTCCGCCGGGGGAAACAGCACTGCGGACAGCTCCGCGAACTGGGCCTCGATGAGCCGCGCCTTCGCCGCATTGCGCTCTAGCATCGTCTGCCGGAGCTGCGATGACTGGCTCTCCAATTTTGTGAACTGCTTGATGAGATAATCAACGTCGAGCTCGTCGACGGGCTGGCAGAAATCGGATAGTCCCATATCGGCCATCAGCGCATCGTGCTTCGGGGAATATCCGATCGAGATGGTGGGCTTGGAGAGTGCCGTCGCGCACACGATGTTGTGATACCGGATGGCGACCACGCTGCCGACCGGCTGCATCGCCCGCATGACGTCGGTGTAGGAGATAAGGGGCTCGGCGACCACACGGGACGGGTCGAGATCGCGCCGATTCTCCCGCAGGTCAGTCAGGATCTCCTGCACCACGCTGTCGTCCGAGCCGTTCGTGTCGCCAACGAGCAGCCGGACGCTCCTGCCGACGTCGACCAGCCACCGAACGAACTGCTTCATCCCGGTGACATAGCTGGAATGAATCTCCTGGGCCTGTCTGCGCTGGTCGTTGGAGCCGTAGTACGCCATCACGCCCACAGCGACAATGCTCGGGTCGCCGACGTCGGCGCGATCGCACGGCGGTTCCGGCAGGGCCACCGCAAGATCGGTATAGACGTGGTCCCGGCTGACGTCCAGGCCGCGCAGGCGCATGGCCTCGTGAGCACCGGCGTCACGGTAG
>Ga0126373_10003153_pt1 | contig 12272 bp, 11 predicted proteins | sample PanSoiMetPlot_11_FD_92545 | JGI IMG/M metagenome (GOLD analysis project Ga0126373, IMG submission 92545) | Tropical forest soil microbial communities from Panama - MetaG Plot_11 | ecosystem: Environmental > Terrestrial > Soil > Tropical forest > Bulk soil | place: Panama | collected 2016-02-17
ACGCACCGGCCAGGGCAGCTTCTGGCACCCGCGTGCTGGGCAGATCGACGCCGTCGAACTTCTTGGTGTACTCCCTGACCGCTGCGCCGCCGCGCGCTCGGACGCCCTCGCAGACTTCGCGCACCGCATCGAGCGCGGCGCTTACATCCAGGGCAGCGCGGGGCAAAATAGCCGACAGTTCATCAGGTGCCAGGAATGCAGGCTTCTTACCGCGCAGGTCAATTCGCACCAGCACCGGTCTAGCCTAACGGCCGCTGGCCTGCGGCTATGAGCGCGCCGAGAGTTCAGCTATTCCACGATCTTGGAGATCGGGATTTCCAGGATGTCGCGGGCGCCAGCTGCCTTGAGGGCAGGAATGAGCGTGTTGATCCCCTGTTTCGGTACGACCGCCTCGACTGCGTTCATGCCGCCGCGCGCGAGCGACGTGACGGTCGGTGAGGACATCGCCGGCAAGATAGCGGTGACCGCCGCCAGCTCGTCCGCGGTGACGTTGAGCTTGACGAGCACGTTGCCGCGAGCCAGGATCGCGCCGCGGAGCAGGAGCGCGATGTCCTCCATGGCCTCGCGCTTCACCGGGTCAGCGTAAGCAGCCGGGTTTGCGACCAGCTCGGTATAGCTCGTCAGCAGCGTGTCCAGGATTCGCAGGCCGTTTCGCGCCAGCGATGCGCCCGTCTCGGTCAGATCCACGATCGCATCGACAATGTCGGGCACCTTGGCCTCGGTTGCGCCGTACGAGGGCACCACGACCGCCTTGACGCCGTGCGTCTCGAGAAACCTGCGGGTGAGCGCGGGAAGCTCGGTGGAGATGCGCACACCGTCGGGCAGGTCGGTGACCGACTGCCACGGCACAGAATTGGGGACCGCGAGGACGACCCGGACCGGCGCTCCAGTTGACTTCGAGTACTGCAGCTCGCCAAGCGACGCGACGTCCGCACCGGTCTCGGTGATCCAGTCACGTCCAGTGATGCCGAAGTCGAACAGACCTTGCTCGACGTACGGCGGGATCTCCTGCGGGCGGAGGAACCTGACCCGCTCGATCCTCGGGTCGTCGATCAGCGCGTGGTAGTCGCGGTCGGACGACCTCTGCACGGTCAGGTCCGCCGCGTCGAAGAGCTCAAGAGTGGCGCGCTCAAGCGAGCCTTTGGGTATCACCAGCGACAGCAACTGCAGTAGCCCTTCCGGCTTCTTAGTCTGGCCTCGAGGTCCGCTCACTCCGCAGGTCAGCGTCGCCCTGCAGGTCAAGACTCTACGCCCCGGCTAACCTGAGCTGATGGGCGACGTCGACGCAGCCAGGGCGTTCGCGCTGTCACTGCCCGGCAGCAGCGAGGAGCCGCACTTCGACATGTCCTCGTTCCGGGTCAATAAGAAGATCTTCGCGACCGTGACCTCTGATGAAACCCGCCTGCACGTGTTCGTCGACGAGTCGGAGATTTCCGCGAGCGTGGCCGAAGATCCTGCCGCGTTCGAGCCGCTGCTCTGGGGCAAGGCTGTGCGCGGAGTGAGAGTGGTGCTGGCCAGGGCGCCGGAGGACCGGGTCCGGGAGCTGCTTGCGGAGGCGTGGCTGCGTAAGGCCTCCAAGCGCCTGGTAGCCGAGTACGAAGCGAGGCAGAAGCAGACATGACCTACGCCGGCGATCCCCGTGTGGACACTTACATCGACGGCCTTCCCGAGTGGCAGCAGGCGATCTGCCAGGAGCTGCGCGAGCTCATCCATGCTGCCGACCCGCAGATCACCGAGACCATCAAGCGGCGGACTCAGCCCTACTTCGTGCTGGAGGGCAATGTGTGCGCGCTACTGGCGGCTAAGGACCACGTCAACCTGTTCCTGTACGACGGCGCCATCGTGCCCGACCCAGACGGGATCATCACCGCCGGTCATGACAACAAGACCGCGCGAACGATGGCGGTGCGCGAGGGCGAGACAATCAACCGCCGCGCCCTGACCACGATGCTGCGGGCGATCGTGGCCAACAACCGGGCTGGCGGCTGGCGCAAGATCAAGCAGGGAAGCTAGCTCGCCTCCCCGGCCAGCGCTGCGGTCGTTCGATAGTCCCGTGACACCTCGCGCATTCTGGCGAATTTCAGGCTCGGATACTGTCGGCAGTGCTCGATCACGCGTTCAAGCAGCAGTATCCGGTGTCCTCGGCCCATCACCTGAGGATGCATGGTGAGGTCAAAGACTCCGCCAGGCACTCGGCTCACCATGTAGTCGATGTCGGTGCTCCATATCTCGAACACTTTCGACGGACTGGCGAGCGCGTTAGCCATGAAGGTCGGCGCGGAGACGAACTCGAACTGCGGGAAGTCGTCCCAGCTCCAGCTCACCGGGATCTCCACGATCTGGCTTGGCTCGCCGAATTGATAGCCGCCTTCTAGCCGTGGAACGTCGCCGGAACGGGCGAAATAGCAGTGGTAATCGTCAGCAGCCAGGCTCGAGTCGTACTCGAAGCCGAGGTCACTGAGCAGGCCGATGCTGTGCTCGGTGAGATCCCAGCCCGGTGACCGGTAGCCAACAGGTCGCACGTTCGCTATGCGTTCGAGGGCCTCGAGGCCCTTCTCGTACATCGCCCGCTCGCCATCGGGATTTCCGAGGTAGGCAGTTGGGCTTTCATGCAGGTATCCGTGATGGCCGATCTCATGGCCGCGCGCGGCTATCTCGCGAACGGCATCGGGGAACGAGTCAGCCGTGTAGCCGGGGATGAAGAACGTGGCCGGTACCTCGTATCGGTCCAGCACATCGAGGATCCGGTGGACGCCGACGCGGCCACCGAACTCTCCTCGGGACAGGATGCCGGGCGTCCGCGCGCCGAAGCTGCCCATCCAGGCGGCCATGGTGTCGAAATCGAAGGTCAGGCAGATAGTCCCTGAATGTGCTCCGTGGTCGAGAGCAGTCATTCGGCGACTACCGATCCGTCTGGACCGGAAGCATCTGACTCGACCGCCGCATCCGAAACCGCCGCACCCGCCATTGCGGGCTCGTCGGGATCGGCTTCCAGCACGATCATCGCGGTGGCCTCTACGCTCGCCGGCCGATTGCGGCGCAGCCAGAGGAGGACGCCGAGACCGACCAGCAGCCAGCCCAGGTCGATGTACGGAATGATGTTGAGCGGGTACGGCGGAACCGGGTAGATCGTGGAGACGAGCGGGCCGATGAAGACGAGCACGCCGATGGCAGGGATCACCAGGTGCTTGATGACGTTGAACTCGCTGCGAAGCTGCCGTAGGTACAGGAACGGCACGGAGATGCAGGCCGAGATGTAGAGCAGTATTGCGAAGATCGCGCCCAGGCTGATTGTGAAACCAAAGCCTTGTGACGGCCCGCCGAATGCGTAGCTAGTGATCACAGATATGGCGAAGCTGCCACCTGTCAGGATCAGAATCGCGTTGAGCGGCACTCGCCGTTTCTGGTTGACCGCGCCAAACCAGCGTGGCAGGGATCCGATCCGGCCCATGGCATACATCAGCCGTGTCGATGCCGTGGCTTCCGCCGTCGAGTTCCCAGCAATGCTGTTGACCAGGGCTAGGAAGACAAGCAGGGCGCCCGCGAATCCCCAGACGTTGTGCGCGAGGGCCTGCCACGCGTTAGACGAAGACGCGTAGCCAGCGACTTTAGCCGGGCCCCAGGCGACGATGCCCGCGTACGCCCCGGCAACGAAGAAGATCCCGCACGCGAACGTGGCAATTACCACAGCTCGCGGGATAAGACGACGCGGCTCCCGGCTCTCCTCCGCCAGGACCGCAGCAGTCTCGAATCCTGCGAACGTGGGCACCGTGTAGATGACGGCACGCAATACGCCGACCCATCGGTGATGTACTCCTGGCGCCCCAGGGGTGAACACCGAAAGCGTGTTGTGGCTACCCGATTTGATGATGAGCCAGACGATCAGCACCGTGAGGATCGTGAGCTCCAGAGTGCCCAGCACAATTCCCGCAGTCCCGGAAACCTTGATGCCGCGCCAGAGCAGGAAGCCCATGACTGCCGCCAGCACCACGTCGATGATCAGCCAGTGGATACTGAACGTGGCGTAGGCGCCGAGGAACGCGCCAAATGTCGTTCCCATGATCAGGTAGAGGCCGCCCATCGGGATGGCTTCCGACATCAGCACGAACCAGCCAGACATGAAGCCGTAGTTGGGACTAATGCTTTTGCCAGTCCAGGTCATGTAGTAACCGGCAGCGGGCAGCACGCGGGCTAGCTGACCTACGCAGAAGGCGACGGCCATGATCCCAATGAAGCCGAACAGGGTCGATAAGGGCAGTGCCGCGCCTGCGTACTGCACGCCGACGGTGAGGGCGAAGATCAGCGCTAATGCAGGCGCGATGTGCGCAAGGGACTGGAAGAGCACGGTGCCGAAGCCCACCTGGCCCGACTTCAGCCGCATGCTCTTCTCGACATCGATTGCAGTGCCGGGTACGAGTCGCTCGGTCATGTTTCCCTCCTCGATGACCAGCAGTCACAAACCTGTTCGGTCACTCCGTCCACGCAACGGCCCGTACGGGCGAGCCGCTAGATCCCGGAACCGGTAGCGGCAGTGCGGCGAACCTGAGGCGCTGCCCGACGACCTGTTCCAGGTTGCCGAGGCCCTCGATGATGTAAATGTTCTGGCTCAGCACAATCTGATGAGCTTCGAAGTGAGGCGGCGGAGTCGCCTTGTTGTACTCGTCCCGGACGAACAATGCCTCATAGAGGTGCTCGAAGCTGAACGGCTGGACTCCGACCGCCTTCACCTGCTTGCCGACAAGCCACCTCGCACCGTCCGGGGTCACGAAGGTCTGCCGGGTGACGTATTCATCGATCGTGGCGGGCTGCTCCGCCGAGTAGATGAGCACGATGTCGCCCGACTCGACCTGCGGGCGAGCTCGCTCGAAGTCGTCGCCAGTCAGCCCACGACCGTTTGCAAAACTGCAGTCAATGACGACTGCCTCGCCCACGAGGCGATTGATGTCGACCTGATCGACGCTCGGTGCGCCGGCGACGACGTGGATTGGCGCATCGAGATGAGTGCCGAAGTGATCATTCAGCGTCCATTGGCACAGGGTGCCGTTGTCTGTTTCCCAGCTTCGCAGGAAGCGCAGTTTCACCTCGTTGTAAGGGGAATCTTCGGCGACTATCTTGCCGGCGATCTGGATGATCGTCTCTCGGGTCATCGGGCGGGTTAAGTCGATGAGCTGTGGCGACCAAGCCATCAGACCTCCCCATCATGGCTCGCGAGGGACGCCGCATTCTCTTCCAGAATTGATCGCCACACGGCCGCCTGCAAGACTGACAAACCGGTCAGGCATCCGGCGTGCTGGAATCGCATCCTGACGCAACCACCGCATAGCCGACGCTCCTAGGGTGCCGGACCGAAACAGAACTGACCGGAGGAGGCGCGAGATGGCCGAATCGGCGGACGTCCTGGTGGTCGGCGCAGGCCTGGCGGGACTGGCCGCCGCTCGCGACCTCGTAGCAGGCGGGCGTTCTGTCATAGTCCTGGAGGCCAGGGACCGGGTCGGCGGCCGGATCGTCAATCAGGACATCGGCGACGGCAAGATCGTCGAGATGGGCGGCGAGTATGCTGGCCCGACTCAGGACAGGATCCTCGCCCTGGCCGCGGACATGGACGTCACGACCTTCCCGACCTATGACACCGGCAAGAAGGTGCTGCACCTGGGCGGTAATCGCAGCACGTACCGGAGCGCGATCCCGCGGATTAATCCGCTCGTCCTCGTCGACATGGCCCAGGCGCAGGCACGCCTGGAGGCGATGGCGAAGAAGGTGCCGATCGACTCCCCGTGGACGGCTCAGGACGCGGAGAAGCTCGACGGGCAGACATTCGAGTCGTGGGCGCGCCGCAACACTGCCACCCGGAGCGCGAGGACGTTGCTCTCGCTCGCCGCTGAAGCGGTCTTCGCTGCCGAGCCCGGCGATCTGTCGCTGCTGCACGTGCTGTTCTACTCCCACTCCGGCGGCTCGTTTCAGCGGCTCGTCGAGACGACAGGCGGCGCGCAGCAAGACCGTTTCGTCGGTGGCTCGGCCCTCATCGCCGAGCGACTGGCCACTCGGCTCGGCGATCTCGTCCGCCTCGACGCGCCGGTCAGCAGGGTCGAGGTAGCCGGAGACAAGGTGACCGCGACGACGCCAGCAGGTCAGTTCGAGGGACGGCACATCATCGTGACCGCGCCGCCCGTGCTGGCTGGCCGGATCGAGTACGAGCCCGCCCTGCCCTACTGGCGCGAGCACCTCACTCAGCGCGCCCCGATGGGCTCAGTGATCAAGTGCCAGGTGATTTATGACGAGCCGTTCTGGCGAAGTGAGGGGCTGTGCGGGCAGGCCGTCGGCGATGGCGAGGGCTCTCGGGTCGTGTTCGACAACTCTCCGCCCGATGGCTCGCCCGGAATTCTTCTCGCGTTCGTCGAGGGCGACGAGGCGCGGCGACTGGGCCGCGAGCCCCTCGACGTTCGCCGTCGCGCGGTCCTCGACTCTCTGGTCAGGTACTTCGGGCCCAAAGCCGGCCAGCCGCAGGACTACCTCGAGCGGGACTGGCAGCAGGAGAAGTGGAGCGGCGGGTGCTATGGCACGCTGTTCGGCCCGAACGTCTGGACTCGTTACGGCCGTGCGCTGCGGGAGCCAGTCGGGCCGATCCACTGGGCGGGCACTGAGGCAGCGTCCGTCTGGTCCGGCTACATGGACGGTGCGGTGAGATCCGGTGAGCGAGCCGCAGGTGAGGTCCTCAATCTGAGGAGATAGCAAGTCCGTCGACGCTATCCCGCCGTCGGCTGGCGGGCGAGCGGCGCCGCAGCGAGGTTGCGGATACCGCCGCCGCAAACCCCGCCGCCGCGGTCGCGTACCACCCATGACGGAACGCAGCTAGCTCCGCGCTGCTGCCGTTTGGACTGCCGAGCACGGCCACGAGCATGGCGACGCCAACGGCGAAGCCCACTTGCCGCAGCATGTTCACGACCGCCGAGCCGGTAGCGAACGAAGGTGGCGGCAGCGACGAGGCGGCAGTCGACATCAGAGACGGCAACGTCAGGCCGACGCCGATGCCGGTGATCAGCATTCCCGGCAGGATCTCCAGATAGTTCGGATGGACAGCAACCGCCAGTGACCACCAGACGATCCCGGCCGAGAACACGGTGGCGCCGAAGCCGATCACGGCTGCCGGGCCGTACCGGGCAAGGAGCCGCCCGGTCACCAGGAAGCTGAACAGCGGCACCATGAGCGGACCCGGCGCTACGCCGAGCCCGGTCTTGAGCGCAGACCAGCCCCACGCATCCTGCAGCCAGAGCACCACCGAGAGCAGCATCGCGCCAAACGAGACCGAGAACAGCAGCGTCGCCACCGACGCGCCAGAGAAGCTGCGCACCCGGAATAGCCCAGGTTCGATCATCGGATTGTGATGCCGCAGGCAACGGAGCGCGAACAGGCCAAGCACCAGCACAGCCGCCGCCAGCACGCCAGCCGTGCGGGCCGAGCACCAGCCCCACGCACCGCCCCTGACCAGGCCGAGGGTCAGCCCGCCAACGCCAGCCGTGACGAGCAGCGCCGACAGCTCGTCCGGCCGCGCACCCGGATGGCCGGGCACGTCCGGCAGTTGCCGCCAGCCGAGGAAGAGCGCGGCGAGGCCGACGGGCACGTTCACGAAGAACACCCAGCGCCAGCTCGCGGCGACCAGCAAGCCGCCGATCACCGGTCCCAGCGCGGCCGCCATGCCGCCAGCAGCGGTCCACGCGCGGACTGCGCCGCCGCGCCGCTCGACCGGGTAGCTAGCGAGCACCAGGCCAAGCGAGGTGGGCGTCAGCAGTGCTGCCCCTGCCGCCTGTACCAGGCGGAACGCGATCAGCATCGGCACGCTGGCGGCTACTCCGCACGCGGCCGACCCGATGGTGAAGATGGCCACGCCGAGCAGGAAGCCATTCTTCCGGTTGTGCTGGTCAGCGAGACGGCCCGCCAGCACGAGCAATGCAGCATAAACGATCGCGTATCCGTTGAGCACCCAGGAGAGCGTGCCAAGGCTGGGCTCATGCAGGTCCGCCGCGATCTGCGGCAGCGCCACGTTCACGATGAACAGGTCCAGGCTGGCCATCACCACGCCCGCGCACACGATCAGCAGGATCCGCCCGGGCGGAACGGTCCGGCTCGCGGTGGCCTCTGCCCTCTGACTTAGCAAACTCATAGCCAGACCTTAAGCGGCTAGCTTGTGTTTGCACAAGTCAGCTACAGTGAATTCCGTGGAAGGGTCATCACAGTCCGCCGAGACGATCCGGCTCTCCGGGCCGCTGAGCCCGCGCAGCCGCTGGCAGGCCAGTGCTTGCTCGATAGCTCGCGCCCTGGAGGTCGTAAGCAGCAGGTCCGCGATGCTGATCCTGCGTGAGGCGTTCTACGGCACCGAGCGATTCGACGACTTTGCCGAGCGCGTCGGCATCAGCGAGCCAGTGGCTGCGACGCGGCTTCGCGAGCTCGTGGACGAAGGCCTGCTTGTCCGCGAGCCCTACCGGGAGCCTGGTCAGCGCACCCGCATGGCGTATCGGCTGACAGAAAAGGGAGCTGAGCTGCTGCCAGTCCTGGCTGCGCTGATGCAGTGGGGCGACAGGTGGCTGCAGCCGGACGGGGCTCCGGTGCAGCTGCGGCACGCCGACTGCGGCAAGGTCGTGCAGGCGGAGCTGCGCTGCGCCGCCGGACACCCCGCTCCGCTCGCCGAGCTCGACCTCACGGTCGGACCTGGCGCGACCGTCCCGGCCACCCAGGATGGCTAAGGTGCCTTGTCAGGGGTAGTACAGGCTGCACTATGAGCACGGCACATCGGCCTGCTGACAACGGCAAGCAGCGCAACCGGGTCGAGCAGCTGATGCTGAAGGCCGATCGGGTGCAGCAGGGCAACCGAGTACTGGCGATCGCAGTCGCGACCTGGAAAAAGTTCAGCGATGACCAGGCAGGCAATCTGGCTGCGCTGGTCGCCTATTACGCGTTCGCGTCAGTCTTCCCGCTGCTTCTGGTGCTGGTGACCGTGCTGAACCTGGTAGTGCGGAATAACCCGGGCGTGCGAGAGCAGCTGCTGAATACGGCGCTGAGCCAGTACCCCGTCATCGGCGATCAGCTGAAGAGGAGCGTGCACCACGGACTGACCTCAAGCGGGATCGCGCTCGTCATCGGTTTGCTACTGACTCTCTACGGTGCCCGCGGAATCGCGGTCTCGATTCAGAACGCGATGAACACCGTCTGGGAGGTACCTCAGTACCGGCGGCCGGGGTTCCCGTGGTCAATGCTCCGCAGCCTCGGCCTCATCGGGGTCCTCGGACCCGGACTCATCGCGACGATCACGCTGTCCAGCCTGGCGGGCGGGACTGGCCACATCAACGGAGCGCTCGCCCGCGTTGCCGCGGTGGTGGTCTCCCTGATACTCAATGTGGGCCTGTTCTGGCTGGGTTTCCGCATCGCTACCGCTAAGGAGGTCGCGACGCGAGACCTGCGGCTGAGCGCGATCCTGGCGGCGATCGTGTGGCAGCTCTTGCAGTTGCTCGGCGGCTACTTCGTTGGCCACCAGCTCAGGACCAACTCCGCGTATGGCGTGTTCGGGGTCGTCCTGGGCCTGCTCGCCTGGTTCTACCTGCAGGCACAGCTGACTCTTTACCTGACCGAGCTGAACGTCGTCCGGGTCAGGCGGCTGTGGCCGCGCAGCCTCGCGCCGCCACCGCTGACCAAGGCCGATCTACGGGCATACGAGCTGTATGCGCAGGCGAGCCAGCGCAGGGACGACGTGGATGTAGCGATACATCACGGGCCGGAGGCTGATGAAGCAGGTCCGCAAGAAAGCCACGAGCCGCGCCAGCAGTAGGCTGCCACTGTCGCAGGCGCGCTAACGGGGCAAAGCGTGCGCCGCGCGGCGGCATTCGAGGAGCTACCATGCCACTGTTTTCCAACCAGCCAGCCGGACAGACCACATCCGACTGGGAACCGCAAGCCGCCGACACGAGGCTGGCGCACACGGCGGGCGCCGATCCTAGCGGCGTCTTTACCTCGGACCTTTCTGTGTCTGAGTACGTACTGCTTGGCGAAGCCGGCTTCGAGCCGCTCGGGTTCGTTGTCGGCTCCTCGATCTACCACGTGGGGCTGCAAGTCGGCCGCTGGAATCAGAACCAGGAATTGCAGGTACTAACCCAGGCCATGTACAGCGCGAGGGAACTCGCGATGGCGCGGATGCGATCGGAGTCCGACCACCTGGGCGCGGACGGAATCGTCGGCGTGCAGCTCCGGATGCAGATGTACGCCTGGGGCCAGGGCTGCCTTGAGTTCGTCGCGACTGGTACCGCGGTTCGGGCGCTGAGCGGCACCGGAGCCCATCGCGCACCGGATGGTCGCTCATTTACTTCCGACCTGTCGTCGCAAGACTTCTTCCGGCTGCTAGCAGCTGGCGCCGTTCCGGTCGCGTTCGTGCTCGGTACCTGCGTCTACCACATCGCTCATCAGAGCGTGATGCAGTCGCTTCGCCAGGCTGGCCAGAACCAGGAGATGATGCAGTTCACTCAGGGTGTTTACGAGGCACGCGAACTCGCGCTGACGCGGATGCAGGCCGAGGCGTCGGAGTGCGGAGCCTCCGGCATCGTCGGCGTCACCGTAGACGTAAAGAACCATGTATGGGGTGAGCACGCCACTGAGTTCCTCGCCACCGGCACTGCCGTGCGGCGACTCGCGGACGAGCACAGACTGCCAGCGACATCGCCGAAGCCGACTTTCACGCTGGGCCTGGACAGCTAGCCCGACGCCGCCTGGCTAGCAGACGACACCGCCTCGCGCTGGCGTGGCTCGAGCGGCGGCGCGCCCACAATGCAGTTCATCCGGCACTCGGGTGCGGGGGCCTTGCGGCCAGCGGGACGCAGAACATCGTTGTCGGTGAGAGTCGCGGCCAGCACGGCCGCCACCGCGAGCACTACCGCGCAACCGTACGTCGCAAGATCAAAACCATGATTGAAACGGGCCGGCACGTGGTAACTCGCCGCCCCAAGGCCGACTGCAGCCGGGAGTGCAGCGACGGCCACCAGTCCTGCCGCTCGCGCGACCGCATTGTTCACGCCGCTGGCCACGCCGGCATGCCGCACGTCGGCACTGGCCAGCACCGTGGCTGTGAGTGGAGCCACGGTGAGGCTCAGGCCGAGACCGAAGATCACGACCGCTGGCAGCACGTCCGACAGGTAACTAGCGTTCGGCCCGATCCTCGCCATCAAAGCCATGCCGATCGCGCATCCGGAGATCCCGATCGTCATCGGCCATCGCGGTCCGATCCGCTGCGCGAGCGCGCCCGCTCGGGCGGACAGCGTCAGCATGAGCACCGTCACTGGCAGCAGTGCCGATCCCGCCGCCAGCGGTGAGAAACCGGCCACGACTTGGAGCTGAAGGACGAGCAAGAAAAGCAGCCCGCCGAACGCGCCATAGACCAGGAATGTGATCAGGTTGATCGAGCTGAACTCGCGGGAGGCGAAAACGTCCAGCGGCAGCATGGGCGCAATCCGGCCGGGGGTACGCGTCCGGCGTCGCTCCACGAGTACGAATGCGATTGCGGCGACCACGCCAGCCAGGCCGGCCAGCAACGGTCCGAGCGGAGCCCCGGACTGCTCTGGCGCCTCGATCAGCGCGTAGGTGATCCCGCCGAGAGCGAGTGCGCCGAGGACCGCGGCGGCGACGTCGAAGCCACCGCGCATAGACGTGTCCTTTGTCTCCGGAACATGACGGACCGTCACGGCGATCACCGCTGCGGCAAGCGGCAGATTCAGCAAGAACACCCAGCGCCAGCCCGCTGCTTGCACCAGCCAGCCGCCAAGCACGGGTCCAACCGCAGACGCTACGCCGCCGAGTCCGGACCAGGCGCCAACGGCGCGAGGCCGATCTTCGGCGGAAAAGGTTGCCTGGATGATGGCGAGTGAGCCCGGTGTCAGCAGCGCACCGCCGACGCCCTGCAAAACCCGCGCGGCAATCAGCACGCCGATGTCAGGTGCCCCGCCGCAGAGCGCCGAGGACAGTGCGAACCACGCGACCCCGACCAGGAAAATCCGCCGTCGCCCGAGTCGGTCGCCGAGCGACCCGCCGAGCAGGATCAGACCAGCCAGCGTCAGGGTGTAGGACGTGACAGTCCACTGCAGACCGGCCAGCGATGCACCTAGGTGCTTGCCGATGGTCGGCAGCGCAACGTTGACCACGGTTGAGTCGAGCATGACCATGCTGGAGCCGAGCACAGTCGCCAGCAACACCCATCTGGCCGACGAGGTACCAAGACGCAGGCTTGCTTCGGGCTGCAG
>Ga0126373_10003155_pt1 | contig 12264 bp, 14 predicted proteins | sample PanSoiMetPlot_11_FD_92545 | JGI IMG/M metagenome (GOLD analysis project Ga0126373, IMG submission 92545) | Tropical forest soil microbial communities from Panama - MetaG Plot_11 | ecosystem: Environmental > Terrestrial > Soil > Tropical forest > Bulk soil | place: Panama | collected 2016-02-17
CCCATGCTGATCGCGCCGATACAGATCACTGGTGTTTCGAGCTTCCGCGCGCGCGAGACGTCACGGCGCTGCTTTAGCCTGGAACCTGCGTTCCACGCCCGCGATAAGATCCACGAGAACGGCCAGCCGATACCTCGCGGCCCGCCGGAAGGAACAATCAGATCTTGCCGGCGAAGCATTTCCTGTGCAGCCTTGCTCGCAACCCCTCGATGACTCGCTGCTAGTTTCGCCGAGCGCGTGCCTAGACTATCGCGCAAGTTCGAGTCGTCCAGCAGCGCTTGTACCGCCCCAGCCAGTTCGCCGGCGCGCGAGATCTCGCGCATCGCTTGCTGTTCGCGAAATTCCGACGCAATGCTCGCGAAATTCTCGAGATGCGGGCCGCTGACGATCGCGCGGCCGCACGCTGCAGGCTCGAGCAAATTATGGCCGCCCCGGCGCGCCAGCGTTCCGCCCATGAAGACGACATCGGCGAGCGGAAAGAGGCTGGCTAGTTCGCCGATCGTGTCGAGCAGCAGTACGCACGGTGTCGGCGTATCACCATCGACTGCCCTTCGAGAGCGCCGGTGGAAGCGAATACCCTGTTCCCGAAGCAGTTCAGCGACCGTATCGAACCGTTCCGGTTTTCTCGGAGCCAGAATCAGAAGCAATTCCGGATTTGTTTTCGCCAGCTCGCGAAAAGCCTCGATCACGATGCGGTCTTCATCGACGTCGGCCGAATCCATCGGTGGCATGGTGCTCGCTGCGACCCAGATCGTGCGCGGGCGCAGTTGATCGATCCAATTGCGGACCACCCCCGGCGGCTCACTGCGTACCGTTGCGACGTCATATTTCAAATTGCCCAGCACGCGAACGCGCTCTCTCGGCGCGCCGCACTCCAAATACCGCGTCCGATCCACTTCGCTCTGTACGTAGATCGCGTCCGGAAGCGCCAACGTGTGCTGGAAAAAAATGCGCCAGACGCGATAACGTGGAAACGCCCGATCAGAGATGCGCCCGTTGATCACCAGTAGAGCGCACCCGGCGTTTGCCGCCTCACGATACAAAATCGGCCAAATCTCGGTTTCCAAGATCACGACTACGGACGGACGAACTCGCCGCAGCACGCGCCGCACCGCGAACGCGTAATCAATCGGCGCGAAAAAGATCCCGTCCACTAAGGGCGTGAGCTTGTCTTCAGCCAGTGCGCGCCCGGCCAGCGTTCCAACCGACAAATACAGCGGAGTTGCGGGACTCGCTTTGCGCAATTCTCGCAGCAACCCCGCAGCGGACAATACCTCGCCTACCGAAACCGCGTGCAACCAAATTGATCCCGGCGGCGTCGCTCGGAAGGACCCCGGGCCGCCTCCGAACCGTTCATTCAGATGGCGAGCGTAGCGAGGTTCGCGGGTGCAGCGCCAAACGAAATAGAATACTAACAGTGGAAATGCCGCAACGCGACAAACCCAATAAAGGACGCGAATGAAAACGCTTTGCACCTGTCTCATCCTCGTCACGGCTTCGGCCTTGTTGCTCGCCGACAAGAAAGAAGGTAAATTTTCACCCGGGCCTGCGTCGTCCTACCGGGCCAAGCAGACCAATGACAAGATAACGGTCGCAGTGTCGGCCTTCGACACTGAGGAGCTGGCACACACGGCATTCGGAAAACTGGATCCAAACCAGTACGGCGTATTACCTGTGCTCGTAATCATTCAGAATGACACGGACCAGGCGATGAAGCTGGATCACCTGGAAGTCGAATATACTACCGTCGATGGCCAGCACGTGGAAGCCACGCCACCCTACGATGTGCAGACGCTAGGTGGAGGCCGGCGGCCCTCGATGCCCAATGGCACGCCGCTACCCCGCATCAAGCATAAAAGCCCTCTAAATTCAGCGGAAGTCGACGAGCGTTCGTTTGCGGCCAAAGTACTGCCCCCGCATGATTCGGCGAGCGGCTTTTTTTATTTCCAAACCGAGCACCGGCCGGGCGCCAAATTCTACTTGAGTGGCATCAAGGTGGCGTCAACCGGCAAGGACATCTTGTACTTCGAAGTCCCGCTCGATTACCACAGGTGACCTAGCCGAGGTCGGGACGCTATTTCTTATCGGGAGCCCCGGCAGCAGGCAGAATTCTAGCCGATTTGATCTTATCGATGTTCGGAAAGTTCTTCGAAATGTAAGCGTCGCCTTCTTCGGTGATGTGTCCTTGGTCCGGGGTCTCACCGTACTGGCTCGTGATCTTATCCACGACGTCCATCCCCTCCACTACTTCGCCGAACGGAGCGAACCGTTGGGAATCCAGAAATGTATTGTCCTTGAAGTTGATGTAGACCTGCGTGCTACGGCTATTCGGCGCTGACGTCTGGGCGAATGTGATGTAGCCTCGCTTGTTGCTTTGCTTCACCGGATCGTCGCGCAGATTCGCGTTTTGCCACGCTTTGTTCACGGCCGGGTTGGCGCTCAGCCCAAATTGAACCATGAAATTGGGTACGACACGGAAAAACGCGGCGTTGGTGAAGAAGCCGTTTCTGACTAAGTTGTAGAACCTGTCTGCGCCGAAGGGCGCCCAGTCGCGATGTACCTCGATGACGAAATTTCCTTTCGTGGTGACGAACTCGGCTTTATAGTCTTCAGGTGCTGTGGCGCGTAGCGTGGCGGGGTTCAGCAAAGATCCACCGCCCGCGGCGGCGGGCGCCTTCTTCGCTGGTGCGGTGCTTTTCGTCGCCTGCGCCCACAAACCAGAACACAACAACGTGGCAAGGATCAATGGTTTCATGAAGCTCAATTATACTCGATGTTTCTTGTTTGGGACCCCTCCTCGCGCGACGCCGCCAGGGCACGTCTTCGCCGCCCGTTTCTTCCGCGGCGGCGGCGAATTGTTAAGCCGCGACCGGCCGGGGAGGAGCACTCCGGCAAATCGCTTGATACGCCTCAATCACTTCCCGGCAAGAGAGGCCTTCCCTGCCGGCCTGGTCGCATGCTATGAGTACCAGGTCATCGATGGAGAGAATCCCAAGCAGCTCCCCTTGCGGGTTGACCACCGGCATCCGTCGAATCTTCGATTCGCGCATTGTTTTTAGGACACATTGGACCCGGTCTTCTGGCGTGCAGACATAGAGCTTCGGAAACGTACAATCTTGAGCGAGCACCACGTCACGGACTAGCACTTCCGTCGATCTCCGCCCACTCTTGCCAAGTGCCAGACAAATGTCTCGATCCGTGATCACCCCAATGACGTTTCCGCCATCACCAACCACCGGCAGGAAGCCGAAATTGTTGGCCTGCATTTGTGCGGCTGCCGCCGCCAACGTCGTGTCCAGACTGCATGAAACCGACTCCTTTGTCATGACATCGCGTACCTTCATACACAAATCTCCACTCTCACCCCACGCAACAGGCGTGCCAATTGAAACGCCCGCCGGCGAGGTCTTTCGGTTTTTCCTAAAGCGGCGGCGTGTAACTGTGTCTATTTCGTTTCCGTGAATCCTTCGTGGCTTGGCGCTTGCAATTTGTAACGCGAGAGGTGCGACATGAAGCCTCTGACGATTCTGCTTGGCCTCAACCTGGCGACCATCGCGTGCACTGGAAGAATTCCAATTGGAAAACCCCGCCCCTCCCAGTAGCTTTTCCGGGGCGGTCCGCTTGGTAGCGCGTCCCGACGTGATTCACCAGGGCGAGAAGGTCGTTTTGCGCTGGAATGCGCCCAACATGCCGGAAGTCACACTAGAACAAGCAGTTGATCCTATGGAGGACATCCAGGCAACGTTCGAGATGATTGGGACATTTCCGCCTGCCGGCACAGTTGAGCTCTATCGGCGCCAGAGCGTTACCTACATCGTAAGCTGTGGAACCCCGGAGATCGGTTGCTCGTCGTCGGCCGTTCACGTCGTCGTTAAGTGAGATGTCAAGTTAGACGTCGCGCGCGTGCGTAAAACGTAGCAGGGATTTGGCGCGAATCAGTGCGCGATTCACCACAGCAGCAGATCCGAACAGTCATCTCGCGTCTTCCAGCAAGGAAAACATTTTCCGGGTTTGGTGTAACGATTGCACGTTTCTGCTAGTGAGGTGAATTATGATTCGGGACACCCACATTCGCGATGACGTGCAACGCGAAATTTTCTACACTTGCGATTTCAATCCAGCCTCTGTTGGCGTCGCAGTCGATGAAGGTATCGTGACGCTAACCGGAACGCTGAACAGCTACGAGCACAAACTTGCAGCCCTTCGCGCCGCCGCACGGGTCCCGCACGTTCGCGCCATCGCCTGCGAACTGGAGGTGCCGCTTCCCGGTCCGCGAACGGCGAACGACGCCGGCCTCGCGCGTGGCGCCGCAAACCTGTTCGCCTGCAACGCCCCACAATTCAAGGATCGGGTCCGCATACTGGCTGAAAACGGTTGGATCACTCTACAAGGCAGCGTGGAATCGAACCAGCAAAAAGAAACTGCGGCGGATGTGTTGAAAGAACTGACTGGCTTGAAGGGCATCGACAACCTAATCACGGTTGGCCCTGCGATAGATGCCGAAGCGATCAAGGACAGGATTGAAGCGGACCTTGCAGGCAGTTCCATCGACGATCGAAATATTCTTGTTGAGGTGAATCAAGATCGTGTGGTTTTGCACGGGGAAGTGCGGTCTACTTCCGAGCGCGAGGAAGCGGAGCGGATCGCCTGGTCGTCGGCGGGGATCACAGACGTCGCAAACCACATTCTCGTTTCGGAAGCGATGGCTTTAGACGGCTGAGGCTGCTATCACGGCTTATTTGCTACAGGCCGGGCTCGTCGGCGGTGACGCTAAAGCCGAAAATGGGCTCGGGTCCCGTGGAGGCCGATCGGCTGATTTTCCAACTAGCGCGCAGATATCGAACGCTGCCCAGCGCTGATGCAGCCACAAAGGCTGAGTAGAGGCCGCAATAAGACTTAGGCGGGAATGAGAGCAAAGGTCTTTCCCCCCAATCTTCGCCCGTCGGCGATCCCCAAATCGAAACCGCAAGTCTGGCGTTCTCAATTACGTGTTGGATCCCCAAGCTAACAACAACGCCCTTTCGACGATCGCTCAGTGGAATCGCGAGTCCAACGCCGTCCGCGCGTCGCACGCCCGCCGGAACAAGGCCATGAATCTTCCGCTCGAGAGACTCTTTCGGTATTTTCAGTGCAAGTGCAGACATACCGTTAGCAAGTTAACTTGCACGCCGATTGCCCGATCCGCAGAGCCGTTTCCCGGCCCTTTTTGGCGACTTGCCTACAGTCAACTGCGTGGTTTTGCGCAGACCGTCCGGTCAAATCGCGCAGATCCAGCTCACCGGGCAAATCTTCCAACCTTCCCCTGGAAATTTGGCCGAAATTACGCTACTTGACGTAATCAAGGCCCCTTGGCTACTCGAAAATCGGGAAGAAGAGCTCAGCGCGGCCGACACGGATCTCCAGCAAGCGGATTAAGTTAAAGCGGAGGTCCGCCCGAAGCGGATGGACTGCTGGTGGACGCGCGGCTCCGCATCACGGGACACCACACGGCTGTCACAAGCATTATCTGCGAGGGAGTCCCGGCCGATGAAATCCTAAGCGAGGCGGACCAAGGCAGCTACGACGTGAGTGTCGTAGGCGCCAATGGAACGAACGACCTGAAGCATGGGATGCTCGGAAGCGTCTCCCGCAGGGTTACGTGAGCAAGGTTGCGTGAGCAAGGTTGCGTGGAACGCACCTTGTTCAGTCTTGATCGTGCTGAACGAAAGGGATCGAAGAAGCCCGAGGCTCCCTCCGATATCCGGCTAGATGCTAATCACCGGGCAAGGGGCCTGTCGAATGATTGAATATGCGTTGCTTCTCAGGCGTCCGAGCATTTTCTGCAACACTCCGCGCCCGATGACAATCAGGTCCGCGTTGTGCCCAATTGCGGCTTGACGCACGGCATGGCCGGCGTTTCCAGGCAAAAAACAGACCTCAAAACTGGTTCCGGCCTCAGACTGCATCTCGGCCATCCGTTCCCGTGCGACTTTGAAGAGGAACTGGCACAAGCCTGGATCGCTTTCCCGGTTCGAGGCTCCTTCCGCGGCGTGCACTAAACGCAGATTGATGGGCGGCCCGCCGGCCGTCGATGCGCAAGCAAGTTCAGCTGCCCATTTCAGAACGGCGGTGTCGCGAGGATCGGTATCCAGCGCGCACAAAACCTGACTCCATCGCGTCGTCCCGGGTGTGAACCGTTCGGCATGCGCGCTAGTCCAAACCGGGCAGTGGGCGTCGTGGAGAACCTTAGCGGTTACGGAACCGAGCAAAAACGCGCGAAATGGACCGTAGCCGCGCGTTGGCATCATAATCAAATTGGTTTCGACGTCGTTAGCGTAGTCTGCGATCAGGCGCCCTGCCTCACCCTCTTCCAAAGCCAGATCGGCGGGAACGCGAGAAAAATGCTTTTCGACGAAACGGTTGAGCGCGATTTGATGCTCCTCTCGGAGATGGCCCGTATTGATCAGCGCGCTCCACGCCGCGGCCTCTGGCGTGCCAAACCAGGCAATCGGCAAATCGACTACATGAAGTACCGTGATTTTTGAGTGAAACTGCTCTGCCAGAGCCTGCACGGCGGGTGCAATTGCCCTGCACTGCTCCGAAAAGTCCACTGGAAACAGGATTCGATCAAACGAAATCATGGGGCACCTCCTTCCGGTCGCGATGGCACCTCGACAGCTCGCCAGTGCCGGCTAAGCCGGCGCCAGGTTTACTGCGGGATTCACCTCCAGCAGGTTGTCCACCTCCGACACACCCGGTGTTGCCCACGCGGCGCGTTCGGCGACCCGGCGCTCCACCCACGATTCGACGGTGCCGGTGAGCACCAGCCTCGATCCATAGACATCTACGTGAATGCGGTTGGCGTCGAGCTGAGCGTTCCGCAGCAGCGCCGCGTCAATGTGGGCCTTGGCAGCGGCGCGGTCTGCGCGAGGTTTGACAACGATGTGATTATTTACATCGCACACGCCGGCCAGATAGCGAACAGATGCAGCAGCGGCTTTCCGTTGATACTGCCAGTCCACTGTCCCTTCCAAGGTCACTCGGCCTGCATCCACCCAGATTCCAATCGCGTCTTCCGGCAGCAGTGTATTCCAAGCGATCGCATGCGCGGCAGCACGCGCGATATCTTCGTCGCTTCGCTCCGCGTGGGTAGGAAGCACAACGTCCAGCTCGCAGGCCACCGCCCGGACGCCCCGCACGCTCCCAGCAACCTTTTCGGTCTCGCGCTTTTGGGCGAAGCTGGGTACCCGTCCGCTTAACGTGACAATTCCGTCCTGTACTGAAACTCCGACTCCTTTTGCATCCACGCTAGGTTCCCAATCGAGTGCCTCCTCGACCGCTTCGCGCAACTCTTTGTCACCCATAGAATTCCCCTTTCCCGCAACGGTGCAACACCAGAAGTGACGCAAAGTTAGCATCGCTGCGAGCGTCCGCCTCCTATTCTTGTCAGCAATGCCCAGTCCGAAACGCTAGCCGTTCACTCACAAAGCGTTACACCGGCCTCCGCTAGGTACGCGCCTGTTCGCGCAGCACCCAGGGTGCGCGAAAGTTCTCAATGTAAAAACGCCCGGGTTAACATGGTCGGCGCTTCTTGTCCTTCCGAATGGCTCGGAGCGTGCCGGCAGTTTCAAAGGAGAAATTTATGACAGATCTGAACGCTGCAAGGTTAGAAACTCTCCGTCCGGAAAACATCGTTGAATTGGCTGGTTCTTCTGCTCCGTGCATTTCCATTTTCTTGCCGGCACATCGGCCCGGCGGCGCGACACAATCCATGGCTGCTGTCTTGAAAATGCACTGTCAGGAAGCGGATCGGCAACTCCGCGCACGGGAGCTGTCAGTCGAGGAAGTAACCGAGCTACTTGAGCCCTTGCAGCGCTCAATCGACGATCCTGAGCTCGCAAAGGGCTCTCACTGGGGCCGCGCAATTTTCCGCTCCCCGGAGCTGTTCGTCCAAATGAATGGCTTGGAGTCTACATTGTCCGGCATCACCGTGGGAGGTTGCTTTCAGCTCCGCCCGATTCTGGCGGAGCTCCATTTTCCTCCGAAGTTTTACCTGCTGACTCTGTCGGAGAAGCACGTGGACCTCCTCTCGTGCTCAGATCGGAAGGCCCAGACGGTGGAACTGCCGGCAGGCGTACCGCGCAGTTTGGAAGAAGCGCTCGCATTCAAACCACCAGATCACGACCTTGAGAACCGCTCGACAGCGGGAAGTTCAACAGGCTCGATGCGCAGCGTCCGATTCGGCACCACTTCCGAGCGCGAGAAGAGCCGCGTTTATCTGGCAGATTTCTTCAAAGCGGTCGATCGCGGGATTCGAGAAATCGGACAAGCGGGTACTGTACCGCTGGTCCTTGCAGGAGTCGAAGAGGAAACAGCGCTGTATCGATACGTCAGCACGTATCCAAGCCTTGCAAAAGAAGGCATAGCGGGCAGCCCCAAGACACCTTTCTCGACTGCTGATTTGTTGTCCCGCGCCTATGCGATTCTCCGGTCCGATCTAACTAGCCGAACCTCGGCCAGTCTGAAGGACTGGAGGGAGCGGGTTGCACCCGAGCGCTTTTCCACTGATCTCGATGCCATCCTACGGGCGGCGACGGAAGGTCGGGTCGGCTGGCTTTTCATCAACGAGGCTGGGCGGACCTTTGGAACGTTCGACGGCACTCGCCGCAATGGCCGCGTGAATTGGGGGTCCGAGGACCTGCTCAATGTGGCCGTGGTCGAGACCCTCTTGCAACGCGGCTTGGTCTATAGTCTTCCATCTGAGGCTATGCCGGACGGGATCGCGATAGCTGCTGTACTTCGATATTGAGCTGCTGTTCCTGAAAAAGGCGCGATGTGAAGATTCTTCTTGCAATCGATTCCTCCTCGGCGAGTCAAGTTGCCGTCCAGGAGGTAATCGACCGGCCCTGGCCGCCAGGCACGACCGTAGAAGTCGTTAGCGTGGTGGACACCTATTGCGGTTGGAATGGCCCCGAGGTGTTCGACGCACTTATGGATGCCGGTCGTCAAGCAGTCGAATCCCATGCGGCAGTGTTGATAACGTCGGGCCTTACGTCGCGCAGTAAAGTATTGTGCGGCGATCCGAAAACCATCGTTGTGGACTATGCGTCGGAGACTGGAGCCGACCTTCTGATTGTCGGCTCGCACGACGCTTCGGATCTAACCCGCTTTCTGCTTGGTAGCGTTGCGCGCGCAGTGGTGCGGCATGCTGCTTGTTCGGTTGAAGTGGTTCGCCCGCGCTCAGGCAACGGCGGCATGAAAATCATGATAGCCAGCGACGGATCGGAATTTTCTGAAAATGCGGTCCGCGTCGCCGCATCTCGTCCCTGGCCCCCGAACTCCGAGTTCCGCATCGTCAGCGTCGCCGAGCTTCCGGCAATGTGGTTTGCCAAGCCCTACCCCGCCTTTCTCGATTCCAAGGCGATGGAGAATTTGCGCGCGCAAGCCATGCAGCGTGCTGAGAAAGCCGTCGCCGCTGCCGAACGGATTCTCGCCGATGCGGGATTCGCGGAATCGGCAACCGAGGCAGTTCCATATGCATCGGCACCGGAAGTAATTTTGTCGCAGGCGGAAGAATGGTCCGCTGATCTGATCGTGGCCGGCTCGCACGGACACCGGGGCGTGAGACATCTACTGCTCGGGAGCACCGCGGAGCAGCTCGCCCTGCACGCCACTTGCTCGGTGGAAATCGTTCGCGCTCGAAATTGATGCCTGTCGCTAGCGCGTTACCGGAAATAGTCTTTTTTCGCGCAGCTTTTCTACGATCCGTTGAGCCGCTTCAATGGGCGCATCCTTGTCGCCATGAACTAATACGTCAGGCATTTCAGGTGGTTCGTACGCTTCCTGCACCCCGGGAACATTGCCCGCTTCACCCGCTGACGCCTTCTTGTAAATCCCCTTTGGGTCGCGAGCCATGCATACCTCAAGCGGACATTCCACGTACACTTCGAGAAAATCAGGAATCTGGCGGCGCGCTGCCTCGCGATAACTGCGGCGGCTTGCAGTGGCATCGAAGATCACCGCAACTCCGTGCTGCGCGAGTAACGTTCCGATCCAGGCGAGCAGCCGATAAAAGGTCTCGCGGTTTCGCGAATCGTAGTGCGGATCGTCGGAGACGATCATCCGCAGCGCGTCCGACTCCAATCGGACGACATCCACGCGTCGATCCTTCAACTCTGTTTCCAGTGCGCGAGCAAGTGTGGATTTTCCCGAGGCCGGAAGACCGGTGATCCACACCGCAAAAGCCCGTTTATGCTCCACAGTACGTATTGACGAGCGATGGATCGAACTCGTCGGAATCCAGGACGTTCAGGATGAAGTTCAGCAGTCTCTCGCGAACGCTCTCGGCAAGGTCCGGGTACCAGATCGGATTCGCCATCACCAGCGCGCGAAAGGTGAAATAGGGCGGCGTCACTGAAAGCATCTCCCGGTCCCCAGTGTTCTCAAGATACCGTGCCCAGAACCGGCGGAACAACTCCGCGAAAATCCCCTCGAGTTGGCCGCTCCTCTGGAGGGAAAAGAAGAGATAGTTCGCGGTGAGGCAGGTCACGTCGTCTGCCGGATCGCCGTATTCGCCACGCGAGCGGTCGAGAAGCCGGAAATCCGTGCCGGATCCAAACAAGATGTTCCAGGGATGAAAATCGCCGTGCACTTGGCGCAGCCGATGCCCGCAATCTCTGAGACGCCAGCGCCACGATATCGCGCGGTGTTCAATTTCTTCGAGCGTGCGCCGGTTGAAGAGCGGATGCTCGGGGTAGGAATCGATCAAACCCATGATGCACTCGCTGTCGCCGACCAGTTCGCGGTTCCTGCGCAAATACAGATTCGCGTCTTCGACCGGCGAGCGATGAATGCCGACCAGATAGTCGCACAACGCGTCGGCGCGGGAAAGATCCAAGTCGTCGGGCACGCCCGAACCGCGTAATCGCTCAAGATCGCAAGCATAAGGCCGCCCGTCTGCGTATTCGGTAAGCAGGCAGAACTCTTGCACACCGCCGAGAGGAACGATGCCCCCGTCGGGCAGTAGTCCACCGGCGTCCCACGAGCGAACGTGCCCCGGCAGATGATTGAAAGCGCTATTCGACCAGAGCTGAATCCTTGCGCGGTCCGCCATGTGCTCGTGGCCGAAAGGTCCCGGACTGATGGTATGCAGCACGGCGCTGCGCTGAACGCTTTTCGCAGTGACGAAATCAATACGTAAGGGAGTTCCGTAGCCGAATCCTTTGACGGAAGCCTCGGGTGCCTTTCCGAGAGCAGTGGTTCGGGTTACGTGAACTGCTTCTCCCAGTACAGAAGCGAGATATTGTTCGATCTTTCGCGGGTCCACGGGGGTCATTTCAATTGCTCCGGCTGCTCGCTGGCTTGGAGACTCCGCAGCCCTGCCACAGTTTCCCGCTCCAACAGCGCAACGGAATGTCCCCAGGCGACAGTGGCCTGCGGCCTTCTTCGGTCAGCGCGTAATCAGTCTCGAGAGCGATGGCCAGATGAAAATTCCGCCCAGGGTCCCAGCCGTGAGAAGACCTAGAATAACGAGTAACACCAGACGGCTAAAGCCGCGCATGGGATGCTCCTTTCCTTGCGAGCGTTCGTGAATTTGGAATGCGAATGAACGCGCTCTCTACCGTTCCTGATGCAGCCGGAATTCCACCGGCTGCGGCGTGTAACCAGCGCTTTTCTGGATTGTTAGGCGTAAGCCTCAACGGCGATGACTGCTTTAGCGCACCTGGCATGCGTGAAAAATCGCCGGGACGACATGTAGAGCTTAGGGATCTCGCAAAACGGCCTGAGGAGGTCGGCCGTTTCGCGTGTTAACGTGTTACGCCGCTACCTGAAGACGCTTGACCGGTCGCCTTGGGAGCCGTTATCCAGAGAACTCAGTTTCCGAGCGATGCGGTTACGTTGTCCGCATCGATTTCCGCGGGCAATTCCAAGCGGCGGAACAGCATTCTACCGGAAACGTTCGGGAAGGTGTGCGTCTTTGTTGTTATGGGGATGGCTAGGGCCCGCGTGAACAACCAGACAATGCGGCGTTGGGGTCACATTGATATCCCTTGCGTCGAAACCGGGCAACGCCATGCGAGCGCTGAATTTGTCCTGGCTATCCATTTGTTCTTAAGTGGGGGACCACACAACGTGCCGCTCGGCCTCAAGCCAATCGTCCACATCGTGGCCTTCCGACCAGCCTCGCCTCTCGAACAGGCAGTAAGCTTGCGTGCGGATTTCTTCCGTGATCGTGTCGATCCTCTCGCGGAGTGCATCGGTTAATCCCGATACGGGGTTCTACAG
>Ga0126373_10003156_pt1 | contig 12264 bp, 8 predicted proteins | sample PanSoiMetPlot_11_FD_92545 | JGI IMG/M metagenome (GOLD analysis project Ga0126373, IMG submission 92545) | Tropical forest soil microbial communities from Panama - MetaG Plot_11 | ecosystem: Environmental > Terrestrial > Soil > Tropical forest > Bulk soil | place: Panama | collected 2016-02-17
CGAAGCCGACGGTGTGTACGGGAAGGTGCCTGTTGCGCAGAGCCGAAATCGTGTCCAGGTCGATCCCGCCGGCATTGTCTGAACCGTCGCTCAGCAGGACAACCGCCCCAATCGGCAAGTCGCTGGTATCCGTCGCCAGCTGCTTCAGGCTATCCCCAATGTGAGTGGCCGGCGCGGTCGGCTCGCCAAGCTCTTGCAACGTCGCGATCGGTGTCAGACGTGTGCCAAGCCGGTACAGGCGCGTCTGAAATTTTTCCTGCACCTCGGCCAGTAGGCCATTTCGAAGCGCTGCCGCAGCCTGTTCCTCGCGGCTACTCGATCCATCGCGGATCCCCATACTGCGCGACTCATCGATGAGGATGGCCACAATGTTCTGCTGGGGCTTTAGTTCGGCGACTACAATAGCGGGTTGCCAAAGCAGCAGCAGAAGCAAACCAACGAGGAGCGATTCAAGGACCCAGATGACGCCGGCTTGCCAGTTCTTGAGCGAATGTGAACTGCGCCCTAGCCGCGAATAGATTCGCCAGCCCAAACCCGCGAGTGCCGCCAGAATCAAGACGCACAGCACCCACTTGGGCCAGCTCCCCAGCAGAACGAATCTGCCCTTGGAGAAAACCCCAACCGGATATTTGAAGAAAAGTTCGAACATCTTTCGCACAAACCGCGAGCCTTCCGGGTCTCCCAGCACGCCGATTTTGCGCACTGGGGTGGGACCCCCATCGCGGTTCCCAAGCCCGCTCGTTAGTGCGTCATGCCATACATGATGTAGTCAAGTCCTATGCGGAAAGCCATCGAAGCAAACCGCTCCGGATACTGAGGCATGTCAGCCCATTCCCACGCGTCGCCGAGGTGCATGTTGTGGCAAATAGCTACCATGATGCGTCCCTGGTCGTCGCGAATCGCCCGCCACTTGGGCACGTAACCATCCTTCTCATAGGTTCTGCCTGTCACAACGTACTGCTCACCGGGTATCTGAAAACGTTGACCAATGTCATACAGCACGTGAAAAATCTCGTCGTTGTCATTGAGATCCTCGATCGGCCGGTCTGGAAAAACCATCCGCATCCCAGCCATGAACCGCTCCCAGTCAGCAGCGCCATGGAAATCGTCCACCATTAAGAAACCGCCCTTGAGAAGATAGTCCCTTAACCGTTTGGCTTCCGTGTCGGTGAACGTCCAATTGGCCACTTGGACGGCGTAGACCCAAGGGTAGTTATCGATGCTTTGCCCCGGAAAGCGAGTGGCCATGACATCATCGTTGTGATCGAGGTCAACCACTTGTTCGGTCGAACGGGCTTCGATCCGCGTGAGCCGCTTGAGCGCCATAAGAAATTGCCGGTCCGCTTTGGGATAATCGCGCTCCCAGCTGTAGCCGAACTGGCCATATCCGTAGCCATATCCACCACCGTACAGGTCAGTTCTGGACGTGTATCGCAATCTCGACCAATAAAACTCCGCTTTTTGATTGTTCGGGGAGGGCCCGTAATCATCGGAATAGGAGGGGTAAGAAGGATCGGAGGGTAGCTGTTGTTGAAATCGTTGATACCATCCCGGTCTCCCTTGGAATGCAACCACTCCGCTGGCCAAAGCCAAGGGCAAAACCAACGCGGAAACCCGTCGCACAGATCTCATTGGTCCCAGAGCCGAAAGCCTAACAGATTGGATTCCTTGCCTTCAATACGATGCGGATTGGCCGCCATTGGTCTGCGTCTTGGTACCACCCTGAAGCAGGAAGCGTCGTACCGGCGATTGCCTAACGGCCGATTACCCGACAGTGGGGTGCGCCTGGGCCGCAATTCCCAGCACAACAAAGAGGTTTGAGCGCAGCGCCGCCTGATTCCCGGGCGAACGACGTCGGTTCCCTACTATCAGGCACCCGCCGCCGCCGTTCTCTCCAGCTTGGCAAAACCTTCCTACTTGCAATGCAGTGTCCATTGATTACCATGGTCGCGTGAACCACGTGCGAGCGCGCTGGCCCTGCGCCCTCCCCGGGTTCCTGGCGAGGACTCCTTGAGGCGCAGGGAGATCCTTCAATTGGGTGGAGCGGGGCTGCTTTGGACAGCTGCCGGCCAGCATCTAGCTGGCCGGCAAACACAGTCGTCCATGTCGATGCCCACGCAAACAACGCCGCAAGATTCCGCCGTTCAATCGCAACAGAGCACTCGAGCCGATTTCACGCTGCGCATTGCGCCGATCGCACTAGAACTGGCTCCCAGCCGATTTATCAGCACGATCGGCTACAACGGTACATCGCCCGGTCCGCTTCTTCGCATGCGCGAAGGCAAGCCGGTCGCCATTGATGTAATCAATGACACGGATGCCGCAGAGTTGGTTCATTGGCACGGCTTCTTCATTGCACCCGAAGTGGACGGGTCGGAGGAAGAAGGCACACCGTACATTCCTCCCGGCGGGCGCCGGCGTTATCAATTCACGCCGCGCCCCGCGGGCACGCGCTGGTATCACTCACACGCGATGGCAGGAGCCGATCTTCATCGGGGCACCTACACTGGGCAGTACGGTTTCGTGCTGATCGATTCAGGTGACGATCCGGGCCACTACGATCAGGAGATTTTTCTCGCCCTACGCGACTGGGAGCCGTTCTTCACCGACCAAATGGAAAATGAAGCGGCGGAAGGCGGAGGACTCGGACCACAGCCGGAAAAGCCCGCAACCCTCGATACGCGCCCGAACGGGTTGGAAGTGACTTCGCAGTTGTTTTCGATCAACGACAAAGCGCTCGGCGCGGGCGAACCGATTCGCGTGAGGGCCGGCCAGCGCGCACTTTTTCACATCGTTAACGCGAGCGCGATCGAGAATCGGACAATTGCGCTGCCAGGGCACAAATTTCAAGTCATCGCGATGGACGGCAACAAAGTCCCTTCGCCGCAATTGGTCGAAGCGCTCATGATTGGTCCGGGCGAGCGCATCGATGCTTTCGTTGAGATGAACCAGCCCGGCGTGTGGATCCTAGGCTCAACAGACGACATGACGCGCAATGCGGGATTGGGCGTCATCGTGGAATACCAGAATGCGCATCGTGAGCCGCAGTGGATAGCGCCTTCCAAACCGATTTGGGACTACACAGTTTTTGGCGGCGCGAGCGCTGCTAGATCGCCCGCTCCGGACCATACGATCGATATGGTCTTCGAGAAAATCCCCAGCGGCGCAGGTCAATTCAATCTATGGAGTGTCAATGGTAAACCCTATCCTCATGATCGCGAATTCGTTCTGCAGGAGGGCGCACGCTACCGCCTGGTTTTCCGCAATCGCACGGACGATTCGCATCCAGTCCATCTGCATCGCCATCTGTTCGAACTGATCGATGTAAACGGCAGGCCCACCGCGGGCATCATGAAGGATACTGTCATCGTTCCGCTCTACGGCCGCGTTTCCGTCGACCTGATAGCGAACCAGCCGGGCCTTTCGTTCTTTCACTGTCACATTCAGCAGCACATGGATTTCGGCTTCAAGGCGCTATTCCGCTATGCTTAACGCGCGGTCGCGCGCTGGCGATCGCTAGTGAATCAGCGACGGCCCTCGGTTTCTTTCCCTGCCACTCTCTCTGTCGTAACGAGCGAAACCCCTGCGACAGCAAGCACGGGGCCACCGGGAAGCCACAACCGCATCCCGACGATTGGCAAAAGCCGCGAGCAGGGCAATCTAAGGGCTGGCGCGCGAACTGACTAGTTTTGTCGGACCGACGGCGGCTAAGCCTTGCTTAACCCGCCAGCCCCTCTGGCGCGAGCCGGGCCTAGCCAGGCAAGATTGGTTCGCAGGATGTGAGAAGTGATCGTCTGATGGTTGTGCGCCATGGCCGAGGAGCCACCGGGAGTAATTTTCAGGACCGTTCACGGCATTCCGCACTCATCGAGCGTCCGCCGGAAAAAAATTCTAGGATTTCGATGGCAACACTGCATCGCCGTCTCAAGCCGGGCTCCCCGCGGTAGGAGCAATCCTTCGAGTTCATGCCAATTACGATCATGTGACTTCACGATTGCGGTACTGATCGCAATGGTGCTATACGTTCCTGGTCACGGAGTAGCCACTGAGATGACCTGCAAAGCTTGCGGTTCGGAAAGACAGAGCACGTTCAACGGGGAAATCGCCGTACACTTTCCGGGATTACAGGGCCTCGATAAGCCGATCGTCTGGTTATTTCCGCAGTTTCTAATTTGCTTGAATTGTGGTGTGGCGCAATTTATGGTTCCCGAGGCGGATCTAGCCGTGCTTGCCGAAGACCGTTCCTGGGGTAGTGCTGCAGGATGAGCAGCGAGGCGTTCATAAAATCTCTCGGCTTACATTGCGCGGTGATTTCTCTGGCCGTCCGCCCCAACCGCTCGGAAACGAGCGAGCCGCCTTCGGGGGGTATCATGTCTGCGGAGTCACCTAGGCGGTTGAAGCCCTTTCCCTCGGTTCGATGTGAGGATGGTCAAGGCGCGCCCCTCCGACGGCTTTCCGCGAAGGATCTCGGCTCCGGGGGAAACTGAGAGCTGCTGAAGAAAGGAGAATGAGATGAAGAGAGTGCGGGCCGTTTTCATGCTACGTCTGTTCTTCCTCGTGTTCACCTGTGGCGTGTTGGCCTTAAGCCTTCCGGCACGTCAGACAAGCAAGAAGGGGCCTTCCACGGCGGGTGGAAAAATAGACCTGAACACGGCAAGTGAAAAAGACTTAGAGACTTTGCCGGGTGTAGGGCCGGCGACCGCAAAGAAAATTATCGCCGGACGACCCTACGCCTCCGTCGACGAACTATCCAAGGCAGGGGTCTCATCGAAAGTCATCTCGCAAATATCGCCGCTGGTTACGGCCAGTGGCGGAACGGAAACGCCAGCCTCGAAAGCCGCGGAGCCGGCTGGCGCACCAAGCGCACCCACCCCTCCCGCCAAGACGAGCGCATCGGCTTCGTCAGGCGCTTCGCAAGCGACTCCTGGAGCAGGGATGGTCTGGGTGAACTTGGACTCCGGCGTCTACCACTACCCAAGCAGCCGGTATTACGGCAAGACGAAGAACGGCAGGTACATGTCGGAGACCGATGCTATGAGCGCGGGATACCACGCTGCCAAGAACGAGAAAAAACCGACGCAATAAGTTGCTTTCTGAGGACGAGAACACCGCGGCACAACCCAGTCCACCCGAGACTCAAAATAGCGAATCCGGTCGATTCCGCCCGCCAGCGAGTCGACCGTTCGCGGAAATGAACGTCCGCCCGGACACTTGATCATTACGCAGGGAAGCGGCGAGTTGGACGGCATCTGCGGCCCGCGGCGGGACTGGAGAACCGTCGAGGCGCTCTTTAACTCAGCCAACAATGTATAAGGAATAATCTTACCGGTAAAAGAATCCCGCCGACTTGGAGTTTTAAGTCATTTGCAAATCCTAGCCGCCCTAACATAGTTCAATACGCGGTTAACTTGTCGGGCTAAGCGGCTTAGGGGCTTCTGGCGTCGACCCTTCGCTCCGCTCTCGCTCAGGGTCCCCTCATCAGCGATTGGCGGACCCATCACGACAACTGGTAACCAGCCGTATCATGGCGATGCGAGAATTTCACTGCTCATTCGCCAAGGCGTCACAAAAGCCACGTAAGTAGAGTCCGTCCAGGGTGTGACCACAACTCAGGAGGACATTGCAGATGTGTCTAGCAAAGCTGCTTGGGCGAGTGAGTGTGTTTGCGTTGAGCGGTGCGATTTTCGCTATCGGTTTCGCAAACCCGGCTTCAGCTCAGGGTTCATGTGCGCTGAACTCCCCGTCCGGAAAGATCAGAAACGTCGTGTACGTGGAATTCGATAATGTGCATTACACGCGCGACAATCCAAACGTTCCGTCAGACCTCGAGCAAATGCCCAATCTGCTCAATTTTCTTACCAGCAGGGGAACTCTCGATACGGGTGACCACACGGTTCTCATTTCGCATACTGCTAATGACATTCTGACGACTCAGATCGGTCTCTACTCTGACAACATCGGGATCTTCATAGCCAATAGCTTTGGCGTATTCTCGCCCGCCAAGACCGGACTGTTTCCGTCTTCCTTCTTCTACTGGACGGACTTGGTTTCAGATATTACGCCCGCCACTGGTGATAGCACCTTTGCCCTGACGACTCCGATGGGAGCAAATGTGCCCGCGCCGTGGGTGCCTTTCACACGCAGTGGATGCACAGTGGGTGCATTTTCCACAGCAAATATCGTGCTGGAACGCACGCCGTTCGACGTAAAGAAAGTGTTCGGCGCAGGCTCCCCGCAGGCGCTGGAGCCGACGGCTCAGCAGAACGACGATTTCGTCGGCGTGGCCATCCATTGCGCGCTTCACGACCCCATCTGCACGACCAGCGCAGATAGCACCACGATCGTCGCAAGACCCGACACTCTGCCCAGCGATCCGGGCTATTCGGGGTACCAGGCGCTGTTCGGCCTCAAGTACATCAATCCCGCGCTCAATTCGATTCTTCACTTTCCAGGCGGAACCATTAGCGATTATAACGGGGTTGCGCTCACCGGTTTTAACCAGTTGAACTTCGATCCAATGCCCGCACAAACGCTCGCCGTCGTTGAGGATATGCTGAAGGCCGGCATACACGTCGTCTTCGCCTACATTGCCGACGCGCACGATAATCATGAAAGCAACTCCAATGAAGGCACGTTCGGACCGGGCGAGGCGCCGTATGTGAAGCAGCTGGCGGACTACAATGCCGGGTTCGGTGAGTTTTTTCAGCACCTCAAGGAAGCCGGATTCGATGAGAGCAACACGCTGTTTATTTTTACTCCGGACGAGGGCGATCATTTCGTCGGCACCACGCCCACACCTGCGGGGTGCGACGGCGCAAAAATTGACAGCAAGACCGGAGCCGTGACACCCGATGTGGCTTGCACGTACCCGGTGACCAACGGTGCCACTGGTGTCGGCGAGCTGGACATCAATATCCGCGGCCTGACTCAAGGCGCCCCCATCAACGACCCGACGAAATATTCCATCCATTCCGACGACGCCGCGACTACCTACGTGGATGGCCAGCCCCTTTCCAACAGCCCCGGCGTCCGCACACTCGAGAAGGAGATGGCTGGCCTCAGCGCGATCAATCCGCACACCGGCCTTAGCGAGAGCCTTCTCGGCACCGACCTGGGACCTGAGCTGCAGGGAGCGATTGTGGATCCTATGGCCATGAAGCTGTTGCACATGAACACCGTGGCGGACCGTAACCGCGAACCGACTTTCACCTTCTTCGGCAACCCCAACTTTTTCTTCGTTACATCTGGCAGCACCAGCCCCACGGTGGGCAACAATGTCGGCAGCGGTTTCGCTTGGAACCACGGTGACATTCAGCCGGAGATTGCCCGCACGTTTATCGGAATCGTCGGTCCAGGCGTCAAAAAGCTAGGTGTCACTCAACCGAGCGACTTCTTCACCGATCACGTGGATGTGCGACCAACGATGATGTTTCTAGCGGGCCTCACCGATGACTACCAGCATGACGGTCGCGTGATCTTGGAACTGCTCGATCCGAATATTCTACCGAGCAGCCTCCATGCCCATTCCGACACGCTGCTGCAGCTTGGGCAAGTCCTCAAGCAAATCGACGCGCCTTTCGGGGAACTGGCGGAAGACACTTTGACCGTCTCGAATTACGGTATCACCAGCACTTCAGCCGGTGACGCGGTATACAACAGCCTAGAGGCGACGATCGCTGCATGGACGGCCCAACGCGACGAGTTGGCGGACCAGATCAAATCGATACTGGAAGGGGCGGAGTTCGGCGAGCGCGGCGGAGTGCCGATCGACGAGCAGGCCGCCAAAAGCATAATCAACCAAGCACAAGCCCTACTCATGGAGGCCAACGCTTGCGCAGCCAGCCCAGGGAAATGTGCCAATTAGACGGCAACGAGCCAGCCACCGTGGGCAGGGTGCTCCTCAGGTAGAACCACCTGCCCACTCAGGCATCATGACTTTCGGGGCGCGTGATCGAAACCGTCGAACGCTCAGGCAGGCGCAGATTGGGGTAAGCGATGGCATTTGAACTATCAAATCAAACGTTAAGTCTCGCTGATTCAGCGCACCTTACCCTATCGCACTTCATTCCGATGCTAATTTAAGTGTTACGACTGGAAATCGACTCCTTTCTTTTTTGTCGTTAGCGAACCAAGTACACGCTGCTACTTGTTCGCCGTTGTCGTTTTCCACGAAAGCGACGGTCATCTTAGGACCGCCAGATTTGAGTTGCACTACGCTGCCAGCTTTGATTTGGTCTTCCATGAGAGCGTCTCCGATGTTGAGGGGTCAAAGTGTTTGAGGAAATATTTACGACGGACATCGTACACCTGCATAGTGGTAGTCCAGATTTGAAAGCAATATCGCAAGACAATCAAATTACTGTTGAATGGGTGAATGATTCCTGCGAGGTCGAGTTAATGACTTTGCCTGCCGTCTGCTTTCGTACCGCTAGCTAACCCGCGCCCGTGTGGCTCGCCGTGCTCCGGGCAATCAGGGGGACAGCGCCCATATCCAGCGTCTAGTTCCGGGAACGGTTACGCTATTTTGGTTTGGGTTTGTTCTTCCCGCTTCCACTGCATTCATCGCAAAGGACAGGGGTAACGTCAGAACCGACTGTCCCTTTACCCTTGCATTTCGGGCAAGTGTCATTTTCTTCTTGCGGCATAAGTCACCTGCTCAATTCTTTTTTGTTTTTCTGATGCGCTTCCCAAGGTCCCATAGGGTCATCCTTTTGCCCACTGTCTGTACTGTTTTTTTTCAGTCTGCAAGTGCTGCTTTAAACGGCTGTTAATTGCGGCAAATGGGCTTGCGATGATCGCCAGTAGAACGATGATTGCAATTAGGACATCGGTGGTAGTCATGTTTGCCGCATTATCATTCGTTCACGCAATGCCGCGTTTCCATTGTGCACAGAAAAAAAGTGCACAGGTAGTGCAAAAAAATACTTGTGAGAGAAGGCGATGTTCGCTTGACTGCCAGTTGCGCAACTCATCGAAAGCACTGACGTTAATCAAACGAGTTCCGGCAGTTTCCAAAGATCCCGATGATGTGGTCGACACAGTTCTCGAATGGTGTTCGCCCGGTATCGAATATTTTAGCGGGTACGTGACCGCGGCATCTTCACTTCGGATGGAAATTACTACTCGCTGTGAATGTCACCGAACGCCTCGGCGTTCAGAAGACGGCGTTTCGCTTCACATCGGTATTGTGCAACAACACCCGCCGAAGAAGTTGAGCTCTTCTTGTGCGTCCTGCGTGAACTTGCGGGCCGCGTAAGTGACGAACGTCGCGGCCCGCGTTAAGGCGTCGCTCAGCGCAGTCTTCAGCAGTTAGCTTTTGTTGATGTCCTGCTTTTCCTCCAGCTTCTTGATGAAGCCCTGCAAGATCGGCTTGATGGGATCAGGCGCGCCGGGGAGTGCGGCGTTGGCTTCCTTCAGCGCATTGTCAAAATCGGCTTGCCCGCTGTACACGCGCGCCATAGCCGCGTGCGCGCGCCAGTGGTCGGGATATTTCTTCGCAAGATTTCGGTAGACGGCGAAGGCCTCGTCTTGCTTTCCCTGGCTCTGAAGCTGCAGCGCGTAACCGTAGAGCTGGTTCACGTCCGCTTTGTCGAGCGCCCGATTCCGCGCGACGGTTGCTTCATCCTTATGTCCGAGTGCGTCCAGTACTTGTGACTTGGTCATCAAGTTGTCGTACCGCTCCTCCAGTTGAATCGAACGGTCCGTGTCCTTAAACGCTTCGTCGAGGTTCACCTTCTCTGCGAGCCAGTAGTTCGCAGCGTCGTCCCATCCTTGCCACGAGTATTGCGCCAGGCCGCGAAGCTGTTTGCGAAGGCTCTGCTCGACGGCGTCATGCACATCGACCGAAACCTTGAACGGCACGGCCACCTTTTCCCAGCGAAGTGTCACTACGGCCGAATCGGCTTTCAAGTCATCGAAGTCGTAGGTCAAGCTTTCGTGAAAATCGGTTGCCGCGGGCTTGACCGTGACGCGCAAGGCGTCTTCGGCTGGGTCGTAGGTGAAACTTCCCCAGGCGGAATTCATTTTCGAGAAGGCGATGGTCCACTCATTTTCCGTGGGAACCATGTGCAGTCCATATTTTCCGGATGCGAGAGGCTGGCCCTCGATCAGCACCGGATCGCTGAAGGAGATCGTTGTATTCTCATTCGCGCCGGCGCGCCACGGCTGCCCGTAGGGAACCAGTTTTCCCCACACCTTCCGGCCGCTGACGAGAGGACGGTGATAGTTGATGGTGATATCCGTAACACCAATTCTCTGGGTGACCACCGCATGTTGGCTGGGCCGCGGCAGGTCGAGAACGAAGGACTGCGCGCGGCACATGGCCGGAACCGAAAACAGCAACGTAAGCAAGACAGCTGATCGAACCTTGTTCATGGACACACTCCTCAAACGACGTTTCAGGAAGCATTCCAGATTCTCGAGTCTGCGCGTTTGTGCAAAATCGCACCTCCACGGCGCGGGCAACGCTTGACCGCTTAGACGCGGGGTGCTCGTTTTGGTTATCGAGAGCTGCCAACCTACGAGATTGCGGTTCGAAGCTTTAGGCGCATTCAGTCGACACCGCAAACTACCTCTAACCGGTAGCCTGTCCATTTCTGCTGACCTGGCAACGCTAACCGCCTATAAAGCCCAGATCGGCTAAACCATCTCGCGTCAGGGGAGCGTCGAGAAGCTGGGCGGCGTCCTGTCGCTGCTCGAAGTCACCCTGAGCAATCCCCTGCCCTAGCCGGACTAATCGGGCTTTTGTTTGCAAGAATCACGGGGATGGTGCGAGAATCCCAGCCTCCTGCAACTGGCCAATTTGACACAGGAGGAAACTCATATCCTGTCTGGCGCTCCGTTCCTTGACAACACGACAACAAACGAAGGTTTCGGCTCCGTGCTGGCGTCCGGTGACTTCAATGGAGATGGAAAATCCGATCTTGCGATCGGCGTGCCAAATTTTGACATCGGCACGCTAACTGACGCCGGCGTCGTAAGTGTAATTTTTGGATCTAATGCCGGGATCACCACAAGTAATTTGCAGCAGTTGTGGGTAGGCGCTCACTTCCACCCAGGCGTGAACGAGGCGAATGCCCGGTTCGGCGCGGCTCTTGCGGCTGGCGATTTTAACGGCGACGGCATCGCGGATCTGGCCATCGGTGTACCCATCAAAGACATCGTGGTCAATCGGAACGGAAACCTAGTAGCGCTCGCCGACGCTGGCGAAGTCAACGTAATCTACGGCTCTTCCGCCTTCCTGCTTTCCGTCAGCGCGACGCGGTCGGTACAAGTGTTTAATCAGGACACAATCCTGGGAAACGGGCATGCCAGCGCGGGTGCCCGTTTCGGCGCGCCCCTGACCGCCTGGAACTTCGGCCGCAATGAACTGCCGTGCAGTGATCTTGGAGGGATTCATTTCTGCGTCCCCAGACCAACGGTGGATCTCGCGGTGGGCATACCGTTTCAAACCGTAAACAACGTATCAGGCGCCGGGGCGGTGGATGTGATCTACGGGTCCTTTAGCGCGAATGGCTTGACTGTAACTGGGGTAAGGTACAGGAATTTACGCTTGACGGCTTGTTCGGTAGCGGCAGCGGCAAAGCCGGAGCGCACTTCGGCGCCGGCCTGTATTGATCTGTTACGCAGGGCTGCTGCGGCGTTTGCCGAGAAGCGGTTCGGCTACAGCGAGCAACTTTGTCGCGACGCGTTGAAACGTCGAGACAATCGCCCGCAGCTGGGCTTGAATCTGGCGGAGGTCTGCAAGGGTATCTCTCCTCCAACGGAGGAGCTGCTCGAGTCTCTCTCATCTAGGATGCGATTTCGCTCGGCAGAGAAAATCATGCAGAGGATTGACACCCCACTGGTTATTAATTCCACCGGCTCAGTCGATGAATTCGTTTAAGTCGCCAAACCGGAAAAGTGTCATAGTACTTGACTTGACCGTGAAAAAGGTACCTCTTCGCGATTTAATCCGTCGAGAGACGGGAGATCATTTTCATGAATAGGCGTGAAATAATATGCGGGTTTGGGACCCTATCGATCGACGCGGCAATCCGGCGTATAAGCCGAGCTCCATTTGGTTCAGCCGAACGCCACAACCTTCTAACAACACCGACTGGAGCCCAAGCATTGCCATCGGTGGTGGCAGGTGTGCGCCTTGTGGATTCGGAGATCGCTAAACTGGCGACGGACTTTAGTCGCAGTGTCTCTCCCCCCTATCTATTTAACCACGCGGTTCGGACGTTCCTTTTTGGCTCGCTGGTTGGGCGGGCGCTCGGACAG
>Ga0126373_10003157_pt1 | contig 12261 bp, 7 predicted proteins | sample PanSoiMetPlot_11_FD_92545 | JGI IMG/M metagenome (GOLD analysis project Ga0126373, IMG submission 92545) | Tropical forest soil microbial communities from Panama - MetaG Plot_11 | ecosystem: Environmental > Terrestrial > Soil > Tropical forest > Bulk soil | place: Panama | collected 2016-02-17
GTGCTATCTGAATATTTCGACCAGGTTGTGGTTCTCGACCAAGACAACATCGAGGACCGCCCGGTCGTTCACAAGTCGGTTCCCCAGGGCCATCACCTGCACGTGCTGCTGAATGGGGGGCTGAGGGCCGTTTCGTCGCTTTATCCGTCTTTCACAGAAGATCTCAGGCGGGTCGGTGCGACGAGGATCGCTGGGGGGCGTGATGCGGTCTGGTACCTACCCGACGGCAAGGCTTACAACCCTACCGGTTCGATGAGGACACCCATTGATTCCGATTTGGAGGGCTACTGCGCGAGTCGTGGACTCCTTGAATTTGTCATTCGCCGGCACACAACCGCAACCTCGAACATCCGAATTGAGTATGGGGCCGCGGTTCGAGAATTGATATGTCGCGATGGTAGCGTTCGGGGCGTTCGGAGCGCCGACGAGCGAGCGATCGAGGCGGAGTTGGTGGTCGATGCGACCGGCCGAGGGCACAGGGCTCGACGATGGCTCGCCTCCGCCGGATATTCCCCGCCGGAGCAAACTGCGATCGGCCTGGACACTGCTTACAGCACTGCCAATTTCCGCAGACCGGATTCGTTTGCCAGCGAACCTTTGATTTTCATTACCGGTCCGGCGCCTCATTTCACTCGCCGCGGGTACGTCATTACAATTGAAAATGGAACGCTACTGGTAAGCCTAATCGGTCGGTTTGGCGATTTTCCCCCGACTGACAAGGAAGGGTTTCTAGCATTTGCCAAGGAACTTCACTCGGACCTGGCGTATCGGATCATCAAGAATAGCGAGCAGCTCACCCCAATTGCGCACCAACGATTCGCTAGCAGCGTGCAACGTCATTACGAGCGGATGAACCCCTGCCCGGAAGGCTTTTTAGTGATCGGCGACGCTCTGTGCCACTTCAATCCAATCTATGCACAAGGAATGAGCGCGGCGGCGAAGCAAGCGATAATCTTGCAAGAGATTCTGTCTGAATATGCGAAGCAATCCCTGGAGGTGACCACGGTCGCCTCCTCATTCTTTCCTAAAGCGGCCAACTTTAATAGCACACCTTGGAACCTTGGCGCCGGCTTCGACTTCGCATTCCCTCAAACCCGCGGTAGACGCCCACCCGGAATTGAAGAGCGGGCACGCTACTTCGCCGCGTTAGACAGGCTTGCGTCGGAAGATTCGGAGGTCCGGCGCCTGATGGCGGAGGTATTTCACCTTGTTCAACCTCTGTCGATATTGCAGCAAGAGCCCTTGCGTAGCCGCGTGCGCAGCCGGATTGCACTCTCTTGAATTGCCATGCTTTTAATGCTCAACGAGTGATTTGTAGTAAGGGAAGGGTCGGTCAACGACGTCACAAAATGCGGTATCTGCTGGTCACCAAAAGTACCGCCGAGCGAATGCGCGAAATCGTACTAGCTTCAGACATTCACTAAGAGATGCGCGCGACAGCCTGATGTGCTGCGGCGGCGCGCGCGGCCACGTTGCCGCGACCACTCTTGCTCGTCGTAGTTACCGTAGAATTACGGCAGAGCACGCCCCGAGAGACGCGCATCCGTCATACAGATGGGGCGAAAACCTCGGCTCCCGGGCCGATATGGTGGGATCGCCTGTAAAGCTTCGAACGCCCCTCCCGTCTGATCGATGTTAACATGGCGCTCCAAGGGAACACCCGCAGGTCGGCAGCCGACGAGGTGATCGAATGAAGCGGCTAGATCTCGTGAATCGACCCCCGTCACCCGTCAGCTTGCTCCTTTCCCGACATTCAAGGCGGCGGGATTTTATTACGGTTCTCGCAGGCGCCACCGCATGGATGCTCGTGGCACGCGCGGCAGAGCCGCCGCGACGGATTGGTATCCTCGGCGGCGGATCGGAAGAAGCAGATGGACCCGGTGCGGCGGTTTTCGTCAAAGGCTTGAACGACATGGGTTTTATCGAAGCTCGAAATGTAACGATAGAATACCGCTGGGCAGACGGCCACTACGATCTCCTGCCGTCGCTTGCGGCCGAACTTCTAGGACGTGATGTTGCCTTGCTTGCATGCCTCGACGCTCCCGCGGCAGCGGCGGCAAAGGGGGCAACAAAAACCGTCCCGATTGTCTTCGTGACCGGTGCCGATCCGGTTAAGATGGGTCTCGTCGAAAGTTTCAGCCGACCCAGCGGCAATCTTACTGGAGTGAGCATTTTAGTCAGCATTCTAGGACCAAAGCGCTTGGAACACCTGCTTGAATTAGTGCCTACCGCGAGAACTATTTCTTTGCTTGTAAACCCCGGCAATCCAAACATCCGAGCCGACGTTCCCGAAACACAACGAGCAGCTGAGGTTCTCGGGCGACGGTTGGAGGTATTAACGGCCAGTACTGAAAATGAGCTTGACAGCGCTTTCGCGACCATAAAGGCCGATGCGCTGCTCGTCATGCCGGATCCGTACTTGCGTGGTCGGTGTCATCAGCTTGTTGCACTGACAGCGCGGCACGCGATGCCTGCCATATATCCATTCCGGGAGTGCGTCGACATCGGCGGCCTGATAAGCTATGGGACCCAATTAGGGTACCTATATCGCCAAATCGGCATTCAAGCTGGAAAGATTCTCAAGGGCGCCAGGCCGGCCGATCTCCCCATCCAACAAAGCACAAGAGTTGAACTGGTTATCAATCTCAAGACCGCAAAAGCCTTGGGCCTGACGGTCCCGCCTTCGCTACTTGCCCGCGCCGATGAGGTGATCGAGTGACGGGTCGGCAATGTCGCATTTGGGTCAGTTTGGTGCCGTGAGGCCCCGAGCGACACGCTGCGAAGGCGCGCTCCGGATCCTTCGATCCGGAGCGGTGACAAGTGCCAAATCCATACTCACGCGCTGCCACGTCATTTCGAGGATCGCGCTTCCAAACGAGACGTTCTGCATCACGTGCCTTGAAAGCATTACATGAACGGCGATCGCACCCTTCGGTAATGCCTGCGCGCCTTGGCTCGGTTTCCGCAATCGCCCATGGAGCACCAGCGCCGCCGCTGGGCGCGGCTCCCATCGACGAATAGCCAGCCGCAACCCCGGTCGTCCTCACATTGGCGAACCTTCTCCGCTTTGATCCCCGTCATCAATTCGCTGGCCGAGAAGGCGATCGGCCCCAGCAGGTCGAACGGGTTGGCCCGCTCATGGCGCATGCGCCAAACCAGTGCGTTGCGATCCCATTCCAAGCGCAGGCCCGGACGTGGGCTCGTGAGGAGCTCGTTGAAGAGCGCCAATGTGGACTGCAGGGGCTCTATGCCGCGCATGTTCGCAACCAAGATATCGTAGATGGCTTCCCTGAGCCGAATGGCCATCTCGTAGAATGTGGCGCCCTCCGCGGGTCGGCTGCGCCAGGCCTCTGACAATTCCTCGAGGACCTTTTTATCGCCGATCCCGTTCGCGCCGAGCCATTCGAGCAGCGCCTCCGCGGAACTAAGCCGCTCCTCCGGAGACTCCCTGAGCCGCCATGCCACGGTATTCACGAACCGGATGGCGTGAGGCTCGGTCTCGAGGTCTCTTTTTGCCTTTCCGCGCGTGCGTCGGGTGTCCGAACCCATGGAACTTAAGCCGCGTTGCTGGATTGACCCTGAATATAACCGTTTAAGAGGTTATAACAGGTGACACGGATTTCAAGGCCGCATATCGGGATATTTGCCGCGTTCGCTGCGATCTATGTGCTTTGGGGAGCGACCTACCTGGCCGTTGCCGTGTCGCTTCGCTCGATACCGCCGTTGATGCTAATGGCCACAAGATCGATCGCAGGCGGTTTGATCCTGCTTGCATGCGTCAAACTTGCCGGCCGTCCAACCGGATCGCCTCGGACCTGGGCCTTTGCGACTGCGTGCGGAGTGCTGTTCTTCGTCGGTTGCCATGGAGTGCTCGCCCATGCGCAGCAGCGCGTGCCTTCCGGCCTTGCGGCCGTGCTGCTGGCTACGATCCCGTTCTGGATCGTGATCGCCAAAACCCTGCTGCCCGGCAGCAAGCCGGCATTGAAGAACCTCGCGGTCCTAACGCCCGGCATAGCCGGCGTCGGCCTGATCGCTTGGCAACAGATCGGACCGAACTTGTCTGGGCCGGACATCGCCGACATCGTTCTCTTGCTCGGTGCGTCCGCATCCTGGGCGATCGGCACGATTCTCTCGGAGGCCTACGCGGGGTCCTCGTCCCGGATTGCCCTGTCCGGCATGGAGCTTGTCACAGGCGGCCTGGTGCTCTTGGCGCTAAGCATCGCTTTTGGGGAGCTTCGCTCGTTCGATGTTGGCGGAATTTCGCTGGCGTCCTTCGGCGCGTGGCTCTACCTGGTCATCGCCGGAACGGTGTTGGGCTTTGCGGCATACATATGGCTGCTCAAACATATAAGCCCAACGGTCGTTTCCACCTACACCTTTGTGAACCCGGTCGTCGCCCTGCTTCTGGGATGGCTCGTCCTGGGTGAACATCCGACTGCGCGCATGCTCGCCGGCGCCGCCCTGGTTGTCGCGTCGGTCGCAGGACTGCTTCTCGTCGGCTCTTTATCGAACAAACACCAACACCGGATGCACGCCAACACGTGCGTTGTTCCGGAGACCCAAGAACCGCGCGGATCGAAGTACCCGAACTCGACATGACAACTGCTGTCGAGGTAAGCTTGAGAGCTGAAGACCTTCCGTCCAAAGGTGCGACCCCCGCTCGCCCCACTCGTCGCTCCCCTTGCCTGATGGAAGGAGGTCAAGGTGAGGGCAAGTATCGCTCTGGGGCTCGCGATACATCCGTCGCGTCGCGCCGCGGTTCGTTGTTCCGATTGACTTTGAGGCGAACACGGCATCCCGATGCCGCCGTTGTCGTGTGTCTGCGTGTATGGTTTGCTGGCGCGACGCTCCCCATCGGTCGATTGCCGCGCGAAATGAGTGGGACCAGGGGCACTCAATCTTCGCCCGGCCATCGTAGACTTGAAAGAGGGCTGCAACGCCAACACTCCGCCACTACGACTCGCCGACAAGTCCTTCGGCTTTGCCGCTGGGCACCCCAGACGATGTTACTCCTACCACGCGGATAAGTCATCGAACTGGCTGAAAGCCCTGTCACCCATTCGGCAGTGGGCAAATGTTCTCAGTTGGGTCAGATTTTGCCCAAGTCCGGCTAGCGTCGGGGGAACCAAACGTGTTCCAGTGAACCCCCGATTGGGAAGCGCGAAACGTGCCAATTGCGGTCGCCGTGCTCCCATGTTAGACCAATGGGAACTGGTTTAGTTTCGTTCCCTTGCTGTAAAACGAGACCTCCGATTAAGCGGCAGTGGCCATGTCATCTGCATGCGCCGTAGTTTGGGGGCAAATACATGACCATGAAAACTCCTACGCCGTCAGTTTCTGCGTCTGTTGGCAGCGTTACCGTGGCAACGTGCTGTTCCGGGGACCCTATCCGCCGCACGGGTTGGGCCCTTGGCCGTCGGAAAATCACCTGTAAGATCGGTTGTCGTGCGCACTGATATTTCCAAGCTTCCGCCCTACGGAAATTCCACGCTGCCCGCAGGCATCCGTTCGCGCATTGTCAACAACATCAACGGCCTCGCGATACATGTGCTGGAGGCCGGATACGAGACAAAGGGGCGACCTTGCGTCCTGCTCCTACATGGTTTTCCCGAGCTTGCTTATAGTTGGCGCAAAGTCATGCTTCCGCTTGCTTCAGCGGGATTTCACGTGGTTGCCCCTGATCAACGTGGCTATGGACGCACGACCGGGTGGGATGACGCGTATGATGGCGACGTCGATTCGTTTCGCCTTCCTAACCTTGTCAGAGACGCATTGGGATTGGTCTCGGCGCTTGGCTACCGCTCCGTGGCGGCTGTTATCGGGCATGACTTCGGTTCGCCGGTCGCGGCCTATTGCGCAGTTATCCGTCCGGATGTGTTCCATTCAGTAGCGCTGATGAGCGCCCCGTTTGCCGGCCCACCGCCATTGCCGTTCAATACCGCAGATGAGCTCACGCCACCTCTTGCATCCGATCCATCTAGTGTTTTCGAAAACCTTGCAAAGCTCGATCCTCCACGGAAGCACTACCAACAATATTACCGAACCCGCGAGGCCAATAACAACATGTGGAGAGCCCCGCAGGGCATCCATGCCTTCTTGCGTGCCTATTATCATTTCAAGAGTGCTGATTGGGAACAGAATCGGCCATTCAAGCTGACCGCATTTACTGCCGGTGAGTTGGCGAAAATGCCAACCTATTACATAATGGAGCTCGACAAGGACATGGCGGAAACCGCAACCGAGCAAATGCCGTCCGCGGACGAGATTGCTGCGTGCAGATGGCTCACTGACGCAGAATTATCGGTGTACGCAGGCGAATTTGCTCGAACTGGATTTCAGGGCGGTCTACAATGGTATCGCTGCCTTGTTGGAAAACCAATCGCTGAACTTGAAATGTTTTCTGGCCGTACCATCGATGTTCCGGCGTGTTTCATTTCCGGCAAAAGCGATTGGGGCGTCTATCAATTCCCCGGTGCGTTTGAGAGCATGGAAACTGCGGTCTGTACTCAGTGGCGGGGCACGCATCTGGTGGATGGTGCGGGACATTGGGTTCAGCAGGAACAACCGGAGGAAGTGAGTCGATTATTGCTGCAGTTCATCCTCGCATAAGAAGCGGGACGTCCGGTTTAGGTCACGAGCGGCGGTGGGCCGATGTCGGCGACTAGCCGACCACTTGTGGCGCGGCCATGGGCGGCCGCGTCGCGCCATTTGCAGTCTCCATGAACGTGGAGTGGGGCGTCGGCAGCCGCCGCCGTATCAGCTGGCTCCCGGCATCACCTACTCGATGACGTCGTTGGCTACTGCGAGGAGGCTGGGCGGGACGCTAAGCCCCTGCGCTCAAGCTCTGGCGATTGATCGCAAGGGAGAAATCCTTCGGCTGCTCGACCGGAATGTCGGCGGCGTAGCTTCGCGCAGAATTTTGTCCACCATGGTCTGGCTTGGCAATAGCTGAATCGCAAAAGTTGCGAACAGTGTCTGTTTCATTCGAACTAGCCATCAACCTTAAGACGGCGAATGAGCTCCGCCTCCCCGAGCCACACGAACTGCCCGTGTTCGCTCACGTGACGAGCGAATGACAGGCGAGCGACGTCGGCTTTGGGGTCTAGACGGTTTCATATGGAGTGTTTTCCCGATCGGGATTTAGCGCAGTAAACGCAAGCACCAACGGCGCTCGCCGAAGTGGAGGTCATGCTTCAGATCGATTTGACACGATCGCGAACGATATCATCAGCGACTGAATCAAATATCATCTCGCCCAACAACAGACTTTTTCAACAGAATAGGAGCGAACGCGGATTCGATGAGCAATCCCTGCGAAGTTCTCGTTTCCCGCGCGTCCGATACTGCATGAGGCGGCGTCTTTCCCTTGAAGACGAAACGCTGCCGTGCGACATGGTAGGAGTCGTCGTCACCGTGGAAATTTTCCCGCATATATTCCAGCTCTTTCGCGCGGTAGGACGCGAGCGGTTTGGCGCGCTCCTCGACAATCCGTTTCTCGTGTTTCTCGCGCAGAAGCCGCCAGAAATCTTCGGGCCGCGTGAGTTTTCTGGTGCGCTCCTTGAGAAGCCGCTCGAATTCCGCAATGTCGCGGCCGAAGCACTCGTCGACAAAACCGATGGCTTTAGCCTCGCGCGCTCCGATGGGTCGGCAGGCGTCGGTCAACTCGGCAGCTTTTGCGACGCCCACGCGTCTTGGCAACGTATAAGTCCAATATTCCGAACCATAAAGTCCGCCCATGCCCTTGTAATGCGGATTGAGCACCACACCTTCACGCGCATACACATAATCAGCAGCAAGAGCCATCATCGCGCCGCCCGCGCCAGCGTTACCGCGAAACCCCGCCACGACCAGATGCGACATGGTGTTCAGGATTTCCAGCACCAGATCGTCGATGGCGTTGATGTTGCACCAAGATTCGAGCGCCGGATCGCTTGCCGCTTCGATGACGTTGAGGTGGATCCCGTTCGAGAAAAAATCCTTGCCGCCAAGCAGTTCGATGACCCTCGTCGGACGGCTGCGGGCGTAAAGAAATGCGTCGCGAAGGCGATAGCACTGCGCCGTGCTCATCGCGCCATTGTAGAAGTCAAAATAAAGACGGCCCACGTCGCCTTCTTCGGAATATCGGATTTCCTGGAAGGTGCGGTAGTCGATGGGAAGATCCGGCAACGAGTTGGGAATGCGGCGAGCACGTTGTCCCAGGGCAAGCGCCGCCGGCAGCTTGAGTCCGGCGAGACGGCCATCGGCCTTAGCTTTCAAGTGGCTTATCCAAATCGCGCCGTCGACCGTCCCGACGCAGACCGCGCCGTGCCTTTGCGCGATCGGCTGTCCCGGTGCGCCGCGTAGCCGATCTTCGTGGTGCGCTCCGTAGAGAAAGAATGGCCTGCCGAATAACGAGTCCAGCACGCCCGGCGCGCTGTCGCCAGCGTTAATCTTGCGGACGATGGTGTCGGCTTCGTCTCCAGCCCAATCGATGGCACGATCGTTCTGACGCATGGTTGGGCGCAATCGTCCGCGCACGTTCGGTCGGCTATAGTCTAGGGTTTCGGGACGGAAGCGCCTTGACTGAAACTTCTCCACCGCTTCCAGCACGCCCTCTACGGCGGCCTCGGTCACTTCCGCGCGATAGAGGGCGCTTTTGGAGACCGGCGTCGCGGGCATCGCAAAATTCTTCGACGCCCAGATCGGACCCGCATCCCATTCGGCGTCGGCCTGGAGGACCGTCGTGCCCCAGCCCCTCTCCTTGTTTGTGATAGCCCAGTCGAGGGCGGACGCCCCACGATCGCCAATGACGCCAGGATGAACGACCATACAGACATAGTTGGAGCAGATGGCCGCAGGGATAGCCACCTTGAGCATGGGCCCGACAATGAGCTCGGGCTCGTTCTTCTTGACCGCCTTAAGCATGGCGTCATCGCTCGTCGCGATCGTTACGTGGACGCAATGACCGCACTCGGTCAATTCGATCAGCAAGCGCTGGCTAAGGCTGTTGTGAGCGGAGGTAAGGAAAAGAATCTTCACCGGATATTCTCCAGCAGAGGCGGCGAGTTACACGAAAGAACCCGCCTAATTTGGGTATCAGACACGACGAGGTCGCTTCGGCGCGTTGGGCTCCCGGGCCAACCCGGACCAACGGCCTGAAACCGCACGACACCAGTCGACTTTTGTCATCGGCATGCACTTTTCTCTCGATGCGCCGCGAACACTCAGATGAATGCTTCATATCAACGCCGTCTCCGGCGATGACCTCAGTTAATTAGATGCTTCGCGAGCAATCCATGTGAACCCAGATAGCAGTTTTCAGTAGTCAAAGTATCGCTGCTGGCAATCATCAACGACTTGAGACCTGCTACTGCAGTCGAAGTTTAATCGACGTCGATTTGTAAGGAAGTCTTACAACGAGCAAGTTGCACCAAGCTTCCGAACGGTTGCGTCACCACAATCATAGCGACCTGATCGATCGTTCAGCTGACGCGGATTGTATAGCTTCCGACTTTTCCAGATCGCTTTCATCTTCAATCTCTCGCATTGCGGTCTCTATGATCTGTATCAGCAGCTAATTTGTTCACAAATTGGCCATTGAGCGAATCGCCATCAAGTTGATTGGCAACATGCACCAAATTCAGCATCACGTAAAGTGAGGTTGGTCACATACTGAAGTGAAATTGGTGAAAGGAGTTTAGCTCACGTTTAGCGATCGAATTTTTTGTTTTCTTCCAAATATTGGCTGCACCCGCCGTTGGTAGAAATTCGATGGTATATATACAGTATGTCGTCAGTTGGGCTCTTTCCGAGTGCCAGGCCTCTTCTAGAGAGCGGTCCGCATGTTCCCGCTCTAAGTGTTGTTACCTCCCCACGGGTCTAAGGTTTGAAGAACGCCGAAACAAAAGTGGTCAATCTTCGCTTGGGTTTTAGATGCGCACCGTCAGTCCCCACGTGTCGAGCATGGAGCCAGACATGCCGAACGCCTAAATGCGCCGAAGGTCGGGTGCCGACGTAGGTCCGCGAATCACATGCCTGCTCCACCGAAGGTCGTCCAAATGCGGAGGTCCTTGTAAATCACGATTGTTCTGAATTGCTGGCCGGGAGGGCGCCACCCACACTGGCGTCGCAGGCCTGTCCCTTTGGCGGCTTCTTTAATTGGCGGCAGTGACGGCCGCGGTGATGGCCGGCGCGCGGGGTCAGCCGGCGGCGCCGCCGAGTTGATCGAGACAACACAAGAGCGCTGGGCCGAGGCCAAGATGCACCGGCCGCGAGGGACGCTGTTGCTGTCGATGCATGGGCAGGCTGCAGCGCAGAAGCTTCCACCAAGCACTTACTGTTGCGCAGCATCAAAGCAGCAAATTCTGGGAGTTGCATGCCGCTTCAGCGCTCTGAGTGCCGAAGCCGTTGTGGCTCCCGCCGGTTTGCGGCTGCCGGTGGGTTGCGCCGTCGCACGTCGCCAGGATCATCGCGCCGGACCCGGTCTCCGCGCGTCGGCAAAATATATACCGAAGAGCTCTTGTCGGTTCCGCTGGTCTGCGACTCCCAGTGGGTCCCGCCCGCTTCGCCAGGATCGTCCCGCCCTTCCCGACTGCCTGCCCGCGTCAGCAAAATGCACACTGAGCGCGGAAGCACCCCACCATGGGCCCTACCGAGGAGGAGAATAATCCGGTATTTCTGAAACAAGGACTTTCATAAAGTGAGAGACGAATGGACCGCCTGGACGCCATGGCGATTTTGGTCGCTTCCGCGGAAGCAGGCAGCTTTTCGGCTGCCGGCCGCAAGCTCGGCATTCCGCTTCCAACTGTCAGCCGCAAGATCGGGGATCTTGAGGCACACCTCAAGACGAGGCTGTTCGTGCGTTCGACACGCAAGCTCGTCCTGACCGAGGCCGGGGTCGGCTACTTTGCCGCGTGCAGGCGCATTCTCGAATCTATCGGCGAAGCCGAAGCTCAAGCAGCCGGCGAATATAGCGTGCCCCGGGGCGATCTGACCCTCACGGCGCCAATCGTGTTCGGGCGCCTGCACGTGGTGCCGGTGGTGAACGAATTTCTTTCGCAATTCGCAGAAATCAACGTCCGTATGACGCTGTCTGACCGCAACGTGAATCTCATCGACGATCACATCGACATGGCAGTCCGCGTAGGAGAGCTTCCTGACAGCGCCCTGATCGCAACGCGGGTTGGAAGCATTCGTCGGGTCGTGTGCGGTAGCCCAGCCTACTTCGCAGCGCATGGTACGCCGAGGACTCCTGATGAGCTTGCCAAGCACCAATGCGTAACGTTTTCGGCAATGGCGGGCACGTCGTGGACATTCAATCGCCGCGGGCACAAGACGATCTCGGTCGTGCCCCGATGTCGTCTTCACATCAACACGGCCGAAGCCGCCATCGATGCAGCGATCGCGGGCCTCGGGGTCACCAATGTTTTGTCCTACCAGGTCGCGCGCGCGGTGGACGAAAAGAAGCTGAGAATTATTCTTCAGGACTTTGAGCCGCTGCCTATCCCGATCCATCTCGTGCATGCTCATCAAAGGCTCCTGCCGCTGAAGATGCGCCGCTTTCTCGAGTTCGCGGCGCCGCGCATCCGAAAATCCGTGTTGGGGACGCAGCGGAGACTAGGCTACGGCGCAGATGAGAGAGGTGCGGACGATTAAATCGCCGCCGGGTCTCTCCGTGCCAAACATCCGCACGCCGCGGATTTGCGGCGTAGGCTTGGCCACGCATCTCAGTTCTTGAGAGGCGATCTTTCAGACACGATAGATTATCAATCTTTTCGAGAGTCACTACTGTGGCGTGCGTCGAGAGATCGACGCGTGCGCCGTATCGAGAGGACCTCGCCATGTTTTCAAAGACAATCGAGATCAGCGGCCTCAATATCTTTTATCGCGAGGCCGGCGATCCGTCGCGCCCAAAGCTTCTCCTGCTTCACGGTTTTCCGGCTTCGTCGCATCAGTACCGTAACCTAATCCCGGCACTTGCACGCGATTTCCACGTTGTCGCGCCCGACTATCCAGGTTTTGGAAATTCCGACATGCCGGCGCCGAGCTCCTTCGCTTACACGTTCGACAACCTGGCCACCATCACCGAAGCGTTCCTTCAGAAGATCGGCTTTACGCGCTTCGGCATGTATGTTCAGGACTATGGTGGTCCCGTCGGCTTGCGCGTTGCTGGCAAGCACCCCGAGTGGCTTGAGTGGCTGATTATCCAGAACACCAACGCATACGAGATCGGCTTCACCCCGGCCTGGGACGCGTTGCGCAACAACTACTGGAAAGCGCGTA
>Ga0126373_10003158_pt1 | contig 12261 bp, 11 predicted proteins | sample PanSoiMetPlot_11_FD_92545 | JGI IMG/M metagenome (GOLD analysis project Ga0126373, IMG submission 92545) | Tropical forest soil microbial communities from Panama - MetaG Plot_11 | ecosystem: Environmental > Terrestrial > Soil > Tropical forest > Bulk soil | place: Panama | collected 2016-02-17
ACTTTTCCAGGCGCACCGCCGTAATGAACCGCGATGGCAAGGTCCCGATGACCGTCACCGACAATTCCGAGCTCTACATGGCTCGGTAGGGAACGAGGCGCGGCGGATCGCGGCGAATATCGGACCGCCGGAGTTGAGCGTACTTCGGGCGTAGCCGAAAGATTTTGTGCGCGGCCACACATTCAACGACCATTCCGGGAAGAGAACAGGTCCAAGCGCGGCATATTGGACATCCGTTGGACACCAATCTACCGTCTAACCTTAACTTATTGATATTGCTGGCGCTCCCTAGGGGACTCGAACCCCTGTTTTCGCCGTGAGAGGGCGAAGCTGGTCGCATTCAGAAGCAAATTAAAGTGGCAGCAAGCGCCCCGCAGTTACAAACGGACAGAGTTCGACATCTAGGCGATCATCTGTAAGACATTCCGACAATGAATAATTTCGTTTACGGATCAAGCCGGGGTAGAAAGGTGAGCGTGTCGGAATGAGCTTTGATCTATAACTACTCCCCGGCGACTCTTAATCAGCCGGTCCAATGGTCAATTCCTGAAATTTTGGTGGGACAATCTCAAAAATACGCTTTGGAATTCAATGGGACGTTTGGCAATAGTGGGACACGATAAGCTATTGAGCAGGCTCGTCTGTGTCACCCCCTCCACGGGCACCACCCCGCATGTTGCAGCCATGCCGTCGCATCCAATTCCGTTTTGAGCAACGCGACGCGGCTGGCGCGTGAGGACGGCGATGAAATTCGGTATCGGGCAACCAGTGCGGCGTCATGAGGATCTGCGTCTCATCACCGGGCGCGGCCGCTACACCGACGATGTCACCTTGCCGCGAATGACGCATGCCGTCGTGGCGCGTTCGTCGCTGGCGCATGCGCACATCAAGCGCGTCGATGCGGCAGGAGCGCGGCGGATCCCAGGCGTGCTGTTCGTCGCCACGGGCGAGGACATTCGCGCCGATGGCCTGGGCGATCTGCCCTGCGTCACCCCGCTCGCCAATCGTGACGGCACGCCACGGCACGATACGCCGCGGCCGGTGCTGGCAGTCGGCAAGGTACGCCATGTCGGTCAGCCGGTCGCCTTGGTCGTCGCCGAGACCTTGGCCGCAGCCCGCGATGCCGCCGAAGCGATCGGTGTTGAATATGAGCCGCTGCCCGCAGTGACCGAAGCCAGCGATGCCATTGCTGCCGGCGCGCCGCAGCTGTTCGATCACATTTCCGGCAACATCGTCTTTGACTGGGACAATGACATGGGCGACGCCAAGGCGACCGATGCCGCCTTCGCCGCAGCAGCCCATGTGGTCGCCCTCGAACTCATCAACAACCGCGTTGTGGTCAACTCAATGGAGCCACGCAACGCACTCGCCGATTACGATCCGCAGAGCGGGCGCTCGACGCTCTACACCGCGACGCAAGGTCCACATTTCGTACGTGACCCGCTGGCCGAGCTCGTGCTCAAGATGCCGAAAGACATGCTCCGCCTGATTACGCCGAATGTCGGCGGCGGCTTTGGCATGAAGGCTTTCGTCTATCCTGAGCACGCACTGGTGGTCTGGGCCAGCCGCAAGCTCAACCGGCCGGTAAAGTGGCAAGAGGACCGTTCCGAGGCCTTCATCTCCGACAATCAAGGGCGCGATCACGCGGCGCGCGCGGAGCTTGCACTCGACGAGAACGGCCGCTTTCTCGGTCTGCGCGTCTCCATCCTTGCCAATCTCGGCGCCTACCTGTCGCCGTTTGGCTCATTCGTTCCGACCCGCTCGACCGATCTTGTCTCGGGGCTCTATGCAATCGGGGCCATCCACATCAATGTTAAAGGCGTATGTACCAATACCGTGCCGGTCTGCGCCTATCGTGGTGCCGGCCGCCCCGAGGCCGCATATCTGCTCGAGCGTCTGGTCGACGCGGCTGCACGCGACCTCGGCATGAGCCCCGACCGCATCCGGCGCGTTAATTTCGTGCCGCCCTCGGCAATGCCTTACACCTCGGCGACAAAACTTCTTCTCGATTCTGGTGAGTTTGAGAAGGTGATGGACCGCTGCATGGCCGCGGCGGAATGGTCGTCCTTCGCGCGGCGGCGCACGCAAAGTGAACGTAACGGCAAATTACGCGGCATCGGCATGGCGACATATACCGAGCGCTGTGGCGGCGGATTTCCGGAGACCGCCTCGATCGAGTTCAAGGACGATCGGGTCGAGCTGGTGATGGGCAACCAGGAATACGGCACCGGTCTTCCCACCGCGTATAAGCAGCTCGTATCGGAGCAACTCGGCATCGATGCCGACCGGATAGATATCATCATGGGCGACACCGATCGTACGCCGTCTGGACTTACCGGCGGCTCGCGAGCCCTCGCTGTCGCCGGTAGCGCCCTCTACGAAGCCGGGCTCGCGATCATCGAGAAGGGCAGGCAGCTCGCCGCGCACGTTCTCGAAGTATCGGCGCATGACGTCAGCTTTAACGATGGGGTGTTCGGCGTGCCGGGTACCGATCTTCATCTGAACATTTTCGAGGCGGCGAAGTCGGCGCGAGATCCCACCAAACTGCCGCCGGGTATGGCACCCGGTCTCGACACAACACATACGCGCTCGCCGCCGGCACAAACTTTCCCGAACGGCTGCCACATCGTCGAGGTCGAGATCGATCCGAATACCGGGGCGGTTACCATTGAACGCTATACGGTGGTCGACGATTTCGGCCGCACCATCAACCCACTGCTGCTCGAGGGTCAGGTGCATGGCGGCGTCGTGCAGGGTGTCGGGCAGGCGCTGCTCGAACACGCGATTTACGACGCCGAGAGCGGGCAACTTCTGTCCGGCTCGTTCATGGATTACTCGATGCCGCGGGCCGGCGATATCCCGTCATTCGCCTTCTCGACCCACAACGTGCCGACGAGCGCCAATCCGCTCGGCGTCAAGGGCGCCGGCGAAGCGGGCGCAGTGGGTGCGCCGCCGGCAGTGATGAATGCGATCATCGATGCACTTGCCCGTCGCGTTGGCGTGCGCCACATCGATATGCCAGCAACGCCAGCGCGCGTGTGGGCGGCCCTTAATGGCGCGGCTGCGGCGAGCGCGTGACGGAAGGCGCGCCAGATATTTCGGCCGGTGCGCTCCGTATGCTGCGAAGGCGAAACAGGCCCGCACACACGCTAAGCCCTTGGAAATCATGATTGGCCGCACCGCGGGTCCGCAGCCCCGAAATTTCTCAGCCGGGTGAGGGAACTTTGTGCCGGGGCCGCGACTTTAGATGGGCGGATTCTCCGGGGAACTCTCATGGCCACTGTGCTGCTTGTCGAAGAGGACGATCAGGTCCGCGTGCTGGCCGAATCGTATCTGGAAGAACAGGGTCACGAGGTGCTGTCCGCCGGCACGGCGCCGGGCGCGCTCGCGCTGCTGGCCAAAACCTCGCAGCTTGAGCTCCTCTTCACCAATGTGGATCTCAAGGGCGAAATCGCTGCCGGAATCGCGCTTGCGCGCGATGCGGTCAATCGCAGCCCCAATCTGAAAGTGCTTTACACGACAAAACGCAATCTGACCGACGGCATGAAGGCGCGTTTTGTCAAAAACTCGGCCTTTCTGGCGAAGCCCTATACCGTCGAGCAATTGCTGACCACGCTATCCGTGCATTTTCGGATCAGCCCGCAGGCGCGTCGCCAGAGGGTGACCGTCTAATCGATCCCGCCCTGCAGGATTACGGCGCGCCGCCGTGGCGTGCCGGGCTATTCTCGTTCCCCACAAATTGATCTAGCGCAAAGCGGCTTACCCGACATGGTGCTATGCGGACCATGGGAGCGCGCGTGCGATGACCAAAGACGATTGCAGAGCCAACGCCCTGAAATGCTATCGGATCGCGCAAAAAGCGGCGGATCAGGATGTTCGCCGCACGCTGTTTGATCTCGCCGTGCAGTGGCGCGAACTCGCCGCAAAGATCGAGCGGCTGCAATGGGAAAACGTTCCGGAGGCCGCCTTGCCTAGCGGACCCCCGACGCTGCATTAGAGCATGATCCGGAAAACTTTGCCCTCGGACACGATCCGGGTGGGTGCCGGTTTTCCGACAAGATCATGCTCAAACAAGAAGCTAAAGCGAATACCGAATCAACCTAATTTCATTTCGCTTTGGCTGCAGCCGCAAATCGGAAGCGTCAGACGCATCAGAAGTTGAAGTTCACGCCGCGACCGCACGGGTGCGCGTGTTTCTGATCGCGAGGTCACCAACTGAACTTGTAGTTCACGCCGGCGCGGATGAGATTTTCGGTCAAGCCAATGCTAACGGGAATGGCAGGACCCGGAGGAACTCCGGTGACACTCAATGACGACACGGCCGTACAGACCGCGTTCACGCAGTTCACGCTGGTGTTGCCGAGATTCACGTAAAGATATTCGACCTTGGCGGTCCAATTATCGGCGAAGGGCCCACTCGATGCCGCCGCCGGCGGTCCAGCCGGACTGGGTGTGGCTGGTGGTCGTGCCGTTGAAATTCGTCTGCACATTGGCGAAGGCGCCGCCTGCGGTGGCGTAGAGCAGGACACGATCGGCGGCGTAGCCGGCGCGGCCGCGCGCTGTCGCCAGCCAATTGTTGCCGGTCTGGCAATTGCCGCTAAAGGTGCAGATGCTGGAGGTGGTGCCGGTATTGATTGCGGAATAATCCCAATCGCCTTCGACGCCAAACACAAAGGCACCGGCCTGGAAATTGGCGCCAAGCGTGCCGCCGACCACGCCGCCATTATCATGCACAGAGCCGGTCGATCCCAGAAACCCTCCGACGGCGTCTGCCGTCCATTTGGCATTGCCCCAGCCCCAGCCACCATTGACGCCAACATAGATGCCGGCCCAGTTGTAGATCGGCAGCACCGCCGGAACGTAGACCGCCGGTGCGCGCGGTGGCGGTGACGGCGGCAGATCGGCGGCCAGAGCGGAGCCGCCAAGACCGATGACGACGCCCACGCCAATGATTCCGCCAATGATTCGACGCATGACCCCATCCCATGTTTGTGGACATGCTTTATGGCACATCCCATGATTGTGATCATATTAATTTCACGGCTCGCTCCTGAAAATTTTGACCTGAATCAAAAGGGCTTACGGCGGTAGGCCGCGAAAAGCGGCGCAAATGTGTGCAAATCTCTGCGCGAATCGTTTCGTTACCGTTCGCAACCATAAGGCCGAAAAACGCGGTCGCACAGCGCTCCGCGACGGCCGGGCGGCGAGCCGCTTCGTCAAACAGTAAAGCAGCCGCCGCGCGCAGGCGGAGCGAACAGAGCTGATCGTTATTGCGCGTCCTGCAATTCGGGACGTTCGCGCAACCGCCGCTGATTGAGCACGTGGATGATGAAGGTCACGACTGCGCCCAAGGCGAAGGGCACCGCCGCAAACAGATACATTTTTTCGATGGGGAAGGTGACCAGCAGCGTGCCGGCGAGCGGACCGATGATCGCGCCGAAGCGGCCCAATCCAAGCTGCCACCCCGACCCGTTCGCACGCAGCGAAGTCGGATAAATCATCGCGCCGACCACATTGATGCCGGACTGGATGCCAAGCACCACCGCACCAGCCAAGAACGCCGCGATCACTAGCGCGGCCGTGGACGACAACCCGGCATAGCCGATCGAGCCGACCACCGGGACGGCGATCGCGAACAGGATGGCGATGGCGAGGAAGCGCTGCCGCTGCAGCCACCAGCACAGCACCAATGCGCCGACCGTGCCGCCGACTTGGAGCCCGGCGCCGGTGAGCGCTGCGACCGTCTGTGACGCATGGGCGGCCTGCACCAGCATGGTCGGCGTCCAGCTGATGAGGAAGAAGTACCCCATCAAGTTAAGGATGAAGATCAGCCAGGTCAGCGGCGTGATCACTTCCAATCCGTTGTGGAACAGATAGCGGGGATTGGAACTCGGAAATTGTTTTTCGTCCTCGATTACAAAGCGCGCATTGGGCGGCACCTTGAAATCGGGACGAATGGCCGCGATCAGGGCCTCCATCTTCGGTCGCTGGCTTTCGTGCAGCGTCATGTATTTGATCGATTCAGGAAGACCGAACATCGCGATAATTGCGAAGACGATCGGGGCAACGCCGCCAATGAAGAACAGGATCTGCCAGCCGTAATGCGGCACGAGCCCGGCGGCGGCGAACCCGGCAAGCGCGCCGCCGATCGGCACCATGCCGGTCGCGATGATGGCCAGCGTCGCGCGCATATTGCGCGGCGCCGATTCGGCATTGATCGCCACGAGGTTCGGTATGACGCCGCCGATGCCGAGCCCGGCAATGGACCGCAGCCAGAACAATTCGGTCAAGTTAGTTGAATAGGCCGCCCAATAGGTGAACACGCCGAACAAGAGATTGCAGATGATCAGCGCCGTCTTGCGGCCATAACGATCGCCGACCCAGCCGAAAATCTGGGAGCCAAACAGCACGCCAAAATTGCTCGCCGTCAGCACCAGGCCGAGATCTTTCGGCGCTACATGCCATTCCCTGATCAGGTGCGGGGCCGCAAAGGCGATGGCGCCGATGTCGTAACCGTCGATAAAGGCAATCAGAATTGACCAGAAGATCAACTTGATCTGGAACGCACCAACGCCGTGCTCGTCCAGAAAATGCGAAACTTGAACTTCCGCCTCGCCGGCCATCGTTTCCCCCAACACGTTGCTTGTTTCTTGTCATCGTACGCAAAAGCATCTTGCCCGCAAATTATGGCACCCGACGCGCAAAGAAAAGCGGCATTCGCGCGCATGGCCCTGGTTGAGCCCGCCTCATCGTCGGGAACGCACGCCGCCGCGGCGGGTTTTCACAATGGCTGGAAATCGGCTGGGTTGTGCGCCGGTAACGATGGCAGCGAATTTAGAAGACTATGCCCTGATCGGAGACTGCCAGACTGCGGCCTTGGTCGGCCGCGACGGCTCGATCGACTGGCTGTGCTGGCCGCGCTTCGACAGCGGCGCTTGCTTCGCGGCTCTTCTCGGCACGCGCGACAACGGCCGCTGGCTGCTAAGCGCCACCGATCCGGCGGCGCGCGTCTCGCGGCGCTATCGCGACGCCACGCTTATCCTGGAAACAGAGATCGAAACCGCCGACGGCGCCGCGAGCGTTATCGATTTCATGCCGCTGCGCGGCAAGAATTCCGACGTGGTGCGGCTCGTGTGCGGCAAGCGCGGCCGCGTCGCGATGCGCACCGAACTGATCGTGCGCTTCGACTACGGGTTGCTGGTGCCGTGGGTCACCAATCCGGAAGGCGGCGGCTGGCGCGCGATATGCGGCCCGGACATGGTGGTGTTGCGCACGCCGGTAAAACTCCGTGGCAAAGATTTCACCACGGTCGGCGAATTCACGGTAGCGGCGGGCGAGACCGTGCCGTTCGTTCTGACCTATGGCGCGTCCTATCTGACATCGCCTGGATTGATCGACGCCACTGAAGCTTTGCGCGAGACCAAAACATTCTGGCGCGGCTGGGCAAACTTGGTGAAGTCATCCGGACGATGGTCTGATGCCGTGCAGCGCTCGCTGATCACGCTGAAAGCGCTCACCCATTTTCCGACCGGCGGCCTGATCGCGGCGCCGACCACGTCGCTGCCGGAGCGCCTGGGCGGCAATCGCAATTGGGATTACCGGTTTTGCTGGCTGCGCGACGCCACCTTCACGCTGATCGCGCTGATGAATGCCGGCTATTACGAAGACGCGCGCGCATGGCGCGAATGGCTGTTGCGCGCGGTTGCCGGCGCGCCGGATCGCGTTCAGATCATGTATGCCGTGACCGGCGAGCGCCGGCTGCCGGAATGGGAAGTGCCGTGGCTTCGCCGTTATCAGGGCGCGAAGCCGGTGCGTGCCGGCAATGCCGCGGCCGAGCAGAGACAGATCGACGTGTACGGCGAAGTGATGGACGCGATCCATCATGGCCGCCACGGCCAGCTCGGGCCGAGCGCCGAGGGCTGGCAATTGCAACGCGCGCTGCTCGATCATCTGGAAAGCGTCTGGCAGGAAGCGGACCACGGCATCTGGGAAGTGCGCGGCGGCCGCCAGCGTTTCACCAATTCCAAGGTCATGGCCTGGGTGGCGTTCGATCGCGCGGTGAAAACCGTCGAGCGGTTCAAGATGGAAGGACCGATCGAGCGCTGGCGCAAATTGCGGCGCGCCATTCACGACGACGTCTGCCGCTCCGGCTTCGATCCGTCGCTCGGCACCTTCGTGCAGAGCTACGGCGCAAAGCATCTCGACGCCAGTGCGCTATTGATTGCGCTAGTCGGATTTCTGCCGCCGGAGGATCCGCGGGTGAAGTCGACGGTAGACGCGATCAAGCGCGATCTGGTCATCGACGGCTTGGTGCGGCGTTACGACAGTGAGGCCGGCATCGACGGCCTGCCGCCCGGCGAGGGCGTGTTTCTGCCGTGCACGTTCTGGCTCGCCGATAATCTGATTTTGCTCGGCCAGCACGACGAGGCGCGCGCTTTGTTCGAGCGGTTATTGTCGCTACGCAACGATGTCGGGCTGTTGGCGGAGGAATACGATTTGAAAGCCAAGCGGCTGGTCGGCAATTTTCCGCAAGCGCTGTCGCACGTCGCGCTCATCAATACCGCGCATCATCTGAGCGAACAAAACAGACACAAGCGGCACGAGTCCGGCCAACCGACAGCGCACGATGTCGCGGCGTGATCTCGTCATTGCGAGCGGAGCGAAGCAATCCAGAGCAGCGCAAGCTTGGATTGCTTTGTCGCTTCGCTCCTCGCAATGACGAGCTAGTAGCCTGTGTCGCAGCAATCACCGTCCATTGCGCTGCGACAGTCCGCGCACGACAAAGCCGAGCGCGACGCCGGCCAGCCCGGTTAGGAAAACAGGCACGAGGCGCGCGGCCGGTCCCGGTATCGCCAGCACTCGGTTTGCCGCTTCGGCATCGAAGCGGCCATGGGTGCGATGCAATTCGCCGACCGGCGCCATCAAATTATCTTTGCGCATCGGTGAGACCGCGGTGTCTGTCTCCTGCGCGTCATAGGCATTCTTTGCCAGATAGCGATCAAGGAATCCCGGCAGCAGCATATTGCCGAGGATCGCCTTGAGCGTGCTGGCGCCGAGCCAATATTCACGCTTCGGATCGAGTGCAGCGCGGAAGATGATGTCGGCAACGGCCTCCGGCTGCACAACCGGGGGGACCGGACGCGGCTGGCGCGGCATGCGGGTGCGCGCCCAGTCGAATTGCGGCGTGTTGAGTGCCGGTAGTTCGACGATGGTAGCAGCGATCGCGCAGTTGTCGTGATCGAGTTCGGTACGCAGCGAATTGGTGAAGCCGCGCAGCGCGTGCTTGGCGCCGCAATAGGCGGCCTGCAGCGGAATGCCGCGATAGGCCAAGGCAGAGCCGACCTGGACGATGGTGCCGCGGTTGCGCGCTCGCATATGGCGGAGCGCCGCCATGGTCCCATGCACCATGCCGAGATAAGTCACCTCGGTCACGCGGCGAAACTCTTGTGGCGCGATCTCCCACACCGGCGCGAACACCGTCACCATCGCGTCATTGATCCAGATATCGATGCCGCCGCGCGCGCTCGCGATCGTGTCGGCGGCCTCGAATACGGCATTGGCGTCGGCGACATCTGCGGGCAACACGAGCGCATTGCCGCCGAGCTTTTCGACCTCTTGCTTGACCTCATCGAGCGCGGCGGCATCGCGAGCGATCAAGCCGAGAGTGGCGCCGGAGCGGGCGAAGCACAGCGCGACGGCGCGGCCGACGCCGGCGGAGGCGCCGGTGATGACAACGGTTCGGTTGCGTAAATCAGGCGTTGTTCGCTTCATGTTGTTGATCGAATGGGTTGGTAGCACTCACCATTCGTTCAACGGGTGGATCAGCGCGAGGTTCCGCGTCCGCGCCTGCCGGGCGCGGCGGCGCGATTTTTCATATTGCCGTACATGCGACGCAGACAGCGCTTGAGCACCGCGATCTCTTTGGCGGACAATCCGGCAATCGCCTCCGCCTCGAAGTCGAGCGCGATGGGGATGAGATGGTTCACCAACGACTGGCCCTTTGGCGACAGCTTGACCGTAACCTCCCGGTTGCTGTTGGCCGAACGTGTGCGCGTGACCAAACCCTTGCGGATCAGCCGAGTGACCAGCCGCGACAAGGTCGAGACTTCAACGCTGGTCAAATCCGCCAAATCGATCTGACGCTGGCTGCCGCGCGACGCCAGCACCGCCATCACCCGCCACATCACGATGCTCAGGCCATGCGCGGCGAGCGCATCGGCACCGAACTGTTCGGCAACGATCATGCCGACGCGATTGGTGAGATATGGCAGGTAGTCGCCGAGATCGAGCTTGGCAGGCGCTTTCACGGGTGGGGCAATCCTTGCGGTAACCTGTTCCATCTATTCGGATTCGTTGCGAGCTTCAAAAGCTTAGAACGATGCCGATTATTGCATTTACAACAGATGCAATGTCAACTATCATGAATAGAAACAGAGAGCCAAGGGGCAAACCCTCGGCTGTACAACGATAGGGCTGTGCAACGACAGGCAAGGGAGGTAGCGATGGACTTCGGCTATTTTACGCTGAGCGACAATCACTACGAAAACAACAGCCGCACCTCGAATCAGTTCGTCAGTGACATCACCGCCGAGGCGCTCTACGCCGAGAAGGTCGGCATGCACTCGGCCTGGATCGGCGAGCATCATTTCAATTCGCTCGGTGTGCTGTCGTGTCCGGACATGGTGCTCGCTTATGTCGCCGCCAATACCACGCGGCTCCGCCTCGCCCCCGCCGTCAACGTGCTGCCGCTGCATCATCCGATCCGTGTCGCCGAGCAATGGGCGACGCTCGATCTTCTTTCCGGCGGGCGCGTCGACTTCGCCTGCGGCCGCGGCTACGACAAGCGCGAATATCTGCCGTTCCACGTGTCGTTCGAAGACAATCAGGGCATTTTCGAAGAAGGCCTCGAACTGGTGCGCGAGCTGTGGCGGGCGGAAGGGCGCATCTCGCATCACGGCAAATATTATTCGTTCGACGACGTGCGCATCACGCCGAAGCCCATTCAACGTCCGTTGCCCACCTATGTCGGCTCGTTCTCCAAGCCCTCGATCGAGCTCGCCGCGCGGCTCGGCTGTGGCCTGATCGTGGCGCCGTTCGCCGCGGCGATGAGCTTCGGCGGCTTGCAGCAGGTCGCCGATCTCTATCACGAGACCTGCGCCAAGCACGGCAAGACGCCGGGCCGGCTGATGTGCAGCTACTTCACCCATTTCGCCGACACCAAGGCGGCCGAGGACGCCGCGCGGGCGCGACAAATCCGCTACTACAAGGAATGTGTGATCCCGGCTTTCCCCGGCGATCCGAAATCGGCGCCGCCGAGCTATCGCTATTTCGTCGACATCGTCGACCGGCTGCACAAGGTGAAGCCTGAGGACCTGACGGAAAATTCCGTGCTGCTCGGCTCCTCGGCGCGCATCACCGAGACCTTAAAGAAAGTGGAAGCCGCGGGCTTCGCCGAAGTGATCCTCTATGTCAATGTCGGCTTAAAACCGCACAGCCAGGTCAAAGACGAGATGGCGCGCTTCATGGCCGAAGTGGCGCCGTCCTTCGCGGACGGGCGGAAGACTGCCGCGGCGTAGTAATCAAAAATTATCCAGATTTGCAGCCGAACGGGGCACGCCAGTCCGAATGATCGCGGTCATAAATCCGTGCCGCTATGTTATGGGCAGCGCGCCACGCGAGGCACAATGCGATGCGAAGCGAAGACCCAATCAAGAAGCGAAGGCCCTATGAAGAGGAGTATCCAAAAGGCTCATGGGTGAAAATCGCGTCACGTCCGACCCTAGAACAATTTTTGCGGGAATGGAAATACCACAACAAGCTGAAACCCGAGCAGCTGAACCATGCCGGCCAGTTCGCAGAAGTAGAGTCTATCGGCTTTTATCATGGCGGGGATCAACTCTATAAACTGAAAGGGCTTCCGGGTGTTTGGCACCTCCAATGTTTGCGTCCGGCGTCCAATCATCGCGCCGAATAGGTTGGCCGAGCAGCCGCGATGAACCCGCCAATCATCAAACCGCAGCCCAATGAGCAAATCCTGACCGGCTCATGGCGAATGGAGCATGGCCGTGCCCGTCGCGATGCCACCTGTGAGCGGATCGCGTGGCTCATCGCCGATCATCTGCAGGAGGTTGCGGATAGCCAGAATCTGGCGCTTGGGAGACGCTCTTCAGAGCCCCCGATGACGGCCGCTATTGGGAACTGACCTACCCACAAAGCGGGACGCACGGTGGCGGGCCGCCGCAGCTGAAATGCGTAAGTAGC
>Ga0126373_10003159_pt1 | contig 12259 bp, 8 predicted proteins | sample PanSoiMetPlot_11_FD_92545 | JGI IMG/M metagenome (GOLD analysis project Ga0126373, IMG submission 92545) | Tropical forest soil microbial communities from Panama - MetaG Plot_11 | ecosystem: Environmental > Terrestrial > Soil > Tropical forest > Bulk soil | place: Panama | collected 2016-02-17
CGTATATACGTGTCAAGGCATATTTATAGAAATAATGAGGGGCGTTAGCCAAACTAGTTTTGCGGGACTTCAGGAGCAACCGGCTTTGGCCTGTGCTCCTCCGTAGGGGCGGCCTTTAGGCCCGCCGTGCGTTTTCAGCTTTATCTACGACCTTTCCGAAGGGTAAGAACGCGCACTTTTGCAGTTGCTTTTGCCTACTCTAGTCACTCGCCACTTGCTTGCCCTAAGCGAAGTCGAAGGGTCACTCGTCACTGCTTTTGTTTGCTGAACACTGACCACTTCTTTTCACTAGGCCGACTTTTGCCTTTTCTCGTCACTCGTCACTGCCTCTCTCACTCGTATCTCAACGCCACCATGGGGTCCACACGCGTCGCGCGGCGTGCAGGAATGTAGCACGCGGCCAGCGCCACCAGCGCGAGCAGCACAGCCGCGCCGATCATGGTCACCGGATCGTTCGCCTGGATGTCGTAGAGCATGGACTTCAGGAATCGCATCACGCCGAGCGCCACGCCAATACCCACTGCTGCGCCCACAATCGCCAAAGCGATTCCCTGCCCCACGACCAATCGCAACACATTGCGCCGCTGCGCTCCGAGCGCCATACGTATCCCGATCTCCCGCGTGCGCCGAGACACTTCGTACGCCAGCAATCCGTACAGCCCGATGCACGCCAGCACCAGGGCCAGCACGCCGAAAAATCCCGACAGGCGCGCGATCATCCGTTCCTGAAAGAGCAGTTGGTCGATTAGCTCCGTTTGCGTGTGAACTTCAAAAACCGGCAAATTGCTGTCCATCTGGCTCACGACATTGCGGATCAGCGGCGTAACGGCTGTGGGATTCATGCTTGTGCGTACTTCGAAGCTCGTATCCCCGCCGCTCGACGGCACGTACATTGTCGGATCCATCGGGCTGCGCAAATCCTGATACTTCGCATCGCTGACGACCCCGACTATCATCCATCCCGGACTCGCCCAGTCTCCCTTTGCTGCGTCGGCTTCGCGCTCGCCAAAATGCTGGCCCAGCGGATTGACCTTCGGAAAATACTTCTCTACGAACAGTTTGTTGACAACCACCGGCACGGGCGCATCATTTGCCGCGCTTTCTGTTGACGTCGCGGCCGCTTTTGCTGCTGCGCCGCCAGAGCTCGGCGCCGCGATTCCTGCTTCCTTCGCCTCTTGCGCCGCCTCGCGCTCTCTCGATTTTTCTTCCGCAATCTCTGCGCCGGCGAAATCTGCCGAATTGAAATTCCGCCCCGCGAGCATCCGCATTTTCATCATCGCGAAAAAATTCGCTCCTACCGGCAAATAATCCGCGTCCGACTCTTCGTCCTTCGGTGTGCCCTTCAAGTGAAATCCCGTCTCCCACAGGCTGCCGCTCAGCAGCGTGCTGTTCGAGTAGCTCACCGCCTCCACTCCCGGAATTGCCGCGATGCGCTGTTGCAAATCTCTGTAGAACGCATCGATCTGCGGGGTCTGGTATCCAATGAGCGTTGGATCAAGCTCAAACGTCAGCAAGTTGCGCGTGTCGAATCCCGGATCAACCTTCCGCAGATTTTGCAGCGTGCGCACCAGAAGTCCCGCTCCCACCAAGACCACCACTGCGAGCGCTACCTGCGCGACCACAAGCCCATTGCCCAAACTGAACCATTTGCCCCCCGCCCGCCCTTCCGCCGCAGAGCTGCCCGTGCCTTCCTTCAGCGCAGGAGTCAGATCCACGCGCGTCCCGCGAAACGCGGGCGCAAGCCCAAAAATAATTCCCGTCAGCACCGCTGCCGCAAACGTGAACAGCAGCACTCGCCCGTCGATTCCCGGATGGAATCCAAACGTTTCGTCCGAACTGCCCGCGAACAACGAAACCATCGCGCGCGTCCCCCAGATCGCAAACAGAATTCCCAGCGCGCCACCGACCAGCGAAAGAAAAACGCTCTCCGTCAGCAATTGCCTCACGATTCGTTTTCTTCCCGCGCCCAGAGCCAAGCGCACGGCAATTTCCTTTTGCCGCGCCGTCGCACGCGAAAGCAGCAGTCCCGCCACATTCGCGCACGCGATCAGCAGCACAATTCCGACCGCCATCATCAGCACGTACAACTCGGTGGAAATTCCCGTCTTCGAGCCGGTCAATCCCGATTCCGCCGGAAGCGCGGCAACTTTTGGATCGTCCTCCGCCTTCGAAAGTGGTTTCACGCCGTGCAGCATTTCGTTGCGAAACATCGTTGTGACTTCCGCCTGCGCCTGCATTCGCGCAACGCCGGGCTTCAGCCTTCCGATAATTACCAGCCACCAGCTGTAGATATCCGTCCGCCGCATTTTCACCCAGGGATGCGGATTCAGCTGCGCTAGCGAGGAAAGAGGAACCCACACATCGAAAACGCGGCCCGGACTCAAGCTGTTGAATTGCGGCTCCGCCACGCCAATAATCGTGAACGGCACATTGTTCAGCCGAACGCTTTTTCCAATCGCGGAGAGCGAGCCGCCGAACTGCGTTTTCCAGTAGCCGTAATTCAACACCACCACTGGTTGCGCCGAAGGTGAATCATCGCCGGGAGCAATCAGGCGTCCCGCTGCGGGGCGAACGCCAAGCAGCGGAAAAAATTCCCCGGAAACCCCTTCACCCCTCAGCACGCTCGCGGTTCCGTTGCCGCTGAGATCAATCTGGCCCGCATTCGCAAACGCCGCGACGCTCGAAAACGAGTTCGCGTGCGCAGCCACATCCTCGAAGAATGGCTGAGAGAAGGAGCAACTCGACGACGGGCCGTTGCGCTCGCGGTGCTGGTTGCAGTCGCCATAGCTGCTGCTGTTATGCATGCCGGGCGCTTTGTTCGCGGTCCACTTCAGCACGACGAGGCTCTGCGAGTCGCGCACGGGCAGCGTGCGCAGGAGGATGCCGTCAATGAGGCTGAAGATGGCGGTATTGGCGCCAATGCCGAGCGCCAAGGTCAGAATTGCCACCGCGGCGAACCCCGGCGACTTGGCCAGCATGCGGATCCCGTAGCGCAGGTCCTGGAGCAGATTGTTCATGATTTCCTCCGCAAATTCCGCTCATTCAGCGACAACCGGCCGCCTGTAAAACCGCTTATCACTGGCGATTAGAAACTGGACCGTCCCTTTATTTTCTATAACTTAGACCCATTTCTAATTCTTGAGGGGTCTGGCGATTAGACTTCAGTTTCCGGCTTCGCTTTTTGTTCGCTACGTTTCACTCTGACTGATACTTCCCACCAAGCAAACCTCGCGTTACTTACACGCTAGACGTCGCCACGAGCGCACCAGATCACCGAAAAGCGCACTCCCTACTCGTACCGCAACGCGACCGTGGGGTCGAGGCGCGATGCACGGTGCGCGGGAACAAAGCTGGCCGCCAAACCAATCGCGGCCAAGATTATCACCGCCAACACGAGCGTCACGGGATCGTGCGCCTTGAGTCCGTAGAGCAACGAGCCTGCGGCTTTTCCGCCCGCCAGCGTCAGCCCGGCACCGACGGCGATGCCAACGCCTATCAGAATTGATACTTCGCCGAGAATCATCCGGATCACGCCCGAACGCTGCGAGCCGAGCGCCATGCGAATCCCAATTTCGTTCGTCCGCTGGGCAACTGTATAAGAGATGACCCCATACAGCCCAATCGCGGCAAGCAATACGGCCAGCCCGCCGAAAAATCCGCACAGTGTGGCCATCAGCTCGTCCTGCGTCAGCGAATTGCGAATCTGCGTGCTGAGGAGCCTGAACTGAATGTCGATCTCGGGATTCACTCCAACAATGGCGTCCTTCACGGAACTGACAGTGCCAGCCATTCCCGCCCGCGAGCGAATCAGAAACGTGGCGCCGGGATAAACAAAAGGCGACTCGAGCTGCGTCCGCGAGAAATACATCACAGCCACCATCTGATCGTGCATATCGTTGTAGACGGAATCCTTTACTTCACCGACGACACTATACAAGCGCGGCTGCTGGCCCGGAGGCGCCCACACGCGGAAGGTCATGCCGATAGGATTCTTCGCACCGTTCAAGAACTGTTTCACGAATTTTTGATTCACGATGGCGACTCTGGGCGCATTCGCGCTGTCTTCGGCATTGAAGTCGCGGCCCATGAGCATCGCGTTTTCTATGGTCTGGAAATATCCTGCGCTAACGTAGTCCTCCCAAGATGCGCCGTGAGAATGGCCGCCTTTGTCGTCGAGAACCCAATCGTTACTGCTGTTTCCGCTGACCGGAGAACGATTCGACGTTGCCGCGGCCGCGACTCCGGGAATAGCGCGAATACGATCGAGCAAGTTGCGCGTGAACGGTTCCTGCTGCGCGGCGGGCACGTTGAGGCGCGTGAAATCGACGTTGGCCACCAGGATGCCGTTTTCCTGAAAGCCGGGATCGCGACTCATTAAATTGCGAAGGCTGTGCGCAAACAGCAAAGCGCCCGCAAGCAGCACCAGCGAAAGCGCCACTTGCGAGGTGACGAGGATGCGCTGCAAGCGGAAGCGTTCGCGCCCACCGGTCATGCCTCGTCCGCCCGTCTTGAGCACTGAGCCAGGGGCGACATTGCCGGCACGCAGAGCCGGCGCCAGGCCAAACAGCACGGTGGTGAGAATCGCCAAGGCGGCGGCGAAACCGAGCACGCGCCAGTCCGTAGGCATGTCGAGAAAAACTTCACTCCCCGGCGTGCTGATGAATGCGACAAGAGCATGGCTCAGGATGGCGGCGAGAAAACCTCCGCAAACGGCGCCAGCAAGCGCCAACAAAGCGCTTTCCGAGAGCAACTGGCCAATCAGGCGGGCACGCGAAGCTCCGAGGGCGAGACGGACGGCGATCTCGCGTTCGCGCGAACTGGCTCGCGCGAGCAGCAAGTTAGCGAGGTTGGCGCAGGCAATAAGAAGGACAAGGCCGGAGAGGCCCAGCAGCAGCCAAAGAGGATCCGAAGTGTCGTCGCGCATGTTTGAAAAACCATTTGCAGCAGGACGCGCTTCGAGGGTGAACCCCAGATAGTGCTTCACGCCCTCTGCGTCGTATTGCGGTGGAATGGTTTCGTGAAGCGCCGCAGGCATGATCGTCCCCAACTGCGCGGTCGCGCGTGAGAGCGTCCAGCCAGGCTTTAGCCGTCCGAAAACGGAGAGCCACCAGGTTTCTCGCGGCCTGCTGCCGCTGATAAGGCTGAACTGCCCCGGGTTGATAATTGGTTCAGCGCAGATAGGAATGGCGATATCGAAGCGGTCGCCGACGGAAACGCCGTAAAAACTGGCTGGGGTTACGCCGAGAATGGGAAACGGATGCCCGTCCAGCGTAAGAGTCTTGCCAATCGCGGAGGCCGCGCCGCCGTAACGGCGCTGCCAGAAGGAGTAGCTAAGGTCCACGCCACCCGCACAGCCCGCCTGGTCGTCGCTAGAGGAAAGCAGTCGTCCGAGAAATGGCGACACACCCAGAGTGTTGAAAAACTCCCCGCTGGCGAAAAGCACGTGCGCATTGTCCACTTCCCCGCCATTGGCAAGGTTGTGCTGGTTCGCGCCCCACGCCGCTATTGAAGAAAATGCCTGCTGGCGCTGCTTGACCTGCTGCCACAGCGGAAACGTGTACTCCGAATACGGGCCGTTGAAATTCCCGGAGCCCCAATGGTGCATGTCGAGGTGAACGATGGCCAGGGTGTTGGGATCCTTCACAGGGAGAGTCCGCAAACGCACTGCGTCAATGAGCTGAAAAATGGCGGCGTTCGCACCAATCCCGAGCGCAAGCGTGAGAATGGCGACCAGCGCAAACGCCGGCGACTTCGCCAGCATGCGGAGTCCGTAGCGAAAGTCTTGAAGAAGAGAGTTCATCGTGCAAGCTCCTTACAAGTGGTCAGCGGATAGTGGTCAGCTACCCCTACGGTTAGGACCGCCCGTGAAAGCCTGAGGCGCGGGCCGCGCACTCGGTTTAGACGAAAACGCATTAAGAAAGTTTGGTGCACTTGCTCTCATCTCCCGGGCCGCAGGCAGTTCCAGCAATTACGGTTCAGGCCGGCAACCCGTCGCGTGGCGCCGACGAGCGTCTGAAGGCCGGCAACGAGAAGAATCGAAGCCGTCTTAAGACGCACCCCTAGTGTTATGAACAGAGCCGCCGCCATTGCTTTTCTACTTTCCGGTGGTTGTGCGGCCGGGCTAATCCGCTTTGGCCGTGCCGTTCTGAATGGACTGGGACAAAATTCCGCGCAGTTTGGTGACGATGCCTGAAGCCATCTCCTGCGCTTTGTCGCCGAGCTCGGACTGCTGGTCGCCGAGCTTCGATTGTTGATCACCCAACACAGATTGCTGGTCGCCGAGCTTTGACTGTGCATCGCCAGCCTGTGATTGAAGGTCGCCCAGGCGGCTCTGCAAATCGCCAAGTTCCGACTGCAAATCACCCAACTCCGATTGCGTGCCGCCTTCGGCGCTCAACCGCTTTGCGTCCGCTTCCACTTTCTTGAAATCGGCGTCCATATCGGGAACCGGCACCTTGACCTCGCGCTGCTGCGCTCCCAAATCGCGCTGCTGCGCGCCAAGGCCGCGCTGCTTTTCTCCCAGTACCGACTGCTGCTCCTGGATGGATGTAAGGGGCCCGAACAAGCCGCGGGCGCGCTTTATCGTGTCCGCGTCGCTAATGGAATAGGACTTTCCGTTGAGGCGAAATGAAATTTTGTTGGGACTGAGCTTGGCGCGCATCGACGCGTCGTCGTCCGCGCCTTCATCCCAGAGCGTGCATCTGCTGTCGCCCATGCTGATGCCGACGCCTTCATCGTTGGAGGTCGTGGCCCAGCAATGGTCACCGTTTCCGTCGACGTGCATATCCACGCCGCCGCCATCAGCGCGGCTGACGACCATGTATGTGTCATTCGCGTATTTCGATTGCGCGTGGGCGAGAAGAGGCGCGATGCCTGCGGCGAGGAAGATAGCTGCCGCCGTGGCCGCGACGTGCGTGAGCTTACACGTCCAATTGTGTCTCATCTGCTTGCTCCTCTCGCGCGGCTTCGCCACGCGTGGGCGGGCCGAAGCCCGCCACTACAAATGCTATTCCGGCTTGGCGCTACCGTTCGCCACGGACTGATCCAGCAAGTCTTTCAACTGCCGTGACGCTTGCTGCGCCCTTTCGACGCCGTGCTGGCTCAATTCAGCTTGCCTGCTGCTCAACTCCGACTGCGTCTGGCCGAGAGCAGATTGTTGTTCGCTGAGAGCAGACTCCTGTTCGCTCGCCTGCGATTGAAGCTCCGAGAGGCGGCTCTGCAATTCGCTCAGCTGCGACTGTAGCTCGCTCAGTTCGGACTGAGTGCCACCCTCGGCGCTCAAGCGCTTCGCGTCGGCTTCCACTTTTTCGAAGTCCGCGCTCATATCGGGAACCTCAACTTTTGTGCCGGCCTGCTGCTCGCCCAGTTCATGCTGCTTTTCGCCCAGACTGCGTTGCTCGTCGCCGAGTTCGCGTTCCCGCTGCACCATATCCTCGATGAAAGGCGCGAACATCTCCCGGGCGCGCCTGACGGTGGCGGCGTCACGAATGACGTAACTCTTTCCGCTGCGCACGAACGAAACTTGATCCGTGGCGATTTTGACGCTGATGGACCGCGGCACATCGCCCGTGTGACTCCAAAGCCAGCATGAGTCGCCCACGGCAATCAACGTACCCGGGCCTGTTACCGAACCGCTGCACCCGGTTTCGGAGACATGCAGATCCTCGTTGCCTCTGCTGGTGCGGACAGTAATCGTAGCGTTCGCGTACTTCGACGGGGCAGACTGTGCTTGCGCGCGTTCAAGAAGAGGCGCCGCGATCACAGCTACCAGTATCGCCGCGCTGATTGCTATGAACCGAGTCCAGTTTGCTATAAGAATGCTGCCCATAGTTTCGCTCCTTACTCCGGCTTCGCGATGCCCTTGGCGATCGCGTCATCGAACATGCCGCGCAATTGACGCGTGGCGTTGCGGGAGATTTCGCTCTCCTGGCGTCCCAATTCGGCCTGCTTCCGGCCAAGCTCGGCTTGCTGGCGGCCCAAGTCGCTCTGCTGGCGGCCAATCGCGGACTGCTGCACACCCGCCTGGGACTGATAGCCGCCAACCTGGCTCTGCAGCCGGCCGAGTTCGGATTGCAAGCGGCCCAGTTCGTTCTGCGTGGCGCCGTTTTCCTTGCGAAGCTCATCCAGTTCGGCGCGAACGCGGTCGATGTCCGGCGAAACATCCGGGATTTTCACCTTTACATCGTCTTCCTGTTTACCAAGGGCGTCCTCTTGCTTGCCCAGCGCGTCTTCCTGGCGGCCCAGTTCATCCTGCTGCTTCGCCAGCGCATCTTCGGGCGCGAAGAGAGCTCGCACCTTGGCGATGAACGAAGAGTCCGTGATGATGTACGACTTTTCGTCACGCTCGAACCAGATGAAATCGCCGCCGATCTTTTTACGCAGCTTGCGCGCGTGCTCAAGGTCTTCGTCGGAACCGGACATGCTGACGTCGTTGGAATTGCCGTACATCAGGACGTAGCGCGGGCCGCCGCCGGAAGTGTAGCTGCCGTTGATGATCGTGTTGGTGGATGAAGTTTCTTGCGCGGCTGCAACCGCGTCCTGCAAAGCTTTCGTCGCCTCGACCATCTCCTGATTCGTAGCGAGCAACTGGGATTTGTGCGCGTTGGAGGCCGCTTTGAGCGCGTCGAGCTGTTGCTGTGCTGCACGCAGCTTCGCGTCGGACGCGGAGAGCGCTTCAAGCTGGTCGAGATGTTTCTGCGCAGCGATCAGGCTGGAGGAATCGCCATTGCAGGCCGCCTGCATCGCGTCGAGTTTTTCTTTGAGCGCGCGTACCTGAGCTTCTGCATCCTGCACAGAAGCCGGCTCCGCGCCAACCGTTGTTCCCTCTGCGTAAGGCGCGAGCGCTGCCAGCGGCGTTACGCCGGCGAAGGGCGCGAGAGAAGCGACTGGCGCACCCGGCGCTGCCGGAGTGCTTGGCGCGGTTGCTGGAATTTGCGACGGTCTCACCATTCTCGGCCCAGCCAAAGCTGGAGGCGCGACGGCACCACCGATCACGCCGCCAGTCGGAGCTTTAGGAAGCACCGGCGCGACGGGGCTCGCGGCCAGAGCTGCGGGTGCGACAACACCGCCGCGTGGCGTGGGCGGCATTGCAGGAGCAACGACTCCGTCTTTCACGCCAGTTATCACTCCCCCTCTCGGGGCCTTCGGAAGCACTGGCGCTACAGGGCCACCAGGTTGAATGACGTTCTGCGGCGCGACCGGCGGCTTCGGCGCTTCCTGCGCCTGCGCAATGAATGGATGCACGGATGCGCCGAAGAATACAATCGGCGCGGCCAGCGCAATCACGGCGAGAGCGAACGATTTCTTCATGGACATGGATTGCTTCCACGCGAGAATGCGGCTCACGCGGCGCTCGGCGCTGCTGGCTTTCGCCGTCTTCGCCATGGAAACGCCTTGCCACCAAACGCGTCCCGGCGCGGCGCCCAGGTGCTTGAAGAATCCGACGAGCGTTTCGGCGTAACGCGCGCGATCCGCGCCTCCGGCAAGAGCCGCTTCGTCGCTGGCCTGCTCCGCGAGATCCGTCAATTGTTTGTCGAGCCACCAGCTGAGAGGGCTGAACCAGAAAATCGCGCGGTGCACGAGCGAAAGCACCTGAGTGAGCGCGTCGCGGCGCGCGACGTGAGAAATTTCGTGCGCCAGGATTGCGTCGAGCTGCTCCTCAGTCCATGCGCGCCAGTCGGCGGGAAGGAGAATCACCGCGCGATGCACGCCGACGGTTGCAGGCACGGCGAGCATGGCAGACTCTTTCAGTCCCGGGGCCTTTGCCAATCCCGCGATGCAGGAACGGAAACGCAGCAGCCGCAGCGCCTCGCGGTCGGAGATATTCTCCGCGGCGCGAGAAAGGCGTGCGCTGAAGAAAACGCCGACAAGCAGCCGCACAAACAGAATTGCTACGCCGAGCAGATAAACTCCAAGCACGAGTCCGGTCCATGGAATCGTGGAACTGTGCTGCGGAGTCTCGTTAACGAGCGTTGGGGGATTTGCCGACGTGCTTGCCCGATTTGGCGTGGAGGAAATGCTCGGAGCAAGAGTGCTTGCGGAAATGGCGCCCGGAGCTGCTGTACCGAAGCTGGGCGTTGCATCAAAACTGGACTTGCGCGCCGCGGTCGCGGAAAACTTCGACTTCGCGCTAACGCCGCCGTACGCCACCTTCTGGTTTGTGCTCATCTTCATCGCGCCGACGGAAACCGCTGAGGCCGGCATGGTGTGGCGAAGAGGCGAGGCCGGGACCTCGCCCGGTCGGGTCTGAAGACCCGACCCTACAACAGCACTGCGTGCCGGGCCGCGCTCGAAACTCATTTGCAAACTCTTCACCAGCGGCGTCGCCGGAAGAGTGACGGACACGCGCGGCAAAAATGCGCCCAGCATCGGCATCGCCAGCGCCGCACATAGCACCGCTGTCCAGGCAAGGAGTTGCGTCGTCACGCGCTTCACCCGAAACGCCCACAGGGCGACTCCCGCCACGCATCCAATCAGCAGCGAGCGCAAGGCCGGTTCAGCGAGGTAAGTCACGAACATAAAATACCCGCGGGCAAAAGAATCGGCGCTCATGACTTCCCTTCCTTTCCCTTCGCACTTTGCGCGGCCTGAGAAATTATCCGCGTGAGTTGTTCGAGCCGCTTCGCGTCCAGCACTTCATTGTCGACCAGGCCAATCACTAGCTCTTCGGCCGAGCCGCCGCAAAAGCGGTCAATGATATTTTTCACCGCGCGGACAGCGACGTTTTGACGCGCCTCCGCCGCGCGGTAAATGAACGTCCGGCCGCTCAGCTCGTGCGCCACATAGCCTTTTTCTTCCAGGCGGCGCAGCACGGTGCGGATGGTGGATTCCTTCATCGGCCGCGCATCGGTGAGCGCCTCGCGGCACTCTTCCGAGGTGCACGGGCCATGCGACCAGACGTGATCCATCACAACTTGTTCGACGTCTCCCAAGTTCTTCGGTTTGGTTAGTTTTTTCTTCATCGCTTCTCTGTCGCGGCGTTGTGTTAATCGATGTAGCGTTACAACGTGTAACAGACAACGCGAATCGTGTCAAGCTCTATTTTTCGACGGCTCATGAACCGGCTGGCGCCCGCCGCGGCTTCGTACTTTCTTTCCCTTTTCCAGACTTCAACACTTTCGCCACAACGTACGCCAGCACGCCGATCACAACGCCGGAAACGACGCCGATCACCGGCCCGACGATGGCCATCAGCAACTTGGGAGGAAGCGCCGCGTGCGAAGAAGACATCATCGTGGCTTCCTGCGGATGCCCGGCGAGGTATCGATTGAAAAAAAGCAGATGCGCGCCGATAATCCACACGCTGTTCGCGATGCCGAGCAGCAAACCGTGCACGAAAGGCCGCAGCGCCGCCTGACGCGCAATCACAAACGCGCAAATCACAAAAATCACCAGCCAGAAAAACGGCTCGACACGCGGCGAAATCGCGAACACGGTACCGAAAGCCATTGCCAGTCCGAAGAGCGACAACCCGAATATCAGTTTCCAGTTCATCCACTGACTCCTGTCACCACCGGCTTCGCGCCCGCGTGCCGGGCGTGCGGCTCCGCCCTGCCACTTTGAGTCGTCAGGCGATCAGGAATTCCAGGCAGGACGGCCAAGCTCACGCCGGCGCATCTGCCACTCTGACGCGTTGAAGATTTCCGGCGTCACCTCAATCAGGCGCGGAAACACCTGAAAAATGGACACCGGCGTCCAGGGTTTTCCACCGCGCATCGTGAAGCCGGCGCGATTCAACTCGTCGGCCATGCGTTGCATGGAAATATCCTGAACGATCAGCTCCATCATTGTGTTCAGCGCTTTCATTTCCACCGGGTCCTCTTCCAAATGCATACAGTCGGAAGCAACGCGCAGGCCAAAGGGCAATTCGTGCAGACTGCCCTGCGGCGCTGTCAGCGCATCTTCGGCGGTTTCGCGCTCCCATTCGAGGCCCACGAGCCGCCATCCAGCTGCGTACTTATGCTGCATGTCATCAAGGTCCAGTTTCCCGTGAACCGTTTCCCTCACCCGTTCCATCCTCGCCATAACGCCTCCTCGAAACAAAAGTGTTCAGTTCTCAGTGGCCCTTCGTTCCTCACACCAAGCCAGTGGTTAGCAACCAACACCTTCACTCATAGCGAAGCGCGACGATCGGATCCACGCGCAACGCCCTTCGCGCGGGCACGTAGCACGCCGCGCCGGACACGATCGCCAACAGCACAATCACGCCAACAAACGTCAGCGGATCGTACGCGCTTACGCCATACAGCATGCTCGTCGC
>Ga0126373_10003161_pt1 | contig 12258 bp, 12 predicted proteins | sample PanSoiMetPlot_11_FD_92545 | JGI IMG/M metagenome (GOLD analysis project Ga0126373, IMG submission 92545) | Tropical forest soil microbial communities from Panama - MetaG Plot_11 | ecosystem: Environmental > Terrestrial > Soil > Tropical forest > Bulk soil | place: Panama | collected 2016-02-17
TCCAGGCAGCGCTTGCGCAGCGGCTGGTCGCGCGCCCGCTGAGGTTGCCAGCGTTACTCAGTGCTTCCTTCGGCGCCGATCTGGTGCATGCTCATGACGCGCGCGCGCACACGTTGGGACTGCTTATCGGAAAGCCATTGGTGGTTTCGCGCCGCGTGGCCTTCCCTGTTGGGAGCGGGTTTCCATCTCGTTGGAAGTACCAGCACGCTACCCATTTCATCGCCATATCCGAATTCGTAAAACAAACTCTGCTCGAAAGAGCGCTGGATGAAGCACGAATTACTGTGGTGTACGATGGCGTTCCCATTCCTCCGCGTTTAGAGGGCACCCGGCGACACAAGATTCTCGCGATCGATTCCGACGATCCGGGCAAGGGCAGAAGCGCGATCGAAAAAGCCGCGGGTCTGGCCGGGGTCGCGGTATCGTTTTCGAAGAACCTCTCGCGCGATTTGCCCGAAGCGGCGCTGTTCGTCTACATCACGGAGTCAGAAGGCCTCGGATCGGCAGCGCTGTTGGCGATGGCTTACGGGGTTCCGGTGATTGCGAGCGCGGTGGGCGGTCTGCCGGAAATTGTCGAGGACGAAAGAACGGGGTTGCTCACGTCGAACGATCCAGACTCAATCGCGCAGCAGATTCGGCGCGTGCTGGACGATTCCGCCTTAGCCCGCCGGCTCTCGCTTTGTGCCCGGGCGCGCGCCGAACGCCAGTTCTCGTCCGAGCGCATGACGGAAGAGACGACGCGTGTCTATGAAAACCTGGGACGTTCTGTGAGAGGATGAACATTTGATCGAAGCTTTCCTGGCCGCGCTTGCTGGACTCCTCATCGGCAGCTTCTTGAATGTGTGCATCTACCGGCTGCCGCGCGATCTGTCGGTAATCAGGCCGCGATCCTATTGCCCGGAGTGCGAGCGCCCGATTCACTGGTACGACAATGTCCCGCTGCTCAGCTTCCTGTTGCTCCGAGGCCAGTGCCGGAGGTGCGGATCGAGGATCCCCTGGCGCTATCCGATAGTGGAGCTACTCACGGCTGCGGTGTTCTTCGTCGCGTTTCTGTTCCTCGGCGTAAGCATGGCGGCCGTGAAGTTCTGCGTGCTGGGCGCGATCCTGATCGCGCTGGTGTTTTCCGATCTGGAGGAGCGCATCCTTCCCGACGAGTTCACGCTTGGCGGTGCGGTGATCGGGGTGGTGTTTGCGTTTTTCGTACCTCTGGATTGGGGCATTATCGGCTTTTTGTTTCATTCGACAAATCCGGCGCTGGTTTCGGCAGGCGAGTCGGCCTTCGCTGCGTTCTTCTGCGCAGGCTCCCTGTGGCTGGTGGGGCTGATTTATCAGAAGGTCCGGCATCGCGAGGGGCTCGGTCTGGGAGACGTGAAGATGGTCGCGATGATCGGGGCATTTTTGGGACTGGAAGCATCGTTGTTGGCGCTGATCATGGCGTCGTTGCTGGGCGCAGTGATCGGCCTGTGCTACATCTGGTTCACCGGTAAGGATGCGTCGACATATGAGCTGCCGTTCGGATCGTTCCTCGGTATCGGAGCGCTCGCAGTGGGATTCGTGCTGGACGTGATCCGAGTGGGACGCCTCGGCGCATAGGCCGGGTGACTTCGCCCGCACCGTCCGGTCGCGCGGTGTACCATAAAAGTCTTACCCCGAAATGAAAGCTTTGTTCGAGACTCTCAAGCGAGGCAGCAAGGACTGGACGCTCGCCGAGGCGATCGACCCGGAGCGTCTGCCCGAGCACATCGCAATCATCATGGACGGCAATGGCCGCTGGGCGCGCAAACGCAGCCTGCCGCGAGCGGCGGGACACAAGGCAGGTGTCGATGCGGTCCGCGTCACGGTGGAGACCTGCGCCCGCGCAGGCATCCGGGCGCTAACGCTGTACGCATTCTCGACCGAAAATTGGAAGCGCCCGCGCAATGAAGTGGAGATGCTATGGCGGTTGCTGCGGGTTTATCTGCGCCGCGAACTCCCTGAATTGCAGCAGATCGGAATCCGCTTCACCTGCATGGGGAGGCTCGATGAATTGTCCGATCTTGTCCGGGAGGAGTTGGAAGCCGCGATCGAGATGACGTCGAAGAACACCGGCATGCGGCTCAACCTGGCGCTCAACTACAGCGGGCGCGCGGAGCTGGTGGACGCGCTGAACGCGATCGTTGAAGAAGCCCGGATCGCGGGGCGTCTGAATCATCTTCGCATCGATGAGCGGATTATTGCGTCCAGGCTGTACACGGCCGGGATGCCTGATCCGGATCTTTTGATTCGCACCTCAGGGGAAATGCGGATTAGCAACTTTCTGCTCTGGCAGATTGCGTACGCCGAACTCTACGTAACGGATACGCTCTGGCCGGATTTCCGCCGCTCGGATCTGCTGCACGCCATTCTCGACTACCAGAAGCGCGATCGCCGCTTCGGCGGGTTGAGTCCGGTCGCTGAGGTATCCGATGCGGAGGAATTGCCGGTAGCGGTGGGCACGCTGGCTCGATGAAGCGCGTCGTCACGGCGCTGCTGTTGATTCCGGCCTTCGTCTACCTGATTCTTTGGGCGCCGTATTTGGCGTTTCTCGCAGCAGTCGCAGGGGTTAGCATTCTGTGTTTCCGGGAGTACTCCAATCTTGTCGCGCTGCACGGCCTGGCGAAACCGCGCGCCTTCGGATATATCGCGGGAGTTCTGATCCTGCTGCTGCCGTGGAAGGACGTCGCAGTGATCGTACTGCTGGGGATGGTCGCGATGTCGCTGGCACTGCGCTTGCCGGATCTAACCAAAGCGCTGCCGAGCGCGGCCGCGCTGCTGCTAGGTGTGCTGTACACGTTCGGCAGCATGCGGTGTGCGATCGATCTGCGATCGATCGAGCCGTATTGGTTGTTTTTCGCGCTGTCGCTCAACTGGGCGGGGGATATCGCGGCTTACTACGTCGGCAAGTTGATCGGTCGTCACAGACTCGCGCCGGAGGTAAGTCCGGCGAAGACTTGGGAGGGTTCGGCGGGATCGGTTGCGGCATCGCTGATCTATGCGGCGCTGTATTTTCCACCATTGCTACCCAAAGTGCGGTTGTGGGAAGCGCTGGCGCTGACCGCCGTAGCGAACATGGCCGGGCAACTTGGTGACCTGGTGGAGTCGGCCATGAAGCGGGGTGCTGGAGTAAAGGATAGCGGGACCTTGTTGCCCGGCCACGGCGGATGGCTGGATCGCGTGGACAGCGGCCTGTTCGCGCTGCCGGTGGTTTATTTCGTGGTAAGTAACTTCGGTTTGTGATCGCGCGCTAGTGGATCGTACGCGTTTTGCGGTTCATGTAATCCATCAGCAGATACTGGCCCAGGTTGTACGGCGTGGTGAAATAGGCTTTACCGCGACATAGCTCGGTGACTTTCTGCACGAAATTCACGAGGCCGAAATCGCTGGCGAGCATGAAAGTGTTGATGAGGATGCCCTGCTTCTTGCAACGGCTCACTTCTTCGAGCGTGCGGCTGATCACCAGCGGATCAAGACCGAAGGCGTTGCGGTACATTCGCCCATCTTCGAGCGTGAGCGCCGACGGTTTGCCATCGGTGATCATGATGATCTGCTTCATGTCTTTCTTTTCTTGATTCAGCAGGCGCTGCGCCAGGATCAAGCCGTCGCGAGTATTAGTGTAATAAGGACCCACCTGAACGCGCGCTAACTCCGAGAGGCGCAGCTCTTCGGCCGAATCGTGAAACAAAACGCAGCGCAGGCTGTCGCCCGGGTATTGCGTGCGAATCAGATGCGCGAGCGCGAGCGCGACTTTCTTGGCCGGCGTGAAGCGATCTTCGCCGTAGAGAATCATGCTGTGGCTGCAGTCCAGCATCAGGACCGTAGCGCAGGAGCTTTGGTATTCCGATTGATGCACGTGCAGATCGGAGTATTCGAGCTGCACCGGGACTTTCAAGCCTTCGCGCCGGATGGCGGAGAACAGGGTCTGGCTGATATCGAGGTTGAGCGTGTCGCCGAACTCGTAAGGTTTGGCGGCGCCGCTGGTTTCAACACCCGTGGCGAGGTCGCGCGTGTCGTGCGCGCCGAAGCTTGATTTGCCGAGGGAGCCGAGCAAGTCCTTTAAGGTTTTGAACCCGAGAAAATCGATGGATTTGTCCGTGATTTCGACGTTCACGTTGCGTTCGGCATTTCCGGTTCCGCCCGGGCCGGTCTCGTTCGCCTGCTGCTGTTCACTGATGTAGCCTTCGTCGATCAATTTCTGCACCAGCCGGTTCAGCAATTCGTCCATTTGTTCAGGCGTCATGTTTTCGAGCGCCTGCTGGATACGCTGGGCCTGATCGGGATCGAACGTATCGCCCTGTTCGAGCGCGCGCTGGATGGCGTTCTTCAAGTCTTCGAGCGTGTGCTGATTCCACTCGCTGAAGCCCATATATTGATTTTGAAAACCGCTCTGAAGGAAGAAATCGGAGAGCGCCTTCAGCAGATCCTCGGCGCTCAGGCCGAAGTCATCGCCGGTGTAACGGGAATAGCGAATCGATTTCATGAGACAGCACCCGCTTCCAAGCTAATTGAACTGACGCCGTGGAGGCCGGCGCCCTTCCCCGCCCTCTGGCGGTGGTTCGCGCTTGCGTTCTCCGGCAACGAACCCGAGTTCTTCGTTGCGGCTGATCCGGCGGTGCGCGTAGAGCCCTTCCAGGACGAATTCGCCCGCAGACGCGCGGATGGCATCCGGCTCGCTCGCGCCCAGGCCGAGCGCTGCGGTCTTTTCCAGAAGGCCCTGAATTCCCGCGAGCTGCTTAACCATGCCCGCGGAATCCATGGTCTCGTCGAGTTTCAGCGATCCGCCGAGTTCGAACCACTGCACGATCTGCGAGACGTTCACGCCCTCGAAATAATTCGAATAGATCTTGCCCACGGCTGTGCGAATCAGCTCGCGCGCGACATTGTCGCCGCCCTTTAGCTCGCCTTCGTACTCAAGCTCGAGCTTTCCAGTGATGGACGGCAAGGCGGCGTAAATATCCAACACCCGCGGGACGGCCATGCTCTCGCCCGCCTTTAGCGCCCGGCGCTCCGCGTTCGACACTACGTTTTCCAGCACCGAGATCGGCAGGCGTTGTGAGACACCCGAGCGCTTGTCGACTTTCTTATCCTCTCGCGCCAGAAAGGCGAGCTGTTCCACGATCTCGCGAATATATTTTGGCGTTTCGAGGCCGATCGGCGACGTTCGCTCGGTCCACGACTCTTGCTTCGTAATGGACAAACCCTGATCGAGCGTAAGCGGATAGTGCGTACGAATTTCGCTGCCGATACGGTCTTTTAGCGGCGTGATGATCTTTCCGCGCGCGGTGTAATCTTCGGGGTTCGCGGTGAACACGAGCATGACATCGAGCGGGAGACGGACGGGGTGGCCCTTTATCTGTACATCGCCTTCCTGCATGATGTTGAACAATCCGACCTGGATCTTGCCGGCGAGATCGGGAAGCTCGTTGATGGCGAAGATCCCGCGATTGGCTCGCGGCAGCAGGCCGTAGTGAACGGTCAGCTCGCTCGACAGATCGCGGCCGCTGCGGGCGGCTTTGATGGGATCGATGTCGCCGATCATGTCGGCGATGGTGACGTCGGGGGTAGCCAGCTTTTCGACGTACCGTTCGTCGCGCTCCAACCAGGCTATCGGCGTGTCGTCCCCCTGCTCGGCGATGAGGTCGCGGCAGGCGCGGCATATCGGCCGGTAGGGATCGTCGCGAATCTCGCAGCCAGCGAGGTAAGGCGCGTGTTCGTCGAGCAGCGCGGTCAGCATGCGAATGATGCGGGTCTTAGCCTGGCCGCGCAGGCCTAACAATATAAAGTTGTGCCGCGACAGGACCGCGTTGACGATCTGCGGGACTACGGTGTCGTCGTAACCCACCACGCCGGGGAACAAGTCCTCGCCCCGTTGCAGCTGGCAGATCAGATTCTGCCGCAGTTCCTCTTTCACGCTGCGTGCGCCGATTCTTTGTTCCGAATAATGGCTGTTTTTAAGAGCGCCGAGGGTGCGGGGTAATTCAGGCATAAGGTGAAACTCGATCTACCGCGATTCTAACAGCAAACGCATCCAGCCATCTGATATGCTCAAAGTCTCACTAAGCGTCGCGCTTCGTTTCACCGCCTGGTAGCGGCGCCGATCTGATTGGCGCCGACTGGAATGAACAACAAATGACCCCCGAGCTACCTGAGATGGATTTTCAGCGCTTTTGGCGGCGCCTCCAGCAACTTGGATTGAACGCCTACGAAGCGCGCTCTTATTTAGTGTTAATCGGACATCCGCGCTTCAAAGCACTCGAGCTGGCTGCACGGGCACACGTACCGCGCCAGAAGATTTACGAGGTATTGGACAGCCTGGTTGAAAAAGGATTCGCGCAAGTTATCCAGGAAAAAACCAAGCTGTTCTCCGCCGTCGAGCCGAGCCTCGCGCTGCCTAGTTACCTGGTGCGTCGGTCGCAGGTTCTACAGCGCGAGCTGAGCGACCAAAACCGCATGGCGGACACCTTGGTCACCGACCTCACCAACGCCTATTCGGAGGGACGCGGTGAGCGCGGCACGCTGGACTACCTGCGCATCGTCAGCGATCCCGAACAGACCGCGATCCAGTATCGCCGGATGCTTTCCGAGGTACGCTCCGAGTACCTGGAGTTTTCGCGCCCTCCCTATGCGGTGGACCCGCTGGACGAGCAGTTAGTGAAAAAGGCGCGTCAGCGCGGCGTTACGTGCAGGCTTCTCATCGAGGCAGGCACGCTCGATGAAGGTCATCGTCACCGTTTGGAGGAATACGCGCTGGCCGGCGTCGAGGTGGGCCATGTGGATTCGCTACCGATGAAGCTGGCGGTCTTCGACGGCAAGCGCGGGCTGATGGCGCTGCTTGACCCCGTCATCACACGGCCTACCTGGACCGCGGTGGTGTTCGAACATGGGGGAATGGGCGAAGCGATGAAGGGACTCTTCGCTAATTACTGGGCGCGTCGCGCAGCCAATCAGCTCGCTCTCGCCAACGAGGATGGAATCTAGGCGGGAGCCACGGGCTCGCGCCGGCAGCGAATCTCGCGCACCGCGTAGATGCGCCGTCCCTGGCTTTCGAAGTAAGTTCGCATCAGCACTTCGCCGAGCAAGCCGGTGCTGAACATCATCAAGCCGGCCAGCAGCAGCAGGCCTCCGGCGATCATCAACGGGCCGTGCTCCATCACCAGTTCGTGGCCGGACAGCTTGTAAACGGCCAGAGCGCCCAGAATGCCGCCGCCCAAGGTCACGCCCAACAGCCCCACGCGCCCGAAGAAATGCATAGGCCGCGTGAAGTATTTCAGCAAAAACTTGATGGTAAGGATGTCGAATATCACGTTGAACGTGCGTCCGAGCCCGTAGTGCGAGCCGCCGGCGATTCGGGGCGTATTGCGAATCGGCACCTCGGCGATGCGCGCGCCATAAAAGCTCGCCAGCGCTGGAATAAAGCGATGCAATTCGCCGTAAAGATTGATTTCTTTGAGAACTTCGGCGCGATAAGCCTTAAACGTCGTCCCGAAATCGCGCAACTGGATACCGGAAGTCTTGGCCATCAGCCAGTTCGCGATGCGCGACGGGATCTTACGCGTGATTGCATTATCGACGCGATCCTTCCGCCAGCCGCTCGCGATGTCGTAGCCTTCTTCGATCTTCGCTAGAAGCGCCGGGATGTCTTCGGGGGCGTGCTGCAGGTCGCCGTCGAGCGAGACGATGACGGTGCCCTGCGCTTCGTCGAATCCCGCCGACAAGGCAGCGGTCTGCCCGAAGTTGCGGCGCAGGCGGACGACCTTCAAATGTGCGTCAGTCTCCACCAGATTCGACAACAGGTCGAAGCTACGGTCCGTCGATGCGTCGTCCACAACGATGATTTCGTAGGGCCGCTGGAGCGATTCGAGGACTGCCGTCAACCGGTCGTAGAGCGGCAGTATGGACGGCTCTTCATTGTGGATGGGAATGACGACTGACAACATAACTCGAACCTAACTTACCAGTCTAGCGTATAGAATTATCGAATGCGATTCATTACGCCCGAGCTCAAGCAGGCGCTGCGCATTGCCTGGTTGACAGTTAGTCTGCTTATATTCGCGGTCTTAACTTCACCGTTCGTGCTCGGCCGCGAGCGCGTCGCGCGTCTGGTTCCAACGTGCGAATGGAAGAGTAAGTACGGCCGCGAATGCGCATTTTGCGGCATGACTACAAGTTTTCTGGATATCTCCAAAGGCCGCTTCGGCGATGCCGCCCACGCTAACCGCGCCGGAATTCCCCTGTACCTACTCTTCCTCTCAAATGAAATCGGAGTGGCCGCGGCCGCAGGCAGGAAGGGCATTCCATGCAAGCCTTAAGCCTCGCCTGGGGAATCCTCGCGTTAGGCGGAATGATGGTCGGCTTCATTCCCTGCTTCGGCTGGGTTAACTGGTTCAACATTCCGTTCGCTTTTTGCGGCCTGATCTTCAGCCTTCTGGCGCACGCCACTACGCAGCGCCCGGAGCGGCAACATTCGACGGTCGCGTTGATTCTCTGCGTCCTGGCGATTCTGATCGGTTCCAAGCGCCTTGCCATCGGGCACGGCATCTTCTGACGACGTATCATAGTCTCAATCATAACGGAGGCCCTCACTGTGAAACGCGTAACGGGAATCGGCGGGATTTTCTTCAAGGCCAAAGATCAAAAGAAAATGTACGAGTGGTACGAGAAGCACCTGGGACTGGTACGCGAGCCTCATGGGCAAGGCGTTACACTACGTTGGCGTGAAGCCGACAATCCCGAACGTGAAGGCTTGACGGCTTGGAGCATCTTTGAGACAGACACCAAATATTTCAATCCAAGCAGTGCACCGTTCATGATCAACTACCGGGTGGATGATCTCGACGCGCTGCTCGAGATCCTTCGCGCCGAAGGCGTCGAGATCGATCCCAAACGCGAAGACTACGACTATGGCCGCTTTGCGTGGATCATGGATCCCGAAGGCAATCGGATAGAGCTGTGGGAGCCGCGCAAGAAATAAAACAGGAGACCATCACCATGTCACGAAGAAACATCTTCACTGTTCTCGCTATTCTGGCTGCCGCGATCATCGGGTACCGGCTGGGACAAACCACCACCGCAAAGGCCGATGCCAGCGGCAAGGTGTTCGAAATCCGAACCTATACCGCCGAGCCGGGTAAGCTCGATGCGCTCCACGCCCGCTTTCGCGATCACACGCTCGCGATTTTCAAGAAGCACGGCATGACGAGCGTCGCCTACTTCGCGCCGACGGACAAGCCACGCTCGGAAAACACTCTGACCTACATCCTCTCGTTCCCCAGCCGCGACGCCGCTACGAAAGCCTGGGCGGAGTTCCGCGACGACCCGGAGTGGCAGCGCGTCTCGAAGGAGTCAGAAGCTAACGGCAAGCTGGTAACGAAGGTTGAGTCCGTTTTCGCCCAAGCCACCGACTACTCGCCGATGAAGTAACGCGCTGCACTGCCGTTAGCAAGCGCCTTTTTGCGATAATGGTGTTACCCGCGCCCAGTGTGTCGCAGGTCGAATAAGGCACTTGCGAACCGAAACACAGACACCGGCGCCGGCTGAAAGCGTGGTTCGGTCGGCCGGTATCGTCTCAGTGGCCGTCGCCATGTCCCGCATCACGGGGTTGGTGCGCGAGATCGTGATGGCGCGGCTGTTCGGCGCCGGTTTCGTATACGACGCTTTCCTGCTCGGTTTTCGCATCCCCAATCTGACGCGCGATCTTTTCGCCGAGGGCGCGCTTTCATCGGCCTTCGTTCCGATTTTCACGCAGACGCTAGCGCAACGCGGCCGCAAAGAAGCCGCCGTGCTCTCCAACCTGGTCGCGACCGCCCTCATCCTGATCGTTGGCGCGTTCTGCGTCCTGGGCGTAATCTTCAGCCCCGCGCTGGTGAACCTGCTCGCCGAAGGCTTTCATCGGGTCCCAGGCAAGTTCGATCTGGCCGTGAAAATGACCCGGATCATGTTCCCGTTCCTGCTGCTCGTCGCCCTGGCAGCGCAGGCGATGGGCGTGCTGAACGCCTGTAACCGATTCGCCGTGCCTGCATTAGCTTCGACCTTCTTTAATATCGGCTCTGTCGCTTTGGGTTTGATTCTCGGGTTCGCCCTGGCGCCGTGGCTTCACATCACGCCGATTACCGGAATGGCGATCGGCGTCGTGCTCGGCGGCGCGTTGCAACTTGCCTGGCAAATTCCCTCGCTGCGGTCCGAGGGCTTTTTCTTCCATCCGAGTATCGACTGGAGTCATCCTGGCCTGCGAAAGATCATCACGCTTATGGGGCCAGCGATCCTGGGCAACGCAGCAGTACAGATCAACGTGATGGTAAACACCAACTTCGCGTCGCAAATCCCGGGCAACGGTCCAGTGAGCTGGCTCGGTTACGCGTTCCGATTCATGCAGCTTCCGCTGGGATTGTTCGGCGTCGCGATCGCATCCGCGACGCTGCCATCGATCTCGCGCAGCGCGGGCACTGGGAATTTCGAAGAGTTCCGGCGAACGCTCTCGCGGTCGCTCGGCATGGTGTTTCTGTTGACGCTGCCTTCGTCGATCGGGCTGATCGTCCTCGGCCGCTCGATGATCGCAGCAATTTACCAGGGCGGCAAGTTCCGCGCCTTCGACACGCAGGAAACTGCGCTCGCTCTCTCCTGCTATGCAGTGGGGCTGGCTGGCTACGCGGCGCTCAAAGTTCTGAACCCGGCGTTCTACGCATTGCACGACGCGCGTACGCCGATGATTATCAGCTTGATCTCGATCGTGGTGAACTACGTCACGGCGACACTGCTACTGCGCAACACAAGTCTGGGGCACGCCGGTCTTGCTCTGTCGACCTCAGCGGTGGCGATTTTTGGCGCCATCGCGCTGTTCGCGATCCTGCGGCCGCGCATCGGAGGCATTCATGGACGCGCGCTCGCGGCCAGCCTATCGAAGATCGTGGTCGCTTCGGCGGTGATGGGAGGCGCGGTCTGGATATCCAGCCACGGAGTCCACCGCTGGCTCGGGCCGGGTCGCCTTGCCAGTGTCGTCGATTTGTCTCTCTCGATTCCGTTCGGTCTGTTGGTGTTCTACGCAAGCTGCCGTCTGCTGCGTGTCGAAGAGCTGCAACTCGCCACGCGGTCGCTCGCCGGGCCTGTCCTGCGCAGGCTCGGGCGCTAAGCGTCGCGCCACAGATTTCCGCCGGAAAGCCCCCTGTTACACTGACATTTGGCCGCTTCGAGCAAGTCCGCGTCCGTCTCCGGCGAGCCTCCCTCGCTTGCCAAGCAGCTTGCTGAAGCCGTGCACAAGGCCCCGCTTCACGACGCGCTGCAATGGTTCGTCCGCGAAAAACAGTGGATCAACGATCAACATCTCCAGCTCTGCCGCGTAGCCGCGCCCACCTTCTTCGAGCAGCGGCGCGCTGAATGGATGCTGGAGCAATTTCGAGCGCTCGGCTGCGTGGCTCGCATCGATCGCGGCGGAAACGTCATCGCGCACCCAGTGGAGAATAGCGAAGGCCCCTATATTGCACTCACTGCGCATCTCGACACGGTGCTCGCGCCGCGCACGGCCGAAGAAATCTTTGTCGCACCCGACGGACGCCTCCACGGTCCCGGCGTGTCCGACAACGGTGCCGGGCTGGCCTGCCTGCTCGCAATCGCTCGCGTGCTTCGCGCACGTCCAGAGCTCGAAGAAGTCTTACAGCGCATTGTTTTTGTCGCCAATGTCGGCGAAGAGGGCGAAGGCAACCTGAATGGCATGCGATATCTGTGCCGCCAGTCGTCCACGGGCTCGAAGATTCACGCCTTCGTCGTGCTAGACGGCCCCAACAACGACCACATCACGTCGCAGGCTCTGGCCAGCCGCCGGTTCGACGTCACCGTGAGCGGTCCCGGCGGCCATAGTTGGAGCGACTACGGCATCGCCAATCCGGTCCACGCGCTCGCGCGCGCGATCGCGTTTTTCACCGAGCATCGGTTGCCCGCGAATGGCGGCTCGCGGTCATCTTCGAACTTCGGGATTCTCGAAGGCGGCTCCAGCATCAACTCGATCCCTACCGAGGCCCGCACCAAAGTGGACGTCCGCTCGGAAAATGCATCGAAACTGGACGAGATCGCGAATCTTCTCACTGCTTCGGTGGAACGCGCGCTCGAAGTGGAAAACCAGCGCGCCAGCGGCGGCCGCGTCACCGTCAAGACCCGCGAGATCGGATCGCGCCCAGCCGCCGTGCTTCCCGAACAGTCCACCATCCTGCAGTACGTCCGCGCCGTCGACGCGCATCTCGGCATTCGCTCGCA
>Ga0126373_10003163_pt1 | contig 12254 bp, 10 predicted proteins | sample PanSoiMetPlot_11_FD_92545 | JGI IMG/M metagenome (GOLD analysis project Ga0126373, IMG submission 92545) | Tropical forest soil microbial communities from Panama - MetaG Plot_11 | ecosystem: Environmental > Terrestrial > Soil > Tropical forest > Bulk soil | place: Panama | collected 2016-02-17
AGCTCGGTAGCCGAAGTGTTGACGAACCCGACCTGGTCGGCGGTCGCCCACGTCTTGATACTGAGCGGTGGCACGTCCGGCGAGGAGAGCAGCCCGGCGAGCACCAGCACTAGGCATGTCGCGACGAGGACGGCGACCGTACCTTCCTTCAGGATGTCGTACCTCCTGGTCGGACCACGCCACGGCGCGGCGTCTGCCGCAGCGGCCGCCTTGCGGGCGGCCCGATCGCGCCAGATGGACGAGCGCTTGGGCAGCGGATGGCTGACGCCGCGAACCCGGACCATCAGCACGTGCGCGCCCACGATCGCGATCAAGATGATCGGGATGAGCACGATGTGCCACATCAGCATCTGGCCGAAGTTCATCACGTTGAAGAAGGCGCCGACGCCCATCGCGTTAAGGGCGTCCTTGCCGTTGGTGGCGATCCACTGCGAGTCGAAGTTCTGCTGCGACAGGTAGCCGGTGAAACACTCCACGATCGAGGCGAGGAAGGCCACGACTCCGGTGATCCATGTCATGGCGCGGCGGCCGCGCCAGGCGGCCATCCAGAACTTGCCCCACAGGTGGATGACCAGGAAGGCCATGAACAGTTCGACGCTCCACAGGTGCATGCTGTTGAAGAAGTGGCCGACAGAGTTGTAATGCCACCAGTCGGGGCCGCCGAGCGCGAGGGCGAACCCGGACACGAGCGCCAGGCCCAGCGCAGCCAATGTCGCGACGCCGAAAACGTAGATCCAGGAGGCGACATAGGCCGGCTGCCGGTCCGGGAGCAGCTTGCCCGGCGGGAGCAGCCGGAGCGCGAGCCGCCGCACCCGGGCCGTCCACATGTCGGCATCCGGGACGTCCGGAGCCGCTTCTGCTCCGATGTCAGCTGCTCGAGTGTCCTGGGCACCGGCCAGAGTGCCGCTGCCGGGGTCGGCAAGCTGGGCGGCGTGCCTGCCGGGGAACGGGACTAGCAGGGCGAGGCCGAAGATGAACACCATCACTCCGATGACGACTAGGTTCGCCACCGAAATGTCGACAAATGAAGAATTAAAATACGTTCCCGGATGATCCAGATTGATGACCGAAGCGGCATCTGCCAAGACATATGAACTCATGTGTTACTCCTGGGACTTAAACCTGATACTCCGAAAAGCGCACCTAGAGCTTGTCCCGGCCGAGCCGATCGCAGCAGTGAACACCGTCACCAGCTAGCGGGACGTTGGTCCTGAACTGCCGAGGGTGATCCGGTGGCCGGGTTATGGACCCGGCGGGCGAGGCCGTCAGGCAATCGCGAGCCATTCGGGGGAAGAGTGTGGCCAACCGGCTGCTGCAGATCGCGTAGCGCGGTCCGCATTGTGCCGATGCGCCGTGACGCGACGGTCACAGTGCCTTCACCGGCGAGCGAGCCGGCCACAGTTACCGAGCCCGCCTGACTCCAGCCGCGCACGCGGCTTCCGACGTAGCAGCGTCGCCGCGCGGCAGGCGGGTAGGTAGGGTCCAAGGTCGGCGATCGCCCCGGCGGGCCGGGTCGCAAGTCCATGCCTGCAGCGGACCTAGGGCCCTATCTACCTAGCGACAGGGCTGGTCTCATCGATGTGGCGTCAGCAATACGGGATAAGAGAGGACACAGCCGTGTCGGTTCCGAAGCTAGAGATGCTCGACGAAGATGAGTGCATTCGGCTGATCGCGCCGGGCGGCATCGGCAGGCTCGCGTTTGCCGGAAGCTTCGACCTGACTGTGCTCCCGGTGAACTATGTGCTGCGCGACAGCGCGATCTTGTTCCGCACGGCCCAGGCAGGCTCGATCGATGAAGACTTGCGCACAGGTATCCAGCATGCCGAGTACCGGGTGGCGTTCGAGATCGATGACTTCGATACCAGAACTCACGAAGGCTGGAGTGTCCTTATTCAAGGGCCCGCGCATCACCTCGATGATCCGGCTGAACAGGCTGATGCCCTCGCAGCCGGCGTGGAGGCATGGCCCGGCGGTGATCGCGAGCACTTCATCAGAATTACCCCGGCACGGATTACCGGCCGGCGAATCCGGCACGAGCCGGCGGCGTAACCGCGGATCAGAGGGACCGCCGAGGGAGGACAACCGAGTAATGCGAGCCATCGTCTACCAGGGGCCAGGCCGGCGGGCCTTCACTGAAGTGCCGGACCCGGAGATCACCGATGACGGCGACGTCATCGTCAGGGTTGACATGACCACGATCTGCGGGACCGACCTGCACATCCTCCGCGGCGACGTGCCGACTTGCCGCGAGGGCCGGATTCTCGGGCACGAGGCCGTCGGTACCGTCGAGGACGCCGGCAGTGCGGTGCACACGATGGGGGAGGGCGATCGGGTCCTGGTGTCCTGCATCTCGGCCTGCGGCGCATGCCGGTACTGCCGCCAGAGCAGGTACGGGCAATGTCTTGGCGGCGGTGGCTGGGTACTAGGGCACACCTACGACGGCACGCAGGCCGAGTACGTCCGGGTGCCGTTCGCTGATACGTCCACCTACCGGCTGCCGGGCGGCGTCACCGACGAGCAAGCGCTCATGCTCGCCGATATCCTGCCGACCGGCTACGAGGTCGGCGTGCTGAAAGCTGGTGTGAGCCCTGGCGATGTCGTCGCGGTCGTCGGCTCCGGGCCCGTCGGGCTGGCGGCAGTCATGACTGCGAGGCTGTTCAGCCCGAGTCACATTGTCGCCATCGACATCGCGGACCGGCGCCTTGAAGCCGCCAAGGAGTTCGGGGCGGACGTGACAGTTAACGACGGCATCACTGATCCGCTGCACGCGGTTCAGTCGCTGACAGAGGGACTGGGTGCTGATGTCACCATCGAGGCTGTCGGCCGGCCGGAAACCTTTGAGCTGGCTGTCCGGCTGACCCGGCCGGGAGCCCGGATCGCGAACATCGGCGTGCACGGCCAGTCGGCCGCCCTGCACCTGGAGGATCAGTGGATCCGCGACATCACTATCAGCACCGGGCTGGTGGACACTTTCTCGACGCCGAAGCTGCTGAGGCTGCTGGCCAGTGGCCAGCTTGACGCGGGAAGGTTTGTCACGCACCGGTTTGGCTTTGATGACTTCGAGGATGCCTACGACGTCGTCAGCCGTGCCGCCGATACCGGTGCGCTGAAGGTGGCAATCGGCCGTTAGCAGACCAGGCCCGGCTCAGGGGAAGAGCCCGAGCAGCGGGAAAACCGCGTTCCGGGTCGCGATGATGGCCTGATCGACGGGGTCGGCCGGATCATAGCCGGATTCGAAGTCCGGGTAGGCGGCGTCGGCCCCCTCGGTCATGAGCTCCGGCGCTGGGTCGGCGGCCACCCAGCCGACATACTCCCGCCACACCGCAGGCGTCGGCGAACTCGGCAGAATGGGATTCCCGCTGGCCTCGGCCAGCAGGTGCGTCCAGGTTCTCGGCACGACCTGCACGAGCTGATAGCCCCCGCCGCCGGTCAGCAGCCACCGGCCGTCAGCCGTTTCGTGGGCGAGCCGGTGCAAGGTTGCGTGCGCGGCTCGCTGAGCGTCAATGGTGATCTCGAGGTTGGCGAGCGGGTCGCTCCAGTGCGTGTCACAGCCGTGCTGAGTAACGAGGATCTGCGGCCGGAACTGGCGAACCAGCGGCGGCACGATAGCGTGCAGGGCGCGGAGCCAGCCTGCGTCCCTGGTGCCAGCCGGGAGCGCGACGTTGACCGCCGAGCCGTCGGCGTTCGTGCCGCCGGTTTCCGTGGGCCGACCGGTGCCGGGGAACAACGTAGCCGGGTGCTGATGCATGCTGATCGTGAGCACTCGGGGGTCGTTCCAGAAGGCAGCCTGAACCCCGTCGCCGTGATGCACGTCGATGTCGACGTAGGCAACGCGCTCGGCGCCGTTCTCGAGCAGCCATGCGATCGCGATCGCGGGGTCGTTGTAGATGCAGAACCCGCTGGCATTGCCGCGCATTGCGTGATGCAGCCCGCCGGCGATGCTGGCGCCGTGCTCTGCGGCACCGGACCAGGCAGCCCTGACGGCGGCTAGCGTCGCGCCCGCGACGAGAGCGGACGCCTCGTGCATGTGGCCAAACACCGGGTCGTCCGCGGTGCCAAGCCCGTGCCTCAGCAGCGTCCCCGCGTCGACTGACGGCGCGCCTCCTTCGGATGCCATGGCACCCGCCGCCTTGACCACATCGATGTATCCGGGATCGTGCACGAGTTGCAGCTCCGCGTCGGTAGCGGGAGTCGCGCCGATCACGGTGACCTCGTCCTGGCTGAGTACCCCGAACGCGCGAGCCAGCTCTATGGTGAGCTTCACCCTGATCGGGGCGAGCGGATGCTGCGGCCCGAAGTCGTAGTCCGTCAGCCGCTCGTCCCAGGACACGTGCAGGGTGCAGGTCACCTCAGGGCTCCTTCCGCATGATCACGGAAAGAAATGTATCCCCGCGCCCGGTGGTTGAGGCTGGCAAGCAGGAACTGCCGGCCTGCTACGGTCAAACGTCCCGCCGCGGTGGCCCGTTCGGCAGGTGGCGACGGCTGCACCCGGCTGCGATGCTGGCCGGGAACCATGTCCGCGGAGGGCTGCTGGATCATGGAAACGATCGGGCCAGACGAGGCTGGCATTCAAGATGAGGCTGACAGTGCGGCGATGACAACTTCGGCGGCAGCAAGTTACGCGCTCCTCTCCGACGGCCGCACAGTCGAGATCCGTCCGGCCCGGCAGCAGGACGCCGACGACATCAGGCAGATGCACCAGCAGATGTCGCCGAACAACGCCTATTTCCGGTTCTTCAGCTTCAGTCCGCAGGCACCTGAGCGCGAGGCGCAGCGCCTGGCGCGGCCGCAAGGTCCAGATCACGCCGCATTGCTGGCGCGACTCGACGGCAAGCTCATCGGCGTCGCCAGTTACGAACCGACGGAGCGGCCAGGAGTGGCCGAGATCGCGTTCGCTGTGTCGGACGAGATGCACGGACGCGGAGTGGCGACCTTGCTGCTTGAGCACCTGGTCTCACTCGCCAGGCAACGCCGGCTGACCGCGTTCGCCGCCGAGACACTGCCCGAGAATCTTGCGATGCAGCGAGTGTTCGCCGATGCCGGCCTCCCGGTCGAGCGGCAGTTTGCCGACGGCGTGATCGAGCTGACCATGCCGTTGCCGGGCCACGACGGCGGGCGGCTTGATCATTACCTGGACGCGGTGGCCGGCCGGGCAAGCACAGCGGACGTGGCGAGCTTGCGGCATCTGCTGCAGCCAGCCTCGGTGGCGGTCATCGGGGCAAGCAGGCGACGCGGTTCGATTGGCAGGGAGATCCTGCACAACATCGTGGCCGCCGGATTCGCCGGGCCGGTATACCCGGTCAACCCGCATGGCCGGTCGATGGAAGGCCTGGCCTGCCTTGCCTCGGCCGCCGACCTGCCGCTCGGGGTGGACCTAGCCGTCATCGCCGTCCCGCCGCCTGCAGTCCCGGCAGTGGCGGCCGAGTGCGGCCGGCGTGGCGTTCACGCACTGATCGTGATCACGGCGAGCCTGGGTGGCGGCGGGGCGGATTTGCTGGCCATCTGCCGCAGGCACGGGATGAGGCTGGTCGGGCCGGACTGCTTTGGCGTGGCAACCACCGCCGCGCAGCTTAACGCCACGTTCGCCACCACGATGCCGACGGCTGGCACCGCCGGCCTCGTCGTGCAGTCGGGCGGAGTCGGCATCGCCCTGCTCGAGCACTTGGGCAGGCTAGGGATCGGCATTTCGTCGTTCGCATCCGTGGGGGACAAGTACGACGTTTCCAGCAATGACCTGCTGACCTGGTGGGAGCAGGACGAGCAGACGAAGCTGGCGGTGCTGTACGTCGAGTCATTCGGCAGTCCGCGCGGGTTCGCCCGGACTGCACGCCGGGTTGGCCGGCACATGCCGATCCTCACGGTCATAGGCGGCCGGTCGGCCGCCGGGCAACGGGCGGCGGCGTCGCATACAGCAGCGTCCGCCACCCCGCTTGTCACCCAGGAGGCCCTGTTCGGCCAGGCAGGCATCATCGCCACGCACAGCCTGGGTGAGCTAGTCGATGCCGCCGCGCTGGTCGCCAGCCAGCCGCTGCCAGCCGGCCGCAGCGTCGCGATTGTCTCCAACGCGGGCGGGGCAGGGGTGCTCGCAGCCGATGCCTGCGGCGACAGCGGGCTGACGGTCGCCGTGCTCGGCGCCCGTACGCAGCACCGTCTCGCCGGGCTGCTTCCGGTCGGCGCGACGGTGTCCGGTCCGGTCGATACGACCCCCGCCGTCAGCGTCGACAGGTTCCGGGCCTGCCTCGAGACTGTAGCCGCCGACGATTCGGTCGACGCGCTGCTGGCGCTCGGCGTGCCTACGGCGATCGCGGACCTCAGTGGTGCGATCCTGACGGCTCAGGTAGACAAGCCAATGGCGGCGGTTTTGCTAGACCGGCCTGAGACGGTCAGCCTGCGCCGCCGCGCGCCCGTGGATGGCAGCGCGCCGGCTGCGCCGAGCGGGTCTGCGCTGCCGATCTACAGCTACCCGGAGAACGCGGCGCGCGCCTTGAGTCATGCGGCCAGCTACCGGGAGTGGCGCGACCGTCAGCAAGGTCAGGTACCCGAGCTGGCTGGTGTCGAGGCGGCTGGCGCGCGTGCTCTCGTGTCAGCGTTCCTGGCTGACCAGCCCGCCGGTGGCTGGCTGCCAGCCGCCGATGCGGTGTCCTTGCTTCGCAGCTACGGGATACCGATCGCGCCGACCAGGCCGGCGAATGATCAGGCTGGCGTTGTCGCGGTCGCTGCAGAGCTTGGCGGGCATGTCGTGCTCAAGGCGGATGTGCCCGGCCTGGTGCACAAATCTGATGCCGGCGCGGTCAAGCTGGACCTGCGCACACCTGACGAAGTCGCCGGCGCCTATGCCGAGCTGGCTGCGGCGTTCGGCGCTAGCCTGCACCGGGTGCTGGTCCAGCCGATGCTGGCCGACGGCGTGGAGACACTGATTGGCGTCGTGCAAGAGCCGGTATTCGGTCCGCTCGTGGTATTCGGCCTCGGCGGCGTCGCGACTGACGTGCTCGGCGACCACGCGGCCCGGCTTGCCCCGCTCACCGATGTCGACGCCGATCAGCTGATCCGCGGCGTGCGAGCGGCCCAGCTGCTGTTCGGCCACCGCGGCTCACCCGCCGTCGACACTGCAGCGCTGGCAGATTTGCTGCTGCGGGTGTCCAGGCTGGCAGACGATCTGCCGGAGGTGGCCGAACTCGATCTGAACCCGGTGATCGTCAGGCCGGACGGGGCCCACGCAGTCGATACCAGGATCAGGATCGCTCCTGCCACGCCACGGGATCCGTTTTTGCGTCAGCTCAGGTGAGCCGCGGACGGTTGTCCCGATGACTAATGTCCGTCGTTTCTGGGGTATGAGGTTTTGATGAGCGCCACCGTCAAGGACGTGATGACCACCAGTGTTGTCGCAGTCAAGAGGAATGCTGACTTCAAGCAGATCGTCTCGGTACTCCGCCGGTTCCGGGTCAGTGCGTGCCCGGTTATCAACGACGCCGGACACGTGGTTGGCGTGGTGTCGGAGGCCGACCTGCTCTACAAGGAGGCCGCGAACGGCAGGACGCCGGCGGGCCTGGTCAGGCTGCGCTGGAGGCTGGGCGAGCAGTCGAAGGTCAACGCCGTGACTGCTGGCCGGCTGATGACCTCGCCCGCGGTCACCATCCACCCGGATGCGTCCGTGGCGGTTGCCGCCAAGGTGATGCAAGATCGCTGGATTAGGAGGCTGCCGGTCGTCAGCGATGACGGTCTTCTCATCGGCATCGTCACCCGCTCCGACGTGCTGAGCGTGTATGAGCGGCCGGACGACGACATCCTGACCGAAATACTGACCGATGTCATAGCGGGCGAATTCGGCATGGCTGCGAACGCCTTTGACCTGACAGTGGCGTCTGGCATCGTGACGATCTCGGGGCTGATGGAGCAGCCGGGCGCAGCGCTCGCGCTGGTGGCCCGGCTTCGGCGTGTCGAGGGCGTCGTGGCCGTCCGCGACCGTCTAAGGATCGGGCAGCCCAGTGCCGGGCAGCCCAGTGCCGGGAGCAAGGTGGCTCCCTAGCGGGCGACTCGGATGCGGCGGCCGGTGATCTGGCTGGCCGTTAGCCGGACATAGACCGGCCTGTCGCCGCCGGCCCACGGCTCGATATGCAGCGCTTCTGCGCGCGCCAGTTCGGCCGGGTCGTCGATGACCTTTGCGTTACCGGTGATCAGGACACCCCAGCCTTCGCCGAGCGCTTCATCGAGATGATCAACGTCAAGGACACCCGGCGTTCGTGCAGGCCCGCTGAGGCTCAGCCTCCGTCATGCTGTTTAGCACTGCGCCTGTCGCGGCAGAGCGATGGCCGGGCGGCAGATTGAGGCCGGAGCCCGATAGCGCGCCGGGTGTCGTTTCCAGCGCCTGGGCCAGCCGGATCAGCGTTGCCTGACTGGGATTCGGCGCCATGCTCGATCCGGCAGATTCAGCATCATTGGCCATTTTCCCTCCACAAGGCGAGGGCCTGCCGCATGCTCTGCGGGCTGGCACAGGTTCAGTCCCAGTTACCGTTGATCATGCCCGAGGCCGCTCCGGCGGACAATTGATCCTGGCCACGTGACTGAGAACTGACTAATAGAGGGCTTAGGCCTTTAGTCTGACTTCATGCGGGCTTATCGGCCCTGCCGCGGCAGCCAGCCGTCGCGCAGAGTCGCGGACAGAGCCCGGACGGAGGTGTCCCGCGATGCTGCGGCAGCTATGGCTGCGACTGGCCAGGCCGCCCGAGGACAATCGGCTGCAGCGACACGTCGACAGAGTCGAGTCGGCAATCGTGGCGGGCCTCGTTGCTGCCTTCCTCGTAGGAGCTCCGTTACTGTGCATCGCCGGATTCCGGGTGGCCGGCGGCGCAGCCGTCCGGGAGCAACGAGCCGAGAGCGGCTGGCAGCCGGTGACGGCCGTCTTGCAGCAAAGCGCCGCAGCCGGGCAGGTCGGACTGGGCGGCGATCTCGACACATCGTGGGTAGCTGCGCACTGGGTCGCACCTGACGGCACAGCGCGGCATGGTCTGGTAGCCGTCGACCTCAACGCCAGGGCTGGCCAGCGGATGACCGTCTGGGTTAACCGAGGCGGCCAGCTCACGCGTCCGCCGTTGACCAGGTCCCAGGTGCTCCAGTGGGAGGCCACAGGCGCCATCCTGGCTCCTATTGGCCTGGCCGCACTGCTCGCGGTTGCCGGCTGCGCTGTCCGGGTACTGGCTAACCGCCGCCGCATGGCGGGATGGACCCGCGCGTGGGCCGCCGCTGGTCCGCGCTGGTCGTCGCTGCGGTAGCCGGGAGGACTTGGTGCATTCCTGGGTTGTAGAGCGACCCGCACCGATTGACGAGCAGCCGCTCCGCCGGGTCGAGCGTGCCGAGCCGGCGCCGGCTGCCGGGCAGGTGCGGGTGCGGGTTATCTGCTGCGGCGTCTGCCGCACCGACTTGCACTTGGCCGAAGGCCAACTGCCGCCGAAGCGGCCGGAGGTTGCTGTCGGCCACGAAATCGTAGGGCGAGTCGACGCTGTCGGGCCCGGCGCGACCCGGTTCGCGATTGGCGACCGAATCGGCGTGCCCTGGCTCGGCAGGACCGATCAGACTTGCAGGTTCTGCCGCCGCGGGGACGAGAATCTCTGCCTGCACCCGGTATTCACCGGCTGGGACGTCGATGGTGGATACGCCGATGCGTGCCTGGCCAACGAGGCCTACGCCTACCGGCTGCCTGAGCAGCTTGACGACGAGCACGCCGCTCCGCTGCTGTGTGCGGGCATCATCGGCTACCGGGCGCTGAAGCGCGCTGCGGTTCCCTCAGCAGGCAGGCTGGGAATCTACGGATTCGGCGGGAGTGCGCACATTATCGCGCAAATCGCACTGCACCAGGGGCTGCGCGTCCACGTGCTAACCCGCGGGGAGGGCAACCGGAAGCTAGCCGCCGAACTGGGTGCCGACTCAGTAGGCGACGCGGCGGACGCTCCGCCTGAACCACTCGACGGAGCGATCCTGTTCGCGCCGGCCGGCGAACTCGTTCCGGTCGCGATGCGCGCGCTCGATCGTGGCGGCACGCTTGCCATCGCCGGGATCTGGATGTCCGACGTCCCGGCGCTTAACTATGCCGATGAGCTATTTGAAGAACGCCAGGTGCGCAGCGTTACGGCCAACACTCGTCGTGACGGCGAGGAATTCCTGATGCTGGCCGCGCGGCTGCGCATCAAGCCGACAACAGTGCCATATCCGATGGCGAATGCACCGCAAGCACTATCTGATCTGGCGCATGGCCACTTCAGCGGCGCAGCCGTCCTGCACAACTGAGGTGTCAGACCGGCTGCGGGCTGACCACATGATCGATGATGTCGAGTACGCCGTCGAGGTCCCAGGCAACGTCGATCGCCCCGGCCACCTGGTTGCGCAGTTCTGCCTCAGGCTGACCGGTTAGCGTCACTATCCCGCACTGAACTTCGACCTTGATCGCGCCTGCCTCGTCTTGCGCTATCTCGTGGAGCAGTTCGCGTACCTGGCGAGCTACCTCAGAGTCGGGCACCAGGAACACGCTCAGCAGGTCGCGCCTGGTTACCACGCCGACGATCTTGCCGTCCTGGTCGACGACCGGCAGCAGCTTGACGTGATGGTCACTCATGAGCCGCGCGGCGCCTGCTATTGACGTGTCCGGGTGGATAGTGATTGCCGGGGCCGTCATCAACTGCTCGCCGGTGAGCCGGTCGTAGCGGCTGCGGTCGGTGGTGTAACGCGGCGTTCCGGTCCAGCGTCTCCGTTGGCCAGCGTGCTTGTGCCTGGCTGCGATGAGGTTGCCTTCGGTTACCACGCCTGCCACGTGCCTGCCGAGGCTCAGCACGGGAACGCTGTTGATCTGATGCTGGACCAGCAGCCAGGCGATCTGCTTGAACGGCGTGATCCGGTCGACGGCCACGACGTCCGTCGTCATGATGTCCCGCACCCGGCTATGCCACCGGCCGTGGTGCCTGGCGGGCCGGTGGTGCGGCTCGCCAGCCCGCAGGGATTCGCCAGGCCGAGGGTGAGGCGGGACTTCCCGGACGACAGCATGTTCGCCCATCTCTCGGGCGACCTGATTGACCGCCCTGGTCACGTCTGGTTGCGTGGCCCGGCCGTGCAGCGAATCGTAGTAAGCGGCACCCAGATGCCGCAGCATCGCGTCCAGGTGCACATCTTTATGGCCCATTTCGGCCCCCCACTTCGCTAATCGCCCGCTCGCGGGGCGGGCACTGCTCCGGCTGCCACGAGCTTCCAGCCATCACCCACCTCCGCGGCGGGATTCGCAGAGCTGGCGCGCTCCTTGCCGGCCAGGCCCTGACCCTCGGGCCCGACCACCACGACCGGGCAATGGGCCCGGCTCAGGCACGTCCTGACGACCGGGCCGAGCGAGCGCCCGGCGAGCTGCCCGGACGCTGCGCCGAGCACGAGCAGATCAGCTCCGGTCGAGGAATCGACGAGGGCACGCTCGGGGTTGCCCTCGGTCACCTCAGTGCTCACCTTCGCGGCCAGATCCGGACCGAGTACGGCTCGCACAGTCGCGGCCAGCCCGTCCCTGGCGCGTTGCCGTCTCGCTGCCAGCTCCTGCGGCGCCAGGGCTGGCGCATACGAGGCGCGCTGCGGGATGCGCCAGGCCAGCACGACCTTGAGCTGGCCGTGACGGCGCTTCGCTTCATCGGCCGCCCATCGCAAAGCCCGCGCCGAAGCAGGTGAACCGCTGACCCCGGCGACGATTGTCGGGCTGCTGACCGCATTTTCCATCGTGGCCCCCCGTCCCTGACCGCGCTGCTAAGTGCCCTGAGTGCCATGAGGGTAAGTAGCCGAAACTTCGCGAACGTCAGCCCCCCCGGTAGCGTGACATGCCGCGCGAACCGGCCGTATCGGAACTCGCTCTGATGTCCCTGCGGCGCGCAGTCCGTGCGCTGAGCCTGCACGACCAGCGTACCGGCCTCCACTCGGACAGCCAGGTTCGTAGCCGGGTCAATGCGGGGCACTGCCGGCTCAGTCGCCATGCTCATCACCGGTCCTCCTTTGCCTCTCACCTCCCCACTTTCGCGGCGGGCCGATCCGGTCTTAGGGCCGGAGGCGGGTGAGTTTTCAAGGTGTAGCGGACGTCACGACGCTAGACGAAAGTTGCGGTTGCTTCTATGAAGCGTTATGGAGAGGCGTGCGCCATCGCCAGAGCCCTGGACGTCGTAGGCGAACGGTGGAGTCTCCTGCTCGTGCGGGAGCTGACTATGCGCCCGCGCCGTTACCGCGACCTTGCCACAGGCCTG
>Ga0126373_10003164_pt1 | contig 12253 bp, 6 predicted proteins | sample PanSoiMetPlot_11_FD_92545 | JGI IMG/M metagenome (GOLD analysis project Ga0126373, IMG submission 92545) | Tropical forest soil microbial communities from Panama - MetaG Plot_11 | ecosystem: Environmental > Terrestrial > Soil > Tropical forest > Bulk soil | place: Panama | collected 2016-02-17
CGCCATCGCTCAGGCATACCGCGAGATCGGTCTTCCCGTCATTGTCAAAATCGCCCGCCGCGCAGCCGAGCCCGCTGCCCGCGAGATGAATTCCCGCCGCCTGCGTTATATCCTCAAATCGTCCGTTGCCCAGGTTGCGCAGCAAATGGCTCGCCCCATCCGTCGCGCCGTTCACGAGAAAGAGATCAGGGCGGCCATCGCCGTCCAAGTCAAAAAAACATGCGCCCGTGCTTGGTCCGATGGCCAAATGGGTGCTTTTTGAAACAAAAGGGCTCGCTTCCGGCGCGAAATGCACTGCGATTGCCGCCGGCACCTCGATAGCCGTACTAACCGGCAGTTCTGCCGTCGAGAACTTCCCCTGATCTCCATAGCCGGCGCCGAACGGCGTCCCCAAATGTTCCGACGTGATTTTCTGAAACCGCGCCAGATGCTGCCGTGCCGCTTCCGTGTCACCCTTGCGCTGCTGCGCGCGCGCCAACCCGAACTCCGCCGATGCATGCACCGGATTCAGCTCGAGCCCCTTCTCGAACGCCGCAATCGCATCGTCATATTTTTGGAGTTGCGTGCTGAGGTAGCCGATGAAGTAATACGCGTCGGCTTCATTCGGTTTGCTTTCCGTTACGCGCTGGAAAGCGGCAATTCCCTTTTCCGGTTCCCCGCTGTCTTTGAGCGCCAGCCCGAGGTTATACCACGCATACGGATCATTCGGCAGTTGCTCGGTCGCTTCCGTCAATGCCGCGCGCGCCGCCTCCAGCTTCTGCTGCCCCAGCAGTGCCACGCCCAGATTCAATCGCGCCACCGCGAACTTCGGATCGGTTTGCAAGGCTTGCTCAAAATATTTTTGCGCGTCCGCCGGGCGCTGCTGGTTCAGATGGGCAACACCCAGCGTGTTCAAGCGGTAAGCCTCCGCAGCGTTGGGCTTCCGCTCCGGCTTTTTCACTGCCGCTGTTTCGCCCTGCCCCGTGCGTCGAACGACCTGGCTGCCCATCGCGCAAAGACACATCAGTGCGCCAGCGCCGAGCACAATTCCGCGCCGAATTGTTGAGTGCATCACAGTCTTCTTCCTCTTCGCGCCGCATCCCGCGACTGCGTGCAAAGCTCTTCCCGCCAAGACCTTTGAAATTTTCCCGGCTGCATCAGGCAAGGTCAACTGATTTTATCTTTTTGATCGTCGTTTGACTTTTTGCATTGCTTCACGCTTGACCCGCATCCCATCTGCGCATACTCTCGCAGTTCCTTTTATGACCACGCCGCTCTCCGCCACGATCTCGGAAGTGGCCCGAGACATTCGCTCGAAGAAGCTGTCTCCAACGGAACTTGTCGAATCTCATCTCGGCCGCATCGCCTCTCTCGAACCGAAGCTCCATGCCTTTGCTTACTTGGACGCAGACGGAGCTCGCGCGCAAGCCCGGGCGGCGGAAACGGCCGTGTCGCGCAGTGAGCCGCGGAGCGCTCTTCACGGCGTGCCCTTGACCGTCAAGAGTTCGATCGACGTCGCCGGCTGGCCTTGCCCCGCGGGCTCCCTTCTTCGCAAAGATTACGTCCCTCGCGCCGACGCTCCTCTCGTTGCGCGGCTAAAATCAGCCGGCGCCATTCTTCTCGGCAACACCAACACGCCGGAATTTCTGATGGCCTACGAGACCGACAACCTTCTCACCGGAAAGACCAGCAATCCCTGGAACCTTCGATGCTCCGCGGGCGGCTCCAGCGGCGGCGAGGCTGCCGCGATCGCGGCAGGCTGCTCGATGGGCGGCGTCGGAAGTGATGGCGGCGGGTCCATTCGCGTGCCCGCTCATTTTTGCGGTATCTGCGGACTAAAGCCCACGCCCGGCCGCATTCCTATCACCGGTCATTTCCCTTCAGGCGCCGGCGCCTTCGGTTGGATCGGTGTTGTCGGCCCTATGGCGCGCACCATCGCTGATGTGCGCGCGCTTTTCGAAGTCATGGCCGGCCCCGATGCGGGCGACGCGCATGCCGCGCCCGTCCCCGTCCGGTCTTACTTCGAGAAAGAGCTGCGCTCGACGCGCGTCGGAGTTCTGGAAAGTTCCGGGCTTCCCAACGCCACAACCGAAACGCGGGCTGCCGTCGACGGCGCTGCTACAATGCTCAGCAACCACGGGTTCGCCGTTGAGTCTTTCGCATTGCATGGTCTCGACCGAGCTCTCGAACTCTGGTGGTTTTTCTTCGGCCCGGTTATCGCCCATCTGCTCAACGCCAATCTCTCTGGCCACGAATCGCAGCTCAGTCCGATGCTGCACGATTATCTTTCGCATGCCGCCTCGTCGAATCCCCTCTCGCTCGATCGGTTCCTTCAGGCTTCGGCCGAGCGCGACCTCCTTCGCGAAACGATTCTCCGCCAAATGGACAGCGTCCCTATCCTTATCTCGCCGGTCTCGTCGGCACCCGCGTTTCGCCACGGCGAAGGAAACTACCGCCCCGGCACTGGCTACCTCGACACCATGCGCTTTTCGCAATGGCTAAACTTAACCGGCTTCCCCGGCGCCGCTGTCCCGATTAGCTTTTCGAACGAAGGTCTTCCTATCGGCGTCCAAATCATCGGCCGGCCCTTTGAAGAAGAACTGGTCCTCGCCGTCGCCGAAGCTCTCGAACAATCCCGCGGCCCCTGGCAACCGCCGCCCCTCCGTCCTCGTTAGCCTCGGGAGCTTTATTGCGGTTGCTTCGTCAGTTCCGGGTTCGGAACAGGCTCTTGTTCGAGCGCGTTGCGCTCCTTGTTCAATCGGGCATCGATCGATTTCTGGGCCGCCGCGAATTCTACTTGCGCCTCTTTTTCCCGACCTAGCTGCGCAAGGATCCTCCCGCGCAAAAAGTGGCCGCCATGGATTTCCGGGGAGAGCCTGAGCGCTGCGTCGGCCATTTTCAAGGCTTCCGGCAGTTTTCTCTGTCTCTGATAAAGCTTGGCCAAACCGAGGTACGCTCCATCGCTTTTCGGATTCCTCCCGAGAGCTTCGCGAAATTCCTTCTCGGCTTCGTCATCCCTTTGCATCCGCGAGTAGAGCACGCCCAGTTGCTCATAATCGTCCGCAAGGTCCGGCTCTAGTTCGATGTCCTTCCGGAACTCTGCCTCCGCCCGGTCATTCTGGCCGAGGCGCATGTACGTAATACCCAAATCCAAATGCAAGAACGGCAGTTTCGGATTGATCGCCGCCGCCTGCTGCAATTCTTCTTTTGCCTCGGGCACTTCGTATCGGTTGAGGAACGCCTTCCCAAGAATCAGGTGGTATTCTGCTGTTTGGCCGCCGACCGCGATCATTTGCTTCAGGATCTTTTGATCGAGTTCCTTCTGACCAGACTCTACCGCGGCGATATCCAGCAGATAAAGATACGGCACATCATCCGATTTCTTGTCCCATAGGGGCTCCAGCGCCTTGACTGCTTCTGCATAGCGCCTCGAGAGGACCTCGCAAAGTCCCAAAAGGTGGCGCGCCTGGTCCGAGCCCGGGTCTTCGCGAAGGACAGACGTGAGCGGCGCAATTGCGGCACCATAATTTCCACGCCGGTACTCCACCAGCCCGATGTTCAAGCGGATTCCGGCCAGCTTCGGGTCCAGCGTTTCGGCCTTTCGCAAAAGCTGAATCGCCCGGTCCCACTGTTTGCGCCGCATGGCGATCACGCCGAGATTCGAATATGCCGCCCCCGAACTCGGGTCCGCAGCAAGAACCCGTCGAAAGGCCGCCTCCGCAGCGTCGAGGTTCCCCTCCCGCAACGCCGCCTGCCCTTCCGCAAACCACTTTTCAGGATTCGAACGGGAATCGCCATCCGACGCCTCCGAGGCTGCCTGTTGAAACAAGCCGCTTGCTCCGGTCAGCCACGAAGCCGAAACAGTGGTCCCCACGCCACACCCGACAGCGAAAACCGCGATCCAACCCTTACAGATACGGCAAATCTTCATCACTTTGGAGTCCCCGGCTGCGCAGCGTAATCACCAGAATTGTAACTCCGGGGAGACCATATCTCCGCTCCGGATTCGAGGTCCCGGAGCTGACCGACGAAACGGGTTCCGAACCTTATCTTTCTCGCATGATGCCAATTTCCATGCGGGACCGACAGCCAATGTGCAGGTAACTCTATGTCTCGCCACACGCTTACCCTGGGGCATGAAGGGCTTTGCCGCCGAAGGGCTATGGGCCAACCTTGGCAGTTCCGTTTTCCACTTTTGACCTTGAACTTTTGACTTGACACGTGACTCTCATTGCAGTATTAACTCGTTTTAATAACCAGCTCCGGTGCCGTTTTGGCAAGGTCGAGTGGTGGGGGCTGTCGCAGTGAGGGGCTATCTTCGAAACCAGTGGTCGCACAGCCGGCAGTGGCTTCCCGAACTGTGTCTTCAGTTTCCATCCGTTTTTGTTCGCTTCCATTTTTTCTTTGGAGGTTTACCGTGACGGAAAACTTTAATCGTTTGCTACAAGGAAACAGAATCCTGAATGTCGCACAATGGTGGCTCTGCGCCTTCGTGATCGCCCTCATCCTTCCTCTTGTCGCGCGCGCCCAGGACACCGGCTACATCAGCGGCACAGTCGTGGATAAGTCCGGCGCCGCGGTCGTTGGCGCTGAAGTGGTGCTTACAAACGTCGCTGGCAGCTTGACGCGTACCACCACTTCAAACGCGGACGGTGCCTACGTGATTTCCGGTTTGCCTGGCGATACCTATAATTTGGTCGTGACTGCCCAAGGTTTTCAAAAATTCTCCGTACAGAAGATCGTACTCAACGTCGCCGAAAAGGCCCGCGTTGACGTGCAACTCACGGTGGGGGCTATTACGCAAACTGTTGAAGTCACCGGCGAAGCCATTGCCCAAGTCGAAACCACTTCTTCCGATCTCACCAGCACCATCACCGGCAAGCAGATCGATAATCTCGTGCTCAACGGACGCAATTTCACGCAACTCGTTAATTTGGCGCCCGGCGTGGTCAGCCAGACCGGTCAAGACGACGCCAAGGTCGGCGTCTACGGCAACGTCGCCTACAGCATGAACGGCGGTCGCACCGAGTACAACAACTGGGAGCTTGACGGTGGCGACAACATGGATAACGGAAGCAACGCCACGTTGAACGTTTATCCGAATCCGGAGGCCATCGCCGAATTTAAAGTCCTCACCTCGAACTACGGCGCGCAGTATGGTCGTAACGGCTCCGGCACGGTTGAAGTCGAAACCAAATCGGGAAGCACCACTTTTCACGGTAGCGCCTTCGAGTACCTTCGCAACGAGTTCTTTAATGCCAAGACCTGGAAAGAAGGCGCCGATCCAACTGCCAAGAAGGCTCCCTACAAGAAACATGACTTCGGGTATACCATTGGCGGCCCGGTCTTCATTCCAGGCCATTACAACACCGACAAAAAGAAGACTTTCTTCTTCTTTTCCGAGGAATGGCGGCGCGAGAAAAACCCTTTCACCATTAGCCCCGTGAACGTCCCGTCCGATGCGGAACGAGGCGGAAACTTCAGCGATCTGTGCCCGGACCCCTCGGGAAGTTTCGCCGATTGCCCGATCAACCCGGCTACCGGCACGCGCTTCACGAATGATACCGTGACCATTGATCCCGTGGGTCAGGCGCTTCTGGCACTCATCCCGAAAGCGACTCCCGGTCTAACCAACAACGGCTTCCCCGCCGTTGTGCAAACGGTTTCGCTTCCAGAAACTTGGCGCGAGGAACTCGTCCGCATCGACCACAACCTCGGCGACAAGTACCGCCTGACGTTCCGCTATATCCACGATTCTTGGCAGACCACGACAGAAAACCCTCTTTGGGGCAACGGTTCCGATTTTGTGAACATTAACACCAAGTTCGTTGGCCCGGGAAGCAGCTTCGTGGCGCGGCTGAACGCCAATATTTCGCCCACACTGCTAAATGAGTTCGTCGCCAGCTACACAGCCGACCATATCTTTCTGACGGCCATCAACAATCCCCCCCTCCCTTCAGGGTTCGGCATGGGCTCCCTCTTCAACAACGGCTTTGGCGGTAAACTGCCCTCTATTACTCTTGGGAGTAACGCCGCGTACAGCTTCTCCCAAGACACCGGCTACTTCCCTTGGAATAACGCTAACCCTGTCTACACCTATCGCGACAACATGACCAAGATTCTTGGTACGCACGCCTTTCAGTTCGGTGTTTACACTGCCTTTGCTCAAAAGAACGAAGAGAATAGCCCCTACGTCCAGGGGATCCTTACATTCGACTCGAGCAATACCACAATTCCGAGCACCGGAAACGCTTTCACTGATTTGCTTCTCGGCCGTATCGCGCAATACCAGCAGTGGAATCTTACGGCTAAGTATTACAACCGGTACAAGATTGTTGAACCCTACTTCCAGGACGACTGGAGAGTTACCAAGCGGCTGACTCTCAATCTTGGCCTCCGTCTCAGCCTGTTCGGCACCTACCGCGAGCGCTATAAGCATGCTTTCAATTTTGAACCAAGTGCATTCAGCGCTGCCAACCAGCCATCCATTGACGATGCCAATGGAACTGTAACCGGGTTTGCCGGCGCAATCATCCCCGGTTCCGGCAATCCCTATAACGGACTCATCCAGTGCGGCGGGTCCGGTGGGAGTTTCCTTGTAAACAGTTCGTATCCCAATGGCACCGTGGGCTCTAGCTCATACGCGGGCTGCCTCAAAGGCCATTTGTTCAACCCGGCTCCGCGCGTTGGCTTCGCCTTCGATCCCAAGGGTGATGGCAAAATGGCCATTCGTGGCGGCTACGGCATCTTCTTTGAGCACACCAACGGCAATGAAGCCAACACGGAGTCCCTCGAAGGCTCGGCCCCATACGCATTAAACGCGTCCCAATTTAATGTAAACGGTTATGCGAACATTGGCGGCAGTGGAGCTTTCATCCCGTTCTTTCCCCTCGGCGTCAACTCCATACCGAATAAGGCCATTTGGCCTTACGTGCAGCAGTGGCACCTCGACGTTCAGAGGGACCTGCCATGGCACGTTGTGGTCACAGGTTCCTACGTGGGAGCCAAAGGAACGCACTTGACCTTGCAGCGTAACCTCAACCAGTTGCAGCCTGTGGATCCTTCGGCGAATCCTTTCGCCAAGGGACAGCCCATCACCAACGCCGACTGCAACAGTTTGTCCGCGTCTGGCACGCTCGCCAACGGTAAACCAGTTACCGGCCAGGCCGCCACGAACCTCGGCGTGGCCTGCGGTAATAATCCAGACCCGCTGCGTCCTCTTCTTGGTTACGGAAGCATCACCAGGCTGGAAGATCAGGCAAACTCCATATACCACGCCTTTCAAGCTACGGCGCTGCGTACGGTTGGTGATCTCACCATGAGCTTTGCCTACACCTACAGCCACTCCATTGATGACTCCTCGGATCGCTATGACAGCGCTTTCGTGGATTCTTATAACGTCGCCAAGAATCGGGCTAGTTCCGATTTTGACGTGCGCCACAATATGGCCCTCAGCTACGTTTATGCCCTGCCCATCTACAAGGGATCGGGGCTGAAGCACAACGTACTCGGCGGTTGGCAAGTCTCCGGCATCACGGTTGCTCAAACCGGTACGCCGTTCAGTGTGAGGAATCGCACCAAGTATCGCGATACCGCCGGCGTAGCCAACGGTGTGGGCACTGGCTCTCGCCCCGATTTGGTCGGCAATCCTCATTCCGGCCTCACGCAAACCAACTTCCCCGACGTGCGAGGACCTGTCCTTTACAACCCGGCGGCTTTCGCGGTACCCACGGGACTCACGTTTGGCAATGTCGGCCGCAATACGCTCTATTTGCCCGGCCGCTTGAACTTTGACTTCGGTCTTTTCAAGCGCTTCTCCCTCGGTGAGACCAAAGCCATCGACTTCCGTTGGGAGAACTTCAACCTCTTCAATCACACGCAGTTTGACGCGATCAACAGAAATATGAACAAGACAAACCCAGGCGCGAGCCTCGACAGCTCCAGTTTCCTTCATCTGACTGACGCGCATCTTTCACGCCGGATGCAGTTCGGCTTGCGCTTCGAGTTCTGACGCTCCTTACGCCGGAAGGCGGTCCGACCGGGTCGGGCCGCCCTTCTTTTTTCAAACAACACCTGTTCCCTTTCTTCCCCGAAGAGGTAGAATGCGGCGCATGAACCGACGCACTTTTATCGGCAGTTCGCTTGCCGCAACTCTCTCCGCTGCGGCCCAACCCTCCTGGGCCGCCCTCCCACTTAACCCCGGGTTTTCCAAAGCAAATCCTGAAAACCCAACCCGCCAAATCGAGCGCATCGGTCTTCAGCTCTACACGGTTCGCAACGCTATGAAGACCGACTTTGCGGGCACCATCGCCAAAGTCGCGGCCACCGGCTACAAGGAAGTCGAATTCGCCGGTTACTTCGGCCATTCGCCGACAAAAATCCGCGAGCTGCTCGATAAAGACGGGCTCGTGGCCCCTTCCTGCCATGTTGACTACAAGACGGTCGAACAAAAGTTGCAGGAAACCATCGAAGCCGCGAAGACCGTCGGCCACAGCTACATCATTTGCCCGTGGATCGACGAAAAGCAGCGTGGCGAACCCGGAGGCTGGAAACGCGCCGTCGATCTTTTCAACAAAGCGGGCGAGGCCAGCCAAAAGGAAGGTATCCAGTTCGGCTATCACAATCACTCTTTCGAATTCCAACCGGCCGAGACTCTTGGCGGAAAGCTGCCCTACGATTTCCTTCTTCAGGAAACCGATCCCAAACTTGTCGTCATGGAAATGGATCTCTGCTGGATCAGCGTAGCCGGACAGAATCCGATCGACTATTTTGATAAATATCCCGAGCGCTTCGCTCTTGTTCACGTCAAGGACTGGGTCAAAGACTCGACGCACTCGAGCGGCTACCAAGGCGCCATGGGACAGACCGTCAGGTACAACGGGCATATGGCTGACGTCGGCCAGGGTTCGATCGACTGGAAAAATCTTTTCGCGCGCGATGACAAGGCTGGGATCAAGCACTTTTTCGTCGAGAATGACGATCCGAAATCCGCTTTTGATGACATCAAGATCAGTTATGACTATCTGCGGGATTTGAGGTTTTAGCTGTCTGTCGGTTGAGGACCCTGCCCTTGTCTAGGTCGCATGTTTCGCTATACCGACAACTTCCAGGCGCAGGATATCAGGATATATCGTGTGTCATCTCCATTCTCGGTGTGGGTAATCGCGGTTCTTGCTGCGTGGTGTTCCATCGGTCGTTTTTGTTTTGGTTTTTTAGGCACGCAATTCGAACAAACTTGCTGCGAGCAGCCGACCTCTGGTCTCGCTTCGGGTTTGAACTCTGAACTGGCCGCTTGCAACTTCCTCGGAGGAGCGCAAACATGAAAGAAGACCTGTCACGCCGCAAATTCCTTCTGCGCAGCGCCGGCGCCACCGGTGCGCTCGCCGCTTCGCCCAGGATTTTTCTCGAGCCGGAGCACATTCCTCTGCCCTGGCAATCGACTCCTCCGAGCGACCGCGTGCGTTTCGGCATCGTCGGCATCGGCATGCAGGGGTCGGGCCTGCTGACGAACGCCGTGCAGCTCCCCGGCGTCGAATGCGTCGCCGCCGCCGATCTCTGGGACGGCCGCCACACGCTTTCGAAAGAAATCGCCGGCGACAGAGTCGTCACCACGCGCCGGTACAAGGATCTTCTCGACAACAAGGAGATCGATTGCATCATCGCCGCGGTTCCCGATCACTGGCACAAGCAAATCGTCATCGATGCGGTGAACGCCGGAAAGGACATCTACTGCGAAAAGCCCATGTCGCATTCCGCTGCGGACGGCGTGGCCATGGTGGCCGCGGCGAAAAAGGCCGGCCGCATCGTGCAGATTGGATCGCAACGCGTCAGCTCAGTCATCTGCGCCAAAGCAAAAGAGCTGCTTGCGAACGGTATCGTCGGCACGCTCACTCTCGTCGAGGGTACCTACGGTCGCAACGACCCCAACGGCGCGTGGGAGTATCCACTGCCGCCAGGCCTGGCTCCCAGCAATTTCGATTGGGACACCTGGCAGGGCGATACGCCGAAAAAGCCCTGGGATCCCGACATGTCCCCAAAATATTTTGCGCGCTGGCGCTGCTGGCGGGAATACGGAACAGGGGTCGCCGGCGATTTGCTCGTGCATCTTGTCAGCGGCATGAATTTCATGCTGGGCTGGAACGAGCCGCCGCGCAAAGCCATGGCGCTCGGCGACATTTTGCGCTTTAAGGATGGCCGGGACATGCCCGACGTCCAGGCCGCGCTTTTTGACTACGGTGAAGGCCGCGCTCCGGTTTACCTGCGCTTGAATCTGGGCTGCGAAAGCCCGGAGACCTATCGCTTCCAGGGCTCCCGGGGAATTCTGGAAGTGACAGAATTCACGATCAGTTATTATCCGCAATCCGGCGTGGACGAAGCGCCCAGCTATTACGCTTATGGTTTTCCGCGTGCGATGCGCGAAGCTTATTTCAAGCCATGGCACGAAGAGCACGATCCCAAGCCGGGCAAAGAGCCTGTGTCCGAGGGCTACAACTACCGGGGCGCCTCCTGGGATGAGGAGAAACCCCATCTCTGGAAGTTCTTCCAGGCCGTGAAGTCGCGCCAACCAGTCGTCGAAGATGCCGCGTTCGGCAACCATGCCGCGCTCGCCTGCCACATGGCCAACGAATCCTATTTCCGAAAGGCCGCGGTCACCTGGGACGCCGCCAAGAACACCATCAAGACCCAGTGAGCTCGCTCGCGGAAGGATTGTTCATGAAGGGCACGGATCTTCGTGCCCCTTTCTCCTGCGATGCGATCTCCGTCCGCCCCGGCGGACACGTTTTCCAGGTCTGCTTTCTATTGTCGGGCTCCTTCTTGCCTACTGCCCCTTTGGCTCTTCGGACACGATGGTGATAAGGAACGCATTGCGATCCGAGTAGGAAAACTGGTGCCCCTCAACATTGGCGCGGTGTTCCACCGACCGGTAAAGCTCGAAACCGTCGTTCTGGACGGCCTTAAAGTATTTGATGTTCTTGAGCACCACGCCCTTCCCGTCGGCACCCGGCTCGCGCCTGAGCTTCAGGTAGGCCTCTCTTCCCTCGCCGAGCTTCGCTTCGACAAGATCGCCCGATTGCCGCACTTCGATGGGGGCTTCCTGCACTTTTAGTTCGCCCCACTCGAGGCCGTAGGTCTTCAGAATGATGGGCGCCAGAGCCTCGCGCTGATCTTTAGTCGTCTTCGGATCGAAGGAGACCACCACCCAGGTGCCCTTCTTCTGTGTCCCCCACTTGTCGCCGAGGTCTCCCGTCAACCAGTATTTGGCATTGGTGAGATCAACGTTTCCGGAATGCCCTTCGCGCACGGTCACCGCCATATTGAATTCGCACATGGGATGTTCCGCCTGTTTGTTGAAATAGCATTGGCAAAACAGATGGCAACTGCAGGCTTCCACATAGTCGGCTTTCATACGCCAGGAAGATTCCCCAGGCGCCGCGGCTAATGACGCCGCGAGCGCCAAGACCAACCCCGTTCCAACTAATGGTAATGCTCTCATGTCCTCTCCTTTGATCGATGAACTTCAATCCGCGGCGCTTGACTCCTAAAGCAGCCTCGGATGCGCTAGAATCGTCACACTCGTAGGGCTGAAGGTGCGCCGGGACTGGCTTGTGTTCTCGGCAAGGTGCCAGCCCTCGGCCGGGAATGTCTTGGAAGAGTTCTGAAAGATTTCTTGAGAGATTCTTCGGTTGGGAGTGTCGTTGAAAACAAAGCACTTATACGCATTCGGACCCTACCAACTCGAAGCCGAGGAGCGAGTTTTGCTGCGTGATGGGCAGCCGGTCACGCTTCCGCCAAAGGATCTGGAAACCCTCCTCGCCCTGGTCGAGAGGGCCGGGCACATCGTCGAAAAAGAAGAGTTGCTCGAAAAAGTGTGGCCGGGCGTTTTCATTGAGGAAGGCAATTTGTCCCGCCACATTTTTAACCTGCGGCAGGTACTGGGCGACAGCCCCGATGGGCGCAAATACATCGAGACCGTCCCTAGGCGGGGCTACCGTTTCGTTGCTTCGGTGCGCGAAGATGGCGAAACCACGGCTTCAGATCTGGCGACGTCCCCGGCGTCTCGGCCGTCTCAAACCGCAAGACCAGTCGGCCTAAGGAGAACTCTCCGGTTGTTGCCGCTAGGCGTGTTGATTGCGCTAGCGGTGACGGCGATGCTCGCGTCGCGGCGATTCTGGTCGCAGAAACCTCGCCCGCAAAGAGCCATGCTTGCAGTGCTCCCCTTTGCGAATTTGAGCGGTGATGCGCGCGAAGATTATTTTGCTGATGGTCTGACCGA
>Ga0126373_10003166_pt1 | contig 12251 bp, 8 predicted proteins | sample PanSoiMetPlot_11_FD_92545 | JGI IMG/M metagenome (GOLD analysis project Ga0126373, IMG submission 92545) | Tropical forest soil microbial communities from Panama - MetaG Plot_11 | ecosystem: Environmental > Terrestrial > Soil > Tropical forest > Bulk soil | place: Panama | collected 2016-02-17
GCTGCCATCATCATGAAACTACTCGCCAAGACGGCCGAGGACCGCTATCAGACCGCGGCGGGCGTCGAGCGTGATCTTGGGCGTTGCCTTGCCGAATGGGACGCTCACCGCCGCATCGACGATTTCCCGCTCGGCGAGCACGACACGCCGGACCGGCTGCTGATCCCTGAGAAACTGTACGGGCGGGCGTGCGAAACCGGGACTTTGTTGGCGGCCTTTGATCGCGTCGTCAACAGCGGCGCGCGGGAATTAGTGCTGGTCTCCGGCTATTCTGGCATCGGCAAGTCCGCGGTCGTCCATGAACTCCACAAGGTGCTGGTTCCGCCGCGCGCTCTTTTTGCCGCGGGCAAGTTCGACCAGTACAAGCGCGACATCCCTTATGCGACGCTGGCGCAGGCGTTTCAGAGCCTGATCCGTCCGCTTCTGGCTAAGAGCGACGCCGAATTGGGCCGCTGGCGCGATGCCCTTGGGGAAGCGCTGGGTCCCAATGGGCAGCTCATTGTCGACCGAGTCCCCGAGCTGAAGCTGATCATCGGAGAGCAGCCGCCCGTCCCTGAGCTTCCGCCACAGCAAGCGAAAAGTCGTTTTCAGATAGTGTTCCGGCGGTTCATCAGCGTCTTCGCCCGGCCGGAACATCCGCTGGCACTGTTCCTCGACGATTTGCAATGGCTCGACGCGGCAACCCTCGATTTGCTGGAGGATCTGTTAATCCGGTCGGATCTGCAACACTTGATGCTGATTGGCGCCTATCGAGACAACGAGGTCAATGCCTCTCATCCGCTGATGCGCAAGCTCGATGCGATCCGCGAAGCTGGCGCGCGGGTGCAGGAGATCCGCCTAGTGCCGCTTGTGCGTGACGATCTGAGGCAGTTGATGGTGGATGCGCTTCGCTGCGAACAGGCGCACGCCGCGTCGCTGGCGCAGCTGGTGCATGAGAAGACCGCTGGCAACCCGCTCTTCGTGATTCAGTTTCTTCACACGCTCACTGAAGAGAGCCTGCTCACCTTCGATCATGACGCTGCGCGGTGGTGCTGGGATCTCGATCGCATACAGGCTAAGGGTTACACCGACAATGTCGTGGACTTCATGGTCGGGAAGCTGACCCGCCTGCCGGCCGAAACCCAGAAGGCGTTGCAGCAGCTGGCCTGTCTCGGCAACAGCGCCGAGATTACGGCGCTTTCAAGCGTTTTCGGGACCTCGGAGGATGAAGTCCACACTGCCCTGTGGCCGGCGGTGCGCCTGGAGTTGCTTGAGTGGTTCGGGGGCTCATACAAGTTCGTCCACGACCGTTTTCAGGAAGCCGCCTACTCTCTGATCCCGGAGGTAGCACGCGTCGCTGCGCATCTGCGGATTGGCCGGCTGCTGGCGGCGCAGACGCCCCCGGAAATGCGGGAGGAGGCGATCTTCGAGATCGTCAATCAGCTCAACCGCGGTGCGGCCCTGATCACCGCACGAGAGGAGCGCGAGCAGCTTGCCGAGCTCAACCTGATGGCGAGCCGACGCGCCAAAGCAGCCACGGCTTACATCTCGGCGCTCACCTATCTGAACAGTGCGGCGCCGCTATGCGCGGATGATTGCTGGGAACGCCGGCACGAACTTTCGTTCGCCGTCGAATTAAACCGGGCGGAATGCGAGTTCCTGATCGGCGAGCCGGCGATTGCCGAGGAACGCCTCGCGGCCCTCGCAACGCGCGCGGCAGACACCGTCGAACAAGCCACTGTGGCGTGCTTGCGCATAGATGTATGCACGACACTCGATCAAAGCGACCGCGCTATCGCTATCGCTCTCGAGTACCTCCAACGTGTGGGCATCGACTGGTCCTCAAATCCGACCGAAGAGGAGGTGCGGTATGAATTCGGGAGGATCTGGTCCCAGCTCGGGAGCCGCACTATCGAGCAGCTCATCGAGCTGCCTTTGATGAGCGACCCGGCCTCCCTCGCGACTCTGGATGTACTGACTAAGCTCTTTGCTCCAGCGATGTATAGAGATGCCAATCTGGCTGCGCTCGTCATGTGTCGAGCGGTCAATCTCAGCCTCGAACGCGGTAACAGCGACGGCTCCTGCTTCGCCTATGTCATCGTCGGGATGGTCGCTGGCGCGCGCTTCGACGACTACCACACCGCATTTCGCCTTGCGCAGCTGGGTTATGATCTGGTCGAGCAACGCGGTTTGAAGCGCTTCCAGGCCAGAACCTATCTTAACTTTGCAGTGCAAGTCCTTCCCTGGGCGAGACATGTAAAGATTAGCCGCGATCTGATGTGTCGAGCCTTGGCGGTGGCGAACGGCATCGGCGACCTTGTCTTCGCGGCGTATAGCCGCGGTGGGATTATCGCGAACCTTATCGCAGCAGGCGATCCGCTTGGCGAGGTACAGTGCGAAGTCGAGCATGCACTCGCCTTTGCGCAGAGAGCGGGGTTCGGCATCATCGTTGACACCACCGCCGCGCATCTCGGCCTGGTCCGGACGCTGCGTGGTTTGACACCCAAATTCGGTTCCCTCGACGATGAACAGTTCCAAGAGCTTCGGATCGAGCGCCGTTTCGCGGGCAACCCGCACTTGGCTTTCGCCGAGGCCTGGTATTGGATTCGCAAGCTACAGGCGCGCTTCTTATCCGGCGATTATGCTGCGGCCATTGAGGCGTCATTGCGGGCGCAACCGCTGCTGTGGACATCGGTCGCGGTGATCGAAATGGCGGAATATCACTTTTACGGCGCGCTTTCCCGTGCGGCAGTCTGCGACGGTAGCCCGGCCGACCAGCATCAGCAGCACGCCGCGGCTCTCTGCGCCCACTATCGGCCGCTGGAAATCTGGGCTGAGTATTGCCCGGAAAACTTCAAAGATCGCGCCGCACTCGTCGGCGCGGAGATCGCGCGCATCGAAGGCCGAGACCTTGATGCCATGGGTCTCTACGAACAGGCCATCCAATCCGCCCACGCAAACGGCTTTGTGCACAACGAGGCGCTCGCCAACGAACTTGCCGGGCGCTTCTACGCGGCGCGCGGGTTCGAGAAGATCGCTCATCAGTATCTGCGGGACGCTCGCTACGGCTACCTCCGGTGGGGGGCCGACGCTAAGGTCGGACAGCTCGAACGGCTCTATCCGCGCCTACTCGTGGCGGAAGGTGATTATCCCCCGAGGACGACGGGCGCGTCGATCCAACAAATGGACGTTGCCACCGTGGTCAAAGCGTCCCAGGCAGTGTCCAGCGAGATCGTGCTGCCCCAACTGATCCAGACGCTGATGAAAATCGCGCTGCAAAGCGCCGGTGCAGACCGCGGTTTGCTGATCCTATCGCGGCACAATGACTTCTGGATCCAGGCAGAGGGGCGGGCGAGTGGTGACGCGTTGGAGGTCACGCTGTGTCAAACCCTACTTTCGGCTGCCGATTGCTCCGAAGCGCTGCTCCGCTATGTCATTCGCACGGAAAAGAGCGTGATTGTCGATGATGCCTCGCGACCGAATCCGCTTTGCCACGAGGATTATGTGCGTTGCCGGCATCCTCGATCAATCCTCTGCCTGCCACTGATGAAACAGCGCAAGCTGGCTGGGCTACTCTATTTCGAGAATTCCCTGGCGTCGCACGCCTTCACGCCCGATCAGGTTGCGGTGCTGGAGTTCTTGGCATCGCAAGCCGTGATATCACTCGAGAATGCGCGCCTGTATGCGGACCTGCAAACCGAAAATGCCGAACGCAAACGCACCGAAGGCGCGCTGCTGGAAAGCCAGGAGCGGTTTCGAGACTATGCAGAAACCGCCTCCGACTGGTTCTGGGAAACCGGACCAGATCACCTTGTGACAGATATTTCCGGGCGGCTCATCGGGCCGAATACCGATAAGACCGCGGTGATTGGCAAGAGTTGCCGGTCGTTCGCGGCCGATCTGGAATCGGAGCCGGAAAAATGGCGTGAGCACTTGGCCACTGTGGAGCGTCACGAGCCGTTCCGGAATTTCGAGTACGGGTCCATCGACTCCGAGGGTCGCCGCCGCCACCTCAGTGTCAGCGGCCGCCCTGTGTTTGATCGTGGTGGTCGATTCATCGGATATCGTGGAACGGCAACTGATCTAACTAAGCAGCGCGAGGCCGAGCAACAGCTGCGCCAGTCGCAAAAGATGGAAGCAATCGGTCAGCTCACCGGCGGGGTGGCTCATGACTTCAATAATGTCCTCACCGTCATCATTGGGAGCATAGATATCCTGACTGACGGTCTTTCCGGCGAGCCTCAGCTCGCAGCCATCGCCCGGATGATCGAAGAAGCCGCCACCCGCGGCGCCGATCTGACCAGCCAGCTTCTGGCCTTTGCGCGCAAGCAGCCGCTGCAACCCCGCGACACCGATATCAACAACCTTATCGTAAATACGGCCAAGCTGCTGCGACCCACGCTGGGCGAACAGATCGAGATCGACGCGATGCTGGAGGCCGATTGCTGGCGGGCCTTGATCGACCCCAGCCAGCTCTCAACGGCCCTGATCAATCTTGCCGTCAACGCTCGCGATGCCATGTCCAATGGCGGGAAGATAACCTTCGGCACCGCCAAACTGACCCTTGGCCCATCCGCTTGCGGCGCCAATCCGGAGATGAAACCCGGTGACTATGTCACGATCACGGTGAGCGACACTGGGGCAGGCATCCCGTTAGCGATCCAGGAAAAGGTGTTCGAGCCGTTCTTCACCACTAAGGAGCTTGGCAAAGGAACCGGGCTTGGATTGAGCATGGTCTACGGATTCGTGAAACAATCCGGGGGCCACATCAAGATCGACAGTGAGGAAGGGCACGGAACGACTGTCTGGCTGTATTTGCCACGCAGTGGGCGGGAGGCGGCGAGTCTCGATGCGACCACTCTGGTCGAACCGCAAGGCGGCAGCGAAACCATTCTAGTCGTCGAGGACGATGCCCTGGTGCGAGGGTACGTGACCGCACAACTGGCGACGCTCGGATACAAGACGATTGCTGCCGCCAATGGTCCGGAAGCGCTCGACCTGGTCGACCGGGGTGCGGCGTTCGATCTGCTATTCACTGACGTGATCATGCTAGAAGGCATGAACGGACGCGAGCTCGCGGAAGACATCGCCAAGCGCCGGCCGGGCGTGCCCGTGCTCTTCACGTCGGGATATTCCGAGGACGCGATCGTTCATCAGGGCCGGCTCGATCCGGGTATTGCGCTGCTCAACAAACCATACCGCAAGGCCGACTTGGCGCGGATGATCCGCGAAGCACTTCCCAGGCAAGCGAGTCCACAGAGGAGGTGATTGAAACTTTGTTGACACTGCCTTCAGTCACGCCGTGGATGGGCGTCGATCAGGACCACCGGAGGCGCAGCCGGTATTGCCGCTGCACGCGATCATCTGCTGTCGTAAAGCGACGAGCTCAAGCGAGGGTGAGAATGCGGACCGAGAGCAGAGAGACGCGAGTGGATAGGATCGCGATCATGCCCGACGGTTTTGCGACAGGAATCTCCAGGCGTTGTGTGCGCCGCTACTTACGGCAGCAGTATGACTTTGCCGATATTGGCGCGACTCTCGATATGACGATGCGCAGCCGCAGCTTCCGCAAACACGAATGAACGATCGACCACCGGCGTGATCTTCCCTGCCATCTGCCATGCCAGGATCTGGCGCATCCAGCCGCGGATCATGTCGTGCTGGTCCCACAGATGACCGACGTTTACGCCGAAGATGCCGCGATTGTCATTCATTAGTTTGAGCGGGTTGAAGCGGAACCACGGTACCCCGAGTAGAGCGCGCGTCGTTCCGAGCCATCGGCCGCCCCCTACCGCTGTCGCCAAGCCGAAGACGGCGAGCCGGCCAGTGGGCGCAAGACAATCGTAGCTGTCGCGCCACGATCGACCACCGCGCGCATCGAGCACGAGGTCGACCCCGCGCCCGTCTGTCAATTGCTTGACACGATTCACCATGTCCTCGGCACGAGAATCGATCAGCAATTGAACGCCGCGTCGGTGAAGGAAATCGTGTTTTGGCGGGGAGGCTATCCCGATCACCTTAGCGCCGATGATTGTCGCAAGATCAATGGCCGATAGGCCGACCCCGCCACCGGCGGAATGGACCAGAATCGTCTCGCCCGTGCGTAGCCGCCCCATGGCGACGACAAGCTGGTAAGCGGTGAGATAGGTGACCGGCAATGCCGCACCTTGCGCGAAGTCCAGCCCCGGAGGCAGCTCGAAAACCTGTTCCTGCCTGACGCTGACATAACTTGAATAACCGCCGAACCGAGTGAGCGCGATGACCTTGTTTCCCACAGCAAAGGCCGTAGCAGATGGCCCCAGTGCGGCAACTTCGCCCGCCACTTCATATCCGACGACGCAGGGCGGCTTCGGCGCATCAGGGTAGAGGCCGAGACGCGCCATAATATCAGCGAAATTGATTCCCGCCGCGGCGACTCTGATCAAGACCTCACCGGTTGAAGGCTGCGGCACTGCCGCTTCTCGTAGCTCGAGCACATCGGGCGGGCCGTGCCGGGTGATCCACACTTGGTGCATCGTTTGGGTGGATGCTTTCATGGCGACGTTCTCGTAGGCGCAGGAAAGGCACCGCCTCGACCATCTCGTGACCTCGAGGCGGCGTGCGCCGAGGTTAAGAAAGCAGAGGTGCAAGTCCCTCGGGTACCGCGACCATGGGTTTGGAAAGCCGACCGTTTCGGTCTCTGGCGTGGATATGGCAGCGATTTCCGATTGGAGGATGATTTTTGATGGGGGTCCGGTTCAGCAAGCATCGGTGCCGCACCTCGACTCGAATCCACGCGCGATTTGCCCGAATGCTTTAGGAAGGAGGCAGTTCGGTTGACACGCGTGCGCCCTTACGGCTCGCTTTTGCGCCCCAAAAAGTGGCAACTCATCGTTGATTTTGCTACTAAACACTTGGCCTGTCACCCCAGAGGTCGCCGTTTTGAGCCCTAGGGTCAGAAAATTCCGGGTGCGGCGAGAGCGGACGGTTGCCCTAGCCGGCGTAGGTTTAGGGCGCTGGTTTGCGGATCGGCGGGAGGGTGCTGATGGCGCGGGTCCGCCTCCCGGCCTTACCTCGATGCCGAGCTTGAGCAGTTCGCCGTGAATGCTCTGGGGCGCCGCTCGCGGGTTGGCGAGACTCGTCGTGGTCACGGATCTCGTCTCTCGTCTTGGGCCACCCGGGACGTTCGACCACCGTCGCCGGGTTGACGAGTACCAAGGTTTCGAGCACCGGGGTCGCATTCGCTAAAGCCGTCGGCGGAGGGGAGCTCAAGCCGGGCGTTGCGATCACCTGAAGTCGAAGGGCATAAGCTCGAACTCCAGTGGCGCTCAGTTCGAAAACGCAACAAGAGGAGGGGGAGGAGAGCCGCTAGAATCGGCATTTTTCCCCCGAGGGAAGGAACTGCACGGCGAAATTGTGACTTTCTCGAGCAAAAAGCCAGGAGCAAACTTTCACGCTGGCGTTGGCCCCTACCTGACCCTCGTGAACCTTAGAGTTTGACGTGAAGCCGGCGTCCTGGCTGCGTCTTCGTTTCGAATCACCCGATCGGCAGACGAGCGCCCAGGGCGGAAAGGAACCCGAGCAATCTCCCTTCAGTGCGACAGTGAATTGGTCGGGTGGCGTAAACTCGGGTCTATCGTCGAATCAAGTGCCTCGATGCTTCATTCACGCGTCATCGGTGTCGAGCAGTTCCGCGAGTCGCTCTGGCGCGATCACCATGGCATCGTGGCCGGCCCTAATCTCGCTCATCTTCCAGCCAGCTCCCTTAACCCAATTCCGGCTCGTTTCCAGCATCTTATAAATCGGATCGGTGCAGACGATGTAGCTCGTCGGCAGGTCGTTGCCGACCTTGCTCTCTAGCTTGAGCGGTGATACGTACGTTTGGAAAGGATGTGGTGTTAAATGGCTCGCAACGAACTGCGCTTGCGCCGCATCAGTGATGCCGAATGCGGAAGGGGACGGTGCAGGAATGCTCAAACCGCCGCTCGTTTGCTGAGCGGCCTTCGTGCGTGCCTCGACGACGTCCTTGGGCAGCTGGCTGAATACACTCTGGCCGTTCTCTAGTATCACGGCATCGAGATAAACGAGACGGCGGACACGCTCGCGCATTCGGTCGGCGACACCAGAAATGGCATTGCCACCGAAGCTGTGACCGACCAGGATGACATCATTGAGATCTTCCCATTTTAGCACGTTAGCGATGTCAGTGATGAAGACATCAAGATCAATGGATTTCGACAATAGGTGCGAGCGCTCGCCAAGCCCGGTCTGGGTTGGGGTGAACACGCTATGGCCCCGCCCGCGAAGGATCGACGCAACTTTGTTCCAGCACCAGCCGCCATGCCAGGCGCCGTGAACGAGAACAAATGTTTTCGACGGCGCCCCCGCTCCCGCACTGGACACGCCGGTTGCGGTCGCTACAAATACAGTCGTCGCTAGAAATGATCGACGATTCAAGAAACCCTCCCTTGTGTGAGTGTCGTTGGGCTACTCCCTTCGGCTTTGCGTCGGGCAAGTCTCGCAAGACGTTTTTATAGCGACTTCCGCGCGCGCCCGCCAGGTAGGCGATCGGGTCGGGGACCCGCCCGGATATCCTGATATCATGTACTGCCTGATCGTGAGGGTTGTCGGTCCGGGCGAGCGACCGCAGGCGCGGGAGGCAGCCATGACGCTGCGCGGCGCCCGCCAAGGCAGGTTTAAATCATCAAAAAGCGTCGTATCACGTTAGGATCAGGCACCGAGCCTAGTCCGGGCTTTTACGGCACCGATATGCGGCTATTTTGGCGTGAGCGCGCCGGCATAGAGTTGAGCCGCGAGATCAAAAACGCGCCAATCGATCGTTGTCTCAGCCGCGCCCAGCGTGGCCGCAGTATGGATTGCCGCTAACAAGCCAGAGCCATCGTAAAAGCTGTGCAGCATGACAGCGGCATTGCGAACGGCTGCGATCGAATAGACTTTGCACAGATCGCTGACGCCTCTCGCTTTTGACGGGGCTCGGTTGGACAAGACCCCCCGCGCTCGCCTTCATCAGGCGCTCGAAATCCATAAGCGTGCAGACATTCTCGCCGGCAGCGTCGACGGCGGAATGGCCAAAGGTCCGCGTCGTGACAAGCAACGAGTCAGCTGCTGGCGAATTTCTGTCGCCCAGATTGAGGCATCAGATCTATTGCGTTTTTTAAAGGGAATACGCAGCAAGGTGTCGATCTTGCCAATGATCACCGCACACTCCGAACCCTGGGCCCAGGTTTTCTTATACTCATCTCGAGATGGTTTGGACTCGGATCGGAGCTCGCTGAACCTGGCATCATCGATTTTGTCGACGCGGATCGTCAAGGGGATCCAAATATTCGAGGCCCAAAGGACCTATAGCGGTCACTTGGCTGATGTACTCGCCGGATCTTGCCCAGTGAAAGTGGGGCGTATTGCCGGGCAGAACGATCACACTGCCGGGTGGATAAGCTTGCAGCTTGTCGGCGTCGAACTGATCACCGAGGCCGATGTAGAAAACACCAGAGATAACGGTGTAGATTCGATCCTCCGGATGTTTATGTGGCATGAGTTTCACCCCGGAGGGCACTTTGACCCTAATCACGTAGGGGCCAGGCTTTGAAGGCTCACCAACAACGATGGCGAGTCGTGCTGAAGGTGGAAAAGCCGGAAACGGCTTCCAGTCGATATCTTCGGGAAGGATTGACCTGAAATCGGCTTCGCCTGGTTGGTGAACCTGTCTACCCATTTGCCTTCTCCGCTTGTTCCGAGATTGGCATCGACTGGGCGCCTAAAGTGATCGTGGCATTGAGCACCTTAGATGTCAGGCAATACTTGTCCGCATCGCCCGCTATACGAGTGAACCCGGGACTCCTATCACTTCCTTTCCGGCGGATGTCCATCATACCTTAGTGTTGGCTTACTCGCTAGACGGCAACAATGCCGAACGAATGCCGCCCATCTCGACGGCATTTTTGTGGGCCTTAGCGCGCAAATCGACGTATTTCGTTGAAAAGTATGGAAGATTGCCGTCGATTCGCTGCCGCCAAGACGCGCACAGAAACCGTCTGGGAAAACCTAACGAGTGGCGCCGACCGATCACACCGTTTTAATCAAGATCAGATGTTGGAGGAATTCGAGCAGTTGGCGAGCGCCTAACATGAGGAGTTCGGCTCGATCGCATTGTCTGCGATACACATCGTCGCTGAGGATTGCAAAGTTGATCCAGCGGAGTATTTGCGACCTCATCATCTGGATTGATCCGTCTTCGGTTGAACGTCTCGTCGGCCACCGCTTTGTCAATGAGCACCTATCGTAGCCCCTCGACCTGCCGCGCGCGTAGCCCCCCGACCTGCCGCGCGTCCATCACCTTCAATCGCTGAGCCCTCTTAGTGAGTGGTGACTGAGCTTGGACGCTCAATCACCATTCACACTCTCCCCGATCTAAGTCGCTCCTCCAAACCGGCACCCAGGGGGTGGGGTGCGCGGCTGCAAACATGCAACGAAATTAGGGAAAAGAGAGCCGACAGAATTGCGATCATGCACGCCAGCGGTATGGGGGGTGGCGCGAGAAATCCTCAACGGTTCGCAGTTTAGCGCGGGGACAACGGCAGTCCGGCCGCGGCCATCTGTGTCGCAGCAAGGAAGAAGAGCCGTTCCCAAGACCGGGAGACCGGCGTCGCCTCGTAGCCATAAATCAAGAAGATGGCTTCAATTGCCAGATCCGGGCCTCATTGGGGAGAACGATCTATTCTGTCCGCAAGCGGGTGGCAAGAATCCAGTGAAAGATGATGGCGTCACCGTCCCGATCTCTACTATCGTAAAGCGCCAAAATTTGAACGTCGGGCTGCCGGCCGTTCAGCATTGGAATGACGATCTTGATTGCGGAGCAAGCGCGCACGGCGCCTTGAGGGTTGCGAATCCTAGGGACGGTCGCTTGGTGTTGGAGGGCAACGTCAATACATTGACCCTCGAGTCAGGCACAAATTCGGTGCGGTTTCTTGAAGCCGAAGTCAAGGAGAAACGTCCATGAAGATTGCCGAGATTAGCGCTTACGCTCTTTCATTTCCGGTCTCGGCGAAAGGTGGTGTCTCGCTCGGCATAGGCCGTACGGTGAAGCGTGATACGGTCCTGGTCAAAGTCACCACGGATGAGGGCCTCGTTGGTTTCGGCGAAGCGCATCACGGGCGGGCGCCCGGCACCATCGCTCATCTAGTCAACACGACGTTGCGCCAGCTTTTATTGCGGCACGACGCCTACGACATCGTCGGTGCCTGGCGGGCCGTTTACCAGATGCAGCTCAACAGTCACGGGATGGGTGCGGCAACGTCAATGGGGTTGAGTGGCATCGATATGGCGTTGTGGGACGTTAGAGCAAAGGCCGTCGGTTGGCCGCTCTATCGCATGCTGGGTGGTGCGTCGCGTCCCATTCGAGCCTATGCGGGTGGCATCTCCCTTGGTTTTCAGCCGCCCGACGATCTCGTTGCGGAAGCAAAGGGCCTGGTTGCGTGCGGCTATCGCGCGCTGAAACTGCGGATCGGGGACACAGTGGAACAGGATACCGTGCGCGTGCAGAAGGTCAGGGAAGCGTTGGGACCTGAAATCGATATTCTGGTGGATGCCAATGCGGCTTACACCTACGAGGACGTTCGACGTGTCATGCCGGTTCTCGACGCTTGCGGGGTTGGCTGGCTGGAGGAGCCGTTTGCGGCGCACGATCATCGCAACTACGCGGATGCGGCGCGCCTCGGCCGAACGCCTCTCGCAGCGGGTGAAAACCACTACACGCGCTTTGAGTTTCACAGGTTGATCGAGGACCGAGCTATCCGGGTTCTTCAACCCGACCTGTCAAAAACCGGGGGGCCTACGGAGGCGCTGCGCATCGCCGCAATGGCCTCTGCGTGGAAGTTGCCGATTAATCCGCACACATCGGCGACGGGTATCAACATGGCGGCCACCATCCATTTCCTCTGCGCAATTGACAACGGCGGCTACTTCGAGGCGGACGTGGCGCGCGAAAATCTCTTCCGGGACCAGCTCTGCAGTGCACCTTTTGCAATCGACGATCAGGGGTATGTTCGACCCCTTGAAAAGCCCGGTATCGGCGTTGACGTAGACGAGGATTTCATCAGAGCTCATCCCGTTATTGAAGGGCCTGGCTACGTCTAACGCAACACCAACTTTCTTTACGAGACTAGTTTCTGACCTAAGACGACGCGCCTTGCGGCACGGACGCAGCGTTTCCAGGGAAAATCGCGTAAAATACCGCGACTGTTCGATGCTATCGGCGGCTTCGGGGCGATCCA
>Ga0126373_10003167_pt1 | contig 12249 bp, 8 predicted proteins | sample PanSoiMetPlot_11_FD_92545 | JGI IMG/M metagenome (GOLD analysis project Ga0126373, IMG submission 92545) | Tropical forest soil microbial communities from Panama - MetaG Plot_11 | ecosystem: Environmental > Terrestrial > Soil > Tropical forest > Bulk soil | place: Panama | collected 2016-02-17
CATATTGCTTTGGAAGTCGATTCCGCATTTCATGAATCGGAGGGCTGGATGGACCAGCTACCAGTCCTCCCAGCCATTGCGGCGAGTTGCGATCAATGTAGTCATATGTTGCATCGATCTCCTGGGATGTGAACTGCTGGAGAGAAAGCCAGATATTCGCGTTTGGGTGGAGCGGTAGCATGCGCTTACCGAGATCACTAAGGAACGGGAGCACAAGTTCTGGGGGATTGCTTCCAGGATCCCCACCGGGGAAAGAAACGGCAGTTAATGTTTTCGTATCTCGAAAGAGTTCTTCGCTCTGATCGAGGAGTTGCGTTCGACGAGCGGAATCCTTCAGGTCAAAGTCGGCTGGTATCCAAACCCAGTAGTCAAGACCATAGCGATCGCAGATCTCGCCGATGTTGCGATTCATTTCCCGGCGAGGGACCTTCATGACGGGTGTTTTCCGGTCATCATGAAAGGGGATCCCTTCAATGCTATTTGCGCCAAAAAATGTGAGTTCTCTGATGTACTGTTCAAACTGAGACGCGTCCCAGGCATCGTAGGAGTTTGCCTGAGCCCGGTAGCCAAGTTGATGTCCTCGAATTGGATATGCCGGAGCAGTGGTCAAGTCGAGGGTAGAGTCGATACGGATTCTGCCTTGTTCCCAATTGAGTCTCCGAAGAAGATTGCCGACACCAAATAAAGTCCCCCTCGCGTCCCCGCCGATTATCCATACGACAGGATGACTGCCGTCCCTGACTTCTAGGTAAATTCGATATCCATCGGGACGACTCTCCGGCCGGTCTTCCCCGTCTCTGATGGGAATAACGCGGCCCCATGCGGGCACTTGGGTTTCAGAAGTAATCGCGATAACTGGCTTGTACTTCGGCCAGGTAGTCAAAGTGTTTAGATGAATGCCGGTTCGTTTGGCCAACTCGGCGCTAAGGACTGTAGCCGCGGTGCGCTCAGCATTTGGCAGATGCCCTGGCCGCGTCACTATGACTGCATTACTCAGGTCGATCTCTGCGACGGATCGTTGGCTTGAATATCGTGAAAATGGAAAGCCTGTATTGTTGCTGCTGCTTTCGATTGCGGATGCTCGTAGCCAATCGGATTCCAGATATCCGGAAGCAGCAAGCGCGGCCGCACCGGATTTCAAAAAGTTTCTGCGTTGCATTCTCGTGCTCACTTTCCCTTGCGATCAACCTGTAGACGGAACTTGCACGTCATTGCCCAGAGAGTCGGCCAGTGATAGTGACGCACAGATTGTGTGCGCGCCACTTGAAAGACACTGCGTAAGAGCAACGCACTCGGCCCGCTCGCTCAACTATCTCAACTGACCGGCATCCCAGATAGTTGCTCCGATGTATCTTTCCTGATCGTGAGCATCGCTCCAGTAATAGATAGTGACGATCTTGCCATCGGGCCGTTGGACGCTGCGGCTATACCCAAGATCCCATGCTCCTGCATTCGAGCGCAGAATGATCTCCGGCCCCCAGGTTTGCCCCTCATGGGAACTCACTCGAGCGCGTATCTGATAAGGTGCGCTGCGGTATCCGTAGGTGATCGCAATGCGTCCATCGTGCAAACGCACCAGCGATGGTGGATTGCCTCGTGGCAGATCCGGAGCCGGACGGCTGACAAAATGCCATGTTTTGAGGTTGTCATCTGATCGCCACAATTCAATCCAGTGTGGATGGCGAATCGCTGTCAGCACCGTCGAGCGCGAAAGCGAGACGGAAGAAGGCATGATGGCATAATCGTCGCCAGCCGGCTCGGGTCCTATATAGGAGACGACATGCCATGTCTTGGCTCCGTCGGGCGTGCGGACGACCATGACTCGGCCTTCTTTGTCGTTGCTCTTGGGAACTGTAATGAGAAGAGCAAGGTCATGCTTGCCGTACACGATGTAATCTGTTCGTGCAGCTGTACCTTTGAATCCAAAATTGGGGATGCTATAAGGCCCCAGCCAAGACTTGCCCCGGTCCATTGAATAGTAGAAGCGGGAAGGACCAGCATCCGCTTCGGACATACGAGCCGTGAGAGCGAAGCCCGGCTGCAAAAAATCGATGTCCCCCGGACAATCTACCGGTTGTTTGCCGCCCGGTTCGGTAGGCACTCCTGCCACCTTCATTCCATCCGGCGGCCTAAGATCAGGATGCCGTTCCACAGTCCATGTCTCCCCGCCATCCGTGCTGCGTGCAAGAAGATGCTCGGCGGGTCGATCCCAATCGATTGAGTGACGATCCTTCTGTTCTTTGAAGTAGCCGGATTCGAATCCTACGATGATCTCATTTCCCCATGACCAGATTCCGTGGTTTGCGGGCCACGCAGCATAACGTCCTGGCTCCCTGTACACGACAACGTTGTGTGCAGACACGGGCAACTGCGTTGGCGTTGGCTGCGAGGGAGGGGCGCTCTGCTGCGCAAAGCTGCTCGCGGCAAGAAAGGCTAAGCCAAGGAATACTGTTCGTCGAATCCAGCTATACTTCATTCCATTCCTTTTCGAATGCTTTGCCTTTTATAGGTTCCGACGTTGATTTATTTCAAGGAGATTCTTGTGATCACAGATTCACTGTCTTTGAACACTAGAAAGGGCACGGCGGAAACCAGCGGCATGTGCTTCAATGTCGTCCCGGTAAGAACGAGGGGATTGGTGCTTCTCAGGGGAGCGCATTTAGACTGCGCGTTTTTCATGCCCGGAGACGTTCTTCTTGTCGGACTAGCGAGCACCGCGCGCGGCGCCCGGGCCCGGTACGGGATGAAGATGTTTCCACGTCATCCCCCGAGCGAGTTCGACGAATCCAGCCACCGCGTGAGATGTGTAATCGCTTTTTAGACGGATCAAGGATATTCGAGCTTTGAGCACCGGTGCCTCGGTTTGAATCACTGTAAAACGGGAGTTCTGCGCATCTGAATCAATATTCCACAAGAAAAGCACGGAGATGCCCATGCCGGCACGAATCATTGCCTTGATGGCTTCAGCGCTGTCAGAGCGCATCATTACGTTGGGGTGAAAATTCAGGGTATTGAAATAATTGCGAACAATCGATCCCATTGGAGACTCCTCTTGAAAGAGGATGAATGGCACAGACTGCAATGTCTTCAGCTGGGAATAAGGGGGCAGCTTCTGCAGTCCGGAAACAAAACCCGCCTCTGATTCCCAAACCGCAACCTGCTCAAGGCTCTCATCCTCCAATGCAGCTGATGCGAGATCGAATGCAAGATCGAGAGCCCCGGTTCGTACTTGGTTCATCAGATGGCCGCTGTCTCCAGTTTCAATAAACACATCCACCTTTGGAAACCGTCGGCGAAACCGCTTCAGAAGCGAGGGCAGGAGATAGCTGCTGAATGCGGGACCGGCCCCGATTCGCACAGATCCACGTTTTGCGCCCTTCCATTCCTCAACAGCGACAAACGCCGCTCCGTACCGCAGAAGGATCTCTCGGATGAAGGGAAGGAGCAATTGACCCGCTTCAGTGAGGACGAGACGTCCATTCTTCTTGCTGTAAACCGGCACGCCAAACTCAGATTCCAGCGTCTTCAGATGCTTGTGAATCGCAGCAGAACTCAAGTTGCATCGCCGGCTCGCTTCCCGGATGCTGCCGCATTCGGAGAGCGCGATAAGACTTTTCATTTCCCGCAGTTCCATGGATATCATCCTAAACTAGCTGTTCACTAATTGTGAATCAAGTATGACAAGAATTCAGCCTGAGTTGATGAGGTTTACGCCTATACTCCACCTGTTGCTTGTTACAGCAGCCACTACCTATCCAAGAGGTTCCAATGAGTGCAATATCAATGCCCGTTGTCTCGCCTGATGAGATTCTGACTCCTGACGAGTTCGAGATTCTCCGCAAGATCAGTTCGCCTACGGTAGCGAATGCAATCGAAACCTTCGATGTGCGTCCTCGCGGCGAGGGTTATACCAACATTGGTGTTCAGTGTTTCTTCCCGGAAAGGGGTGCGTTGCTGGGATACGCCTGTACCGCAATGATCCACTCTGGTCAGCCTGCGGCGTCCAAACGCCTCGTTTCGAGAACAGATTATTGGGAGTACGTGAGCCGGGCTCCTTACCCCAAGGTCTCTGTCGTGCAAGACCTCAGCGCTGTGCCTCTGGGGGCGTACTTCGGTGAAGTCAACGCAAACATCCACCTTGCGCTCGGATCGCAGGGGGTCATCACGAACGGCACGGTGCGCGATTTGGACGAAGTTCGGCGAACTAACTTCAGTGTCTTTGCGAGTGGGGTCAGTGTTTCCCATGGATATGCGCATCTTGAAGACTTCAACAGATCTGTGACAGTTTTCGGGATGATGGTTCGACCGGGCGATTTGATCCACGCCGACCAGCACGGAGCCGTAATCATTCCAAATGCCATTGCACGCGAAGTGGCCACAGCAGCAAGAGAACTCGAGTTGGCCGAAAGAGAGATGATCGGGCTCTGCAAGTCCGATGCGTTTTCGATCGCCGAATTGGATAAGCTAATCTCTCCCGAATACTAAGGGCTTGCACGCTTCTCGATCAGTCAGAACGCTGTTTCTAGCAACATATCGGCACGCTGCGGGAGTGGGGATCATGGGAGGTGCGGAAAGCGCGATTTTCCGCACCTCCTTAGCATTAGGCGTTGGAATTTGGCAAATGGCCGATATGCAAGCGACTGGGCTTGCGTTAGAAGTTGTTCTCCGTTCGCTAGCTCTCCAGTATTGGCATACCGTTGTGGAGCGCACTGCCTGCCCTCGAATAGCTTCTCAAGCGGCGGTAGAATAGCTTACCGCGTGCAGCTCTTGGCCTGGCTTGCAATCTCTCGCAGCGCGGGCAGAATATGGCCGATTTGTGCTGCTGGAGCGTGAGGCGATCCAAACGAGAAGTAAAGCTCGCGATACAACGCATAGAGTTTTTCGTAAACGGCAGCTTCCTGGGGATCTGGCGCGTAGGTCCTGTAAGCGGGGCAGAGAGCGTTTTGTGCGTCTTCAATCGAAGCGAAGTCTCCATTGGCCAAGAATGCAAAAATTGCTGAACCAAGGCTTGTGACGTCACCGGAGGGAACGAGCACAGTTTTGTTCAGTACGTTCGCGTAGATCCGATTGAGCACGTCGTTTTTTTGCGGGATGCCGCCGCCATTGATGATGCGGTTGACCGGGGTTCCATTTTCTTCCATTCGCTCGAGAATGATTCGGGTATGGAACGCCGTACCTTCGATAGCAGCTGCGAGCTCGTCCTGCGCGGTATGCATTACGTTCCAACCGAGAGTGATGCCGCCCAAGTTGGGGTTGACGAGGACTGTTCTGTCGCCGTTGTCCCACGTCATGCGAAGGAGGCCGGTCTGTCCGGCGCGATGGCCGTTCAGACCCTTCGAGAGCGTGGCTACATCGGAGCCGGCGCGACGGGCGATGCCGTCGAACAGGTCGCCGACCGCGGAGAGCCCCGCCTCGATGCCGACGTACCGGGGCAGGACTGAGCCTGGGACTATGCCGCACACCCCCGGTACCAGAGTCTGCTGTTCGCTGACACCGATGATGCAGGTGGATGTACCGATGACATTAACAACGTCACCGAGACGGATGTTGGCTCCAATCGCATCCCAATGCGCATCGAGCGCACCGATCGGAATCGCAATGCCAGCGCGAAGCCCTAGGCGCGCAGCCCATTCCGAACTGAGAGTGCCGGCGATCTGGTCTGAGGTGCCGTACCGTCCTGCGAGCTTTTGCCTCATTCCAGCAAAGAGGGGATCGACGGAGACGAGGAACTCCTCTGGAGGTAGACCTCCCCACTTGGCATTCCACATCCACTTGTGACCCATAGCACAGATGCTGCGCGTCACGTTTGCAGGTGATTTGTATCCGCACAGCGTCGCAACCACCATGTCACAATTCTCCAGCGCGGTTGCGAACTGTGCTCGTTTATCAGGGTTATGGCGCAGCCAATGCAGCAGTTTCGAGAAACCCCACTCCGAAGAATAAGTCCCGCCACACCACTCGATTGCCTCAAGCCTAAATGCGTGGGCCGCCTCAGTGATCTCCCGGGCCTCCTTCCACGCCCGGTGATCACACCATAGGTAGTAGTCGTCCAGAGGCTTCAAACAGTCATCTACAGGAATCACACTCGAGCCGGTCGCATCTACGGCTAGAGCGGTGACTTCGTCTCCCCGCACGTTGGCGACTCGCAATGCCTCACGAAATGCATGTGCCAGGGCCTCCATCTGCGCCGCATGACTTTGCGTTGCCAGATTGGTATCGGTCGTTGATCGCTTCAGCGGGTACTCCGCCGTCCCAGCGCCCAATCGGCCTTTAGTCTTTTCAAACAGCGAAACGCGGACGCTTAGTGTCCCAAAGTCAACTCCTGCAACAATGCTCACTTGAGGGCTCCGTGGTTACTCGGTGAAGTACAAGAAATCGCTTGATGCTTAGCGGTGCAGCGCCGCACCGAACGATCGAATCGCTTGGCATCGAAGAAGGATCAGCTCACGACGTTCTGCGGGTTGCCATCGAGCCATGATTTCAGATTGGCAGCGGCGACGTCCATGAGCCGAGCACGCGCCTCGCGGGTGGCCCATGCAATATGGGGCGTAATGATGCAGTTCTTAGCTTGAAGCAGGGGATCGGAAGCCGGGGGAGGCTCGGTGGAAAGTACGTCCAGCGCGGCCCCTGCAAGCTTTCCCGAATTAAGTGCGCTGGCTAGATCCTCTTCAACAATCAACCCTCCCCGCGAGGTATTGATCAGGAATGCTCCATTTTTCATTTGTGCGATTCGTGCAGAGTTGATCATGCCGCGGGTCGACGCGTGGAGCGGGCAGTGCAGAGAAACAAAATCAGACGAGGCAAAGACTTCGTCGAGTGCTTCCCACCGAACTTCGGGAGTCAGATGAGGCGGGCGGCGATTGCTCGTGATTATTACCTTCATTCCGAAGGCGTGAGCAATCTGAGCAACCCTTTGTCCAATCCGTCCGTAGCCCACAATGCCCAGCGTCTTGCCGTGGAGCTCGATCAGGGGCGACCGCCAGAAACACCAGTCGGGGTTACGCGCCCATGCACCCATCCCGACCGCGTCACTATGTTGCCCAGTCCGATTGCACAGCTCCAGAATCAACGCAAACACCATCTGCGCAACGGAGTTGGTCCCATAGCCGGGTACGTTGGTGACGGCGATGTTTTGCCGCCGCGCCTGCTCTAGATCCACAACGTCATATCCGGTAGCGAGGACGCCGATATATTTCAGCGAGGGCAGCGAAATAAGCGTATCGCGGCGTAAGGGAGTCTTGTTTGTCAGCAGAATCGTGGCGTCCTGTGAGCGAGCCAGAAGGTCATCTTTCGCTGTCCGATCAAACACCTGACATTGACCGATGGCATGAAGTGGATCCCAGGAAAGGTCCCCCGGATTCAGCGTGTATCCATCGAGAACAACCAGTTTCATCTGCGACCGTTCCGGTAGGACGATCGCCCCTGGGTTAGAGAATGAAAACCGGTTATCTCAGACGAATCTGAAATCGAAGAGGTTTCGAATACTTTTTGCAGAGCAGCTTCGCGCTCCCAGATGTCGTAGGCAGTCAGTCTCTCGGCTAGACTCGTGCGAATATGTTCGGTGAGCAGCTTTGCCGCATGTTCAGGATCGCGTTCTTGAACCGCCTGAATGATGGCGTTGTGCTGCTCGTGAATGGTATCCAGCGCAGCGGGATCGTATCCTGGCCGCTCCAGCTTAAAGATGCGGATAAGCAGGCGCGTCTCATTCACGACCTTCAGGATCCGTTCATTCGCAGCCATGAGCAGCAGCATATTGTGAAAGCTCAGGTCCGTCGTAACAAACCGTTGCATCTGTTCTTTATTGAGTTCCGGCTTTCCCGATTTTTCCAACTCCGCCTTCAGATTTGAGACCTCATCGGAAAAACTTTGCCATCGCTCCAGATCAATGGGATGCAATTGAAGCTGAGCAACCCGTCGTGCTGAGTAGACCTCGAGAGCCTCTCTCAATTCATAGAGTTCGATGATGTCCCGCCGCTTCAATTGCACCACCAGGGTGCCGCGGTTAGGTATCTGTTCGAGCAGCCCCTCTGCCACCAACTGGCTGAGCGCTTCCCGCACAGGTGTCCGGCTCATCTCCAATTCCTCGGCCAGAAGTACTTCGGAGAGAGGCGCGTCCGGTTTCAGTTCGCCGGAAGCAATCTTGCGTTGAATGTAGGCATATGCCTTCTCACGCATGGACCCCGATGAGTTGGGAAGCGGCGTTTGTTTTCGTCGATTCATAAACGTTCCCCTTATACCGCACCCAGAGAAAAAGTACAAGATGTATACATTATGTTGACATCCATTATCCCGCATGCATATATTTGCCTCGCATTGTGAATACACAAGATTCAAGCAAAGTTGCGCGGTTGCTTGAAGGCTTGGGAGGTCGAAAGGACGCAAGATGTCGGACATGGGGCGAAAAACAACAAAGGCAGCATTCGGGACTGCGGTCAAAACGGGTCTAAGTTTATTGAGGGGCGGAAGGGGTCTGATAACCTGTCTGCTTCTTTCGGTGCTGATTGGAGCGGCGGTAATGGCCAATGCTCAAGCGAACGGTACGATTTCTGGTCACGTCACAGATGCCACGGGTGCCTCCATCCCGAAGGCTTCCGTCGTTATCAAGGAGACGCAAACGGGAGTAGCGACCTCCACCGACACCAACGATTCCGGCTTTTACTCGGTGACGCAGCTAAAGCCTGGTGTCTACTCCATCCAGGTGAGGTCGCGCGGCTTCAACGGGATCGTCAGCTCGAACCTTACGCTACAGGTCGCCCAGGTTCTGCAACAGGATTTCCAGATGAAGGTGGGCGACGTCAACCAGCAGGTCGAGGTCGCGGCAAGCGCGCCGCTTCTGAACACTGAAACCACCGATCTCGGCAACGTTATTGAGCGCGCGCCGATGATCCAGTTGCCGCTGAACGGCCGCAACTTTTCGCAGTTGGCCCTCCTTGTTCCCGGAACAAACGCGGGCGAAGTGGGCGGAACCCGCAGCACGGGCAACGGCAACGAAACCCAACGCGCAGGTGCGAACATTGTGGCCAACGGCGCCCGTGCCACCTTCAACACCTACCTGATTGACGGTTTGAACGACAATGACCAGCTCATCGGCACCATCAAGGTCTTCCCGAACATCGAAGGCATTCAGGAATTCAAGGTGCAGATCGGCAACTACGATGCTGAGTACATGAGCGGCGGCGCTGTCATCAACGTGACAACCGCGTCCGGTTCAAACCAGTTCCACGGCTCGGCCTTCGAGTTCCTGCGCAACGACGCCCTGAATGCGCGCGAGTACTTCGATGCGCCCGGAATCATTCCTCCCTACAAGCAGAATCAGTTCGGCGGCTCCATCGGCGGTCCCATTCGCAAGGATAAGATGTTCTTCTTCGGGGACTACCAAGGGCTGCGTCTGCACCAGTCCTTCAGTTCGATAGTGTCTGAGCCCACAGCGGCGATGCGTGCCGGCGACTTCAGCGCACTGTCAAAAGGCATCTCCGATCCTGCCAGCCATACGGCGTTCGCGGGCAACATCATTCCCGCCAGCCGGCTCGATCAAGTGGCGATCAATCTGCTGGCCACCATGCCGCTGCCAAACCTGCCTGGCAACGTCAACAACACACGCTTGAACGACCTTCAGGTCAAGTCCCAGAACCAGTTCGATATCCGTGTGGATAACGTGATCTCCATGAAGGACAGCATGTTCGCGCGCTACACCTACGGCACGTCCACGCTCGTGTTCCCTAACACGCCGCTTTATCTCAATAGCAAGCTCAATCCTTTGGCCTTTGCACAGCCCTCGGGCAATGGTCTCCGGAATAATAGCGATCCCAGCCAGCAGGCCACGGTACAGGAGACGCACAGCTTCTCCCCGACCCTAACCAATCAGTTTGCACTCGGCTACACGCGCGAAGCCCTCAACGTGGCGCCGCTCGATCAGGGTAACAATACCTCGCAGAAACTTGGCTTGCAGGGATCCAATTACCCTGGGCAGGGTAGCTCGCTGGTACAAACCAGCTTTTCGAACTACGCGGGCTTCAGCGCCGGGAACATGCCGGAGATCATTCCTCAGAACACCTATGAGCTCAGCGACTCCATCACCCGCACGCACGGTGCCCACGTCTCTACCTTTGGTGTGGATGTCATTCATAACAACTTCGGCTTTCTGCAGGTCACCGCTCTGTCGGGCAAGCTAAGCTGGACCGGGAATTACACCGGTTACGACTTTGCGGACTACATGCTTGGTCTACCTTCGTCATCGTCCATCACCACGATGACAAGCGGTGCGCCGGTGTTGTCGTACACAGAATACGGTGCCTTCGCGCAGGACACATGGCGCGTCACGCCGAAGCTTACCCTCAATGGGGGCATTCGCTGGGATCTGTTCACCAACCCTGTGGAGCGTAAGGATCGTCTCACCGACTTTGTCCCCGGCCCCAATGGATTCACGGGCATGAACAACCAGGGCTCGATCATCGCGACGGCCGGTCAGGGCTACTCGCGCGGTGTGCTGAACGTGCCGGCACGCAACTTCAGCCCCCGCGTGGGTGCATCGTATCGCCTCGGTGAAAAGACCGTCCTTCGCGGCTCCTACGGCCTCTTCTACTTCGACGAGCAAGGTACCGGCGGAACGGCGCGTCTGTTTCTCAACTATCCGTTCGTTGTTACCAATACCGCAAACTGTTCGAGCACGGCGCCCTGCCTGAGTACTTCGACGGGCATTCCGAACAACATCACCTCGAGCGTTCTGCCTCAGGCCACCTACATGCCGCTCGACTTCCCCACGTCGCACATTCACCAGTGGAACCTGACTCTTGAGCGTCAGCTCTCGTCGTCCCTCGTGGTGCGCGGCTCGTACGTCGGAGCGCACGGACAGAACCTCAACCTCGCTTACAACTCGAACGTCGCCTATCCTGGCGCCGGCGCGGTCGCATCGCGTCAGCCCTATAGCAACTTCTCGACCATCAACGCCTGGGCCCCGATCGGTATCTCGAACTACAACGCGCTGCAGCTTTCAGCAGAAAAGCGCATGAGCGGTGGTCTCTACTTCATGTCGGCCTACACCTACAGCCGTAGCCTCGACATGGGGCCGGGGGGCAACTCCTCCAACAGCGAAAGCCGCGCCAATATGCAGGATCCGCGGAACCCGCAAAAGGAGTACGGTCTGTCGGATTTCAATTACTCGCAACGTTTCACGAACAGTATGATTTACCAGTTGCCGTTTGGCCACGGCCAGCGCTTCCTGTCGAACGCAGGCGCCGTGGAAAACGCGATTCTTGGTGGCTGGCAGGCAACCGGTATCTTGACTCTTCAGTCGGGCGCTCCTTTCTCGGTCTCAATGGCAACTTCGCAGGCGAACACCGGCACATTTACGCGCCCTGACCGGGTGTGCAACGGAAACCTGCCAACTTCGCAGCGTTCAATCCAAAAGTGGTACGACACATCCTGCTTCGTAAGTCCGGCGCAGTATTCGTTTGGAAATACGGGGCGCAATGTCCTCATCGGGCCTGGCCAGCAGACCGTCGACTTCAGCATGGGCAAGGACTTTCAGATCACGGAAGGGCGAGGCTTGCAGTTCCGTGTCGAGACCTTCAACCTCCTGAACCATGCCAACTTTGATATGCCGGGAACGAGCATCGGTTCGGGGTCGGCGGCAAAAATCACGGCGGTGATCTCGCACTCGCGCCAGATTCAACTCGCGGCTCGTTTCCACTGGTAAATCCAACCAAACCGAAGTTAGAGGAGAACAATGCAACGTAGGAAGTTTTTGCAACTGGCAGGAGCGACAATGGTCGCTCCTGCTTGGATGTCGGCCGAAACCGGATCGACTCGCGTTGACCTTCGGGACAGCGCGATAGTTCTCAGCGAAGCTGCCTCTGCTCGAGAATCCAAGGCTGCACAGGTTCTAATGGAAGAGGCGGCGAAACGCTGCGGCATCACTTGGCCGGTTGGTAAGGCCAGGAAATCGGGCGCTAACGTCAACATCTACCTTGCGACACGACAGTCCCTCGGCAAGCTGGCGCAACGCAACCTCGTCTCCGACTCTATGCTGCAAGGCTTAGAGGCAGAAGGCTTTCTAATCAAGAGCGGGCAGGACGCGTCGGGCCAGTGGATCGCAGTAATCGGCAACGATGAGCGCGGCCTGCTCTTCGGCGTTGGCAAGCTGCTTCGGCTGATCGATTTCACGCGACAAGCAGCCGTTCTCCGCGGTGGTGCGCTCCACCTGGAGAGCAATCCGGAGTATTCGCTTCGCGGCCATCAGCTTGGCTATCG
>Ga0126373_10003168_pt1 | contig 12244 bp, 13 predicted proteins | sample PanSoiMetPlot_11_FD_92545 | JGI IMG/M metagenome (GOLD analysis project Ga0126373, IMG submission 92545) | Tropical forest soil microbial communities from Panama - MetaG Plot_11 | ecosystem: Environmental > Terrestrial > Soil > Tropical forest > Bulk soil | place: Panama | collected 2016-02-17
GGCTCTTGACGTAACCCAAGCTCTCGTAGAAGGGGAGCGCCGTCTGCGTCGCCTCCAGAACGCACTCGCTGAGGCCAAGAGCCCTCGCCCGCGCCTCCAGCCAATGCATGAGCGCTTTGCTGACTCCGTGGAAGCGAGCGTGCGGTGAAACATAGTTCAGAGTGATCTTGCCGGTGTCGGTCATAGCCGCGACGCCCAATAACGTCCCCGCCTCCTCCGCCACGACGACATGGCTTTGCCTTATCCATCGCGTGACATTCTCGACCGTCTTGTTCGACAGCCATTTCCCGAGAGAGACCTCATCCCCGCCATGATCCGCGTGGCAGAGTTCAGTTATCGACCGGCGGATAACCGAGCACGCCGCGCATGCGTCTTCAGTTTTGGCTTGGCGGATGTGCATCGGTTCAACTGTCTCGGAGGCTCCGGCACGGCGGCGGTCCTGCACTGTGTGGAAAAAGGAAAGCCACGCAATGCGCCTCAAGATTCTGCGAAAATGTTAAATTATGGATAGGGCCGAGCGCTTACTTGCCTCCTCACCCGCAGTTTACAATCACTTGGCAACAAGTATCAAGTGGATAATACAGAAAGGAATAGAGCATGACGAGGACGCAGATCAGCGCCTGGATTATGTTGGTCTTCTGTGGGCTGTGGTCCGGTGGGATCTTGATTTTCGCCGTTGAACGAACAAACCTATGGCGGCGAATGCCCCTTGAACAGTACGCCGTCGATTTCCGGAGGTCTCTGTTTCGGGCGGATCCTATGATGCCCATCCTCGGTGTGACCGCGGGCGCCGGCGCGACGTTTTTTGCCCTGAGCCGCAGCGGCGCCGCGACAGTTTTTGCGTGGGCCGGGATTGGCTTCATCGTGCTGGTGGTGGTCGCGTCAATCACGATCGCCGAGCCGATCAACTCAAAATTTCGGCGGCTGCCCGAAGGCCAGATGCCGGAACGGGCTGAACACTATCGGACCCTTTGGCGGCGTTTTCACGCGGCGAGAAATCTCGCGGCCCTCGCAGCGCTCGCCTGCCTCGCGGCCGCGGCCGTGCTTAGTGACGCAGGTAGGCGGGATCTCGGCTTCAAAGCTGTCGTGCCCAGCTCCGCTCAGACCGTCTGCGTTCGCAAAAACCCTCCTTTTTTAGGAGGTGATTCAGGGGATGCATATTTTTTTGATTTTTGCAACGGTGCTTTCCCGACGATGGGCCGCCGCCCTCATCATACTCGCTGCGAGTGCGTCCGGAGCCGGTTTGGCGCTATGGTGACCGAGTTTTAGGTCGGGAAGGCGGCACCCATGCGCGAGCTTTACGCGTTTGTCTGGCGGTCGTCAGCGTCACAGCAGATTATACTCATCATCTTGGCGATTATTGCCGCTTTGCTGGCGACAGCGCCGCTCGAATTGCAGCGTCATATTATAAATACACTCGCCGGGCATGAAAAAGTCGAGAGGCTGGGGTGGCTGTGCGGCGGCTATCTGATCGCGGCACTGGGCATTGGCGGCCTCAAATATTTGGTCAATATCAAAAGCTCAGGCCTTGGAGAGTCCATGATCCGGTCGCTGCGCGAGGCCGTCCTCCGTACCTTCTCCGCGTCCACCAACGGAGATGCAACACCTGACGAAACCAGAAAGGACAAATCCGGGGCATTGGTTACCACTATCTCTAGCCAGGCGGAGGCGGTCGGCAAATTCGTAGGGGACTGCATTTCAACCCCAATAGTGCAGGCGGGTACGCTGCTCAGCGTGCTGAGTTATATGCTGTACACTGAGCCGCGTCTCGGCGTGGTTGTTTTGCTCATCGCGGTTCCGCAACTTTTTGTCGTCCCTATGACCCAGCGCCGCCTAAATGTTTACGTTAGAGAGCGGGCGCACGCATTGGCGCGCGCGGGTGACTTAATGGTTGACCCCGCACTGCGCCGCGGATCATCCGGCGGTTCTCTCGGCAGTGCGATTGGCAAAGCATTCGAAACAATCTATCAGGCCCGCCTGCACGTCTTTAAGCTGAAGTTCGCAGTAAAATTTCTAATCAGCGCCCTGCAATCGATGGCTGTCTTTGTCCTGCTATTTGTCGGCGGGATCATGGTACTCAACGGCAAAACCGAAATTGGGATAGTGGTGGCCTTCATCAGCGGGCTTGACCGCGTTCTCGAACCTTGGCGTGAGATGATCGCATTCGTACGATCCACGTCCGCTGCGAGAGTCCAATTCGACCTGATCGAGAGCACCTTGGGTACGAAATTGTGAAATCAAGATGTTGTGGTCTTAGGTCAGGTCGCGATTCGCGTGTTTGCCTCATAAAGTCCATTCTGCTTTACATAACACCCGTTATTACAAATTTTTGAAGTTCCCGTAAAGTCCTCCCGTTAACGATTAGGTGAAATATGGGTGGGGCGGCGGCTATGCTTCCTTTTGAAGGGATGAACCAACCGCGCGAATACTTGTCGCGCCGTGTTTCTACTTCATCGCTCACGGCACAAGATGTAGGTCAGCGCATGGCCGAAACCCACGGAAAAAATCGCTCGATGCCTACCTTGCCTTGCCTTGCAGCACTGAACTCGACGTTTCCCGAAACGGCCACGCCCACATGATATAGGCCCAGCGTGATCGGCTTGTGTGCCGATCCTTCCCCAACTCGCGTACGCTCCGCAGGTCGAGAAAATCCTCCTTGTAAAAACAGTCGTACTCGAGCGGCGAGAGCCCCCAGCGCTTCCGCTGCCGTTGGTCCTCCAAATTCTCGGCCACCCGTCTGGCGCGATGATTGACTTTTTTTGCGGAGCCGGTGCGCAATTCGCGAGGGGAGGCCCGGCAGGTCGTCACTCATCGGCGAGTGCGATATAGGGAAGCTGGCATTGCTCGTCCCAACGTCCCCAATCGACCGGCTCAACTGAAAAGATGCCTTCTCGGTCCGTGGGTTTCGCAATCCCTAGCCCACCATTTGCGCCGTCCAAAGAGAGGCTTCGAGCGCGGGCGCCTCATGAAGTTCCAAGAGCCGCGCCGAGATGAATTGTTTGTCCTGGGCCAGCGCCACGGCGTCGCGGGAGCTCCCAACAGGCGGATATTGAGCGGCAAGCATGTCGTCGCGGGGCATCGGTCGGGGTGAGACTGGGGCTGCTTGGCGGACGCTGCCCGGTGCGCTCCGGCATTCCACTTCGGATCGGTCATCAGCTTTCGGGCACGGCGCCGGTAGTAGGTACACCGTCCGCCGCCGCGAGCTTCGCTCGGGCTGCGGTCGCGCCGTGATGTCTTGTTGGCCGCCGGATGTTCACGTCATCCCAAAGCAGTGTTCCGGGCTCTGGAAGCGCCGCGCCCGCACGTCGGCGGCGTAGGCCTCGGCCGCCGCCGCAATCAGCGGCGCCAGCTCCGCATAGCGCTTGACGAAACGCGGCTTGAACTCGGTGAAGACGCCGAGCAGGTCGTCGATCACGAGGATCTGCCCGTCGCAGGCAGGCGAGGCGCCAATGCCGATCGTCGGGATCGACACAGCTTCGGTGATCGCGCGCGCCACCGGCTCGACCGTCCCTTCGACGACCAGCGCGAAGGCGCCGGCTTCGGCGATCGCAGCAGCGTCGGCCATGACCCGCTCGGCCTCGCCCAGGCCACGGCCTTGCACCTTGAAGCCCCCCTCGGCATGGACCGACTGCGGCATTAGTCCGACAGGACCCATGACCGGGACCCCGCGTTGCGTCAGAAACCGCACGGTTTCCGCCATCTCCCTACCGCCTTCGAGCTTGATCGCTGCGCAGCCCGTCTCGGCCATGACCCGGGCCGCGGTGCGGAACGCCTGTTCGCGGGATTCCTAATAGCTGCCGAACGGCAGGTCGACGACGATCAGCGCCCGCGAGGAGGCGCGCACCACCGCGGCGCCATGCGCGATCATCATCTCGACGGTGACGGGCAGAGTACTGTCGAAGCCGTAGACCACCATCCCGACCGAGTCGCCGACCAGCAGAAAATCGACGTGCGGATCGCGCAGCTTGGCAATCGGCGCCGTGTAGGCGGTCAGTGCGACGATCGGGCTGCCGCCTTTTACGAGATCGCCGATGCCGCGCCGCTTAGGCTGGTCGGATTGTGAGCTCATCGATCCATTCCCGATCGTTGCCGTTGAAACGGGAATTTCGTTCCGACTTGCTCCACGCAATTCGCCCTTTGTGAGACGCATCACGGGCGCCGGACGTCCGCTCTTGAAGTTGAAAGGGGCGAACGCGAACCATTTCGGTCGCCGCCAAAGCCGTCGGGCGCCCGAGAGGTCAGGTCCCGTCGGTGTAGGCGGCTTCAAAGAAGGCGAACTCGAGCGCCACAGCCCGGCCGAAGAAGTCGCGGCACAAATCGGCATGCGCCGGGCCGATGCGATCCAACTCGCCGCGGAGGAAATCGACGAAGCCCCGGAGATGCGGGTTGTCGTGCAGCGTGATCCACTCGGCATGCACAAAGTTGCCGGGCAGCGGCCGCGGGGCGCGCGAGGCCCAGTCGAGGTAGAGCCATTCGGTCACGACGAGAACCGAAAGGGCGGCGGCGTAGCTCCGCGTTTCTGCCGCCTCGTGCATGATCGCCTTGAAGCCGGCGGTGGCCTCTGTATCGGGCTCGGCCGCGCGCCGCTCCTCGGTGACGCCAAGCGCATCGAATGCGCGCAGGAAATAGGTGTTCTCGTCGCTCGACGCCATGCCGATGAAGCGGCCGAAGCGAAGCCTGGCCTCGAAGGCGTCGGCGCTCGCGAGCGCCGCGCCGAGCAGAATGAGGAAGCTGTCGAGGAAGCGGTGGTCCTGGATCAGATAACGCGCCATAACCGCATCCGGCACGGCTCCCGTAAACAGCTCTTTGACGAAACGATGCTCCACCGCGCGCGACCATTGAGGCTCGCTCGCATCGCGCAGAGCTTCGGTGAAACGCTCAGACATGAGGGGCTCCTTTAACTCGATGCGCTACTTTGGTTTTACGTCTGGGTTGCCGCCTGGGGTACCGGGGGGTGGGATCACCGGCATCCTGTCGCCGGCTGAGGGCGGCTCCTGCTTCATTTGCGGATCGACATCGGTGCGTAGCTTGATAACGCCACCGGAGCGGCTCAGTTCGGAACTGGTGCTGCCGCTGGCCGGCGGCTCGGCTGGCTGGCTCGGTTGCTCCGCGGGACGCTCCGTCGCGATGGCGGACGCGCCGAGTGCGGCCAATGTTGCCGCGATGAGCCATATCCGGCGCATATTGGGCCTCCGTGTGCTGCCTCGTTTAAGCAAACACCGCACAGCGCGGCCCCTCCGCTAAGGGCGTCCCCACAGGACCTTCGTCGCGCGCCGCGCGCCCTCGACCAACGCCTCGAACTTGGCCCAGCAGATCGATGGATGCCCGACCCGCGTGCCGAGCCCGCAATCGGTGCCGGCCAGCACATTCTCGCGGCCAACCAGATTGGCGTAGCGGACGAGGCGCTCAGCCACGAGGTCTGGGTGTTCTATGAAATCGGTGCAATGCCCGACGACGCCCGGGACGAGCGTTGCGCCTTCCGGCAATTTCACATCCTCGAAGACCCGCCATTCATGTTCGTGGCACGGGTTCGAGGCTTCGATCGAATAACTGCCGGCGCGCACGCGAAAGATCAGGTCGATGATGTCCTTGAGCGGAACGTCGTCGTGATGCGGCCCGTGAAAGCTGCCCCAGCACACATGCAGCCGGATCTTGTCCTTCGGGATATCGCACAATGCGTGGTTCAACGCATCGATGCGCAGAGCGGCATATGTGCGGTATTCGGGTAAAGTGATGTCGGGCAGGCAGTTCCAGCCGTCGGGCAAATCGGGATCATCGATCTGCAACAACAACCCCGCATCGACGATCGCCTTGTATTCTTCACGCATCGCCTCGGCGATCGCGAACAAGAATTCCTCGTCGCTCTTGTAGTATTCGTTCTTGAGCCAATGCTCGATCGTGCCCGGCGTATTGGCCGGCAGAAAGGCGCCCACCGTGCTTGCTCCAGCCAACGCCGCTTTGAAATTCTCGATGTCATGTGCGAGCTCGGCTTGGCCCACATAGCGCAGCTCGTCTACACAGGCCGGTACAGTCTGGCCGCCGGCATAGCGGGGGCGCGGGTGCGCTTGGAAATACTCGGGGAATCTCCGCTCGTCTCGTGCGGTTATGCTTAGCCGGCGGGAGCCGGTGCCGGAGCGGTTCTCGCAGCCGGCGATCCGCGCCGAGACGTAATCGGTGAAGTTCGGCTTCGACAATTCGCCGTCGTTGACGATGTCGAGCCCGCATTCGACCTGGCGCCTGACGACCTCGGTTACGGCCGAGCGCAACCGGGCATCGAGTGTGCTTTGGTCATAAGGGTCTCCGCGCGCTTTCGCGAGCACCAGATCCATCAGCCCGGCGGGCCGGGGCAGCGACCCCGCATGCGTCGTCAGAATGCGATCGGTGCTGTAGAACATGGCCATCCTCCCTTTTCAGCTGTTCTCGGCAAGCACCTTTCCAGCGAAATAAAGCGAGCCGCAGATCAGAACTCGCCCGCTGCCGCCGTGCCGCCCGATCTCCTCGACGGCCGCCAAAACCGACGCCGCGGTGCTCGCGGGGATGCCCACGGAGGCGGCAGCACCTGCGATCGCTTCCGCCGGCAGCGCGTTCTTCTGCCCCGGGATCGTGACGGCGGTCAAGCTCTGCGCGTGCCTCGCCAGTGGCGCGATAAAACCGGCGGCATCCTTCGTGTTCATCATGCCGACTACCAAGTAGAGCGGGCGGTCGCGCCAGCCGGCGACGACATCGGCCAGGACCTCGCCTGCTGCCGGGTTGTGGCCGCCATCGAGCCACAGCTCCCAATCCGCCGGAGCCGCATCGACCAGCGGGCCGCGGCGCAAGAGCTGCAGCCGCGCCGGCCAATCGATCCGCTGCAGCCCGCTGGCGATCGCCTCACGACCGAGACTGAACCCGACGAGCCGCTCGAGGCAGGCGATTGCCGTCCCGGCGTTGATGATCTGGTGCCCACCGATCAGGGCAGGCAACGGCAGTTCGAAATCCCAGCGTTCCCCCGCATATCTCATCCCGCCATCCGAGCGATAGCAGCGCCATTCGCGTCCAGCGCGGAAGAGCGGTGCGCCGACCGCCGCCGCGCGGGCCTCGACCACCGCTGCGGCCTCGCGCGGCTGCGGCGCGATGACCGCCGTAACGGCGGGTTTCAGAATCCCCGCCTTTTCGCCCGCGATGGCTGCGATCGTGTCGCCGAGAAAGGCCTGGTGGTCGAGCGAAATGGGTGTGATCGCGCTGACTGCGGGGCGGCGCACAACATTGGTTGCGTCGAGCCGGCCGCCGAGCCCCACCTCGAGCAGCGCGATATCGGCCGGAGTGCGGGCGAAGGCGAGAAAGGCGGCCGCGGTCGTGATCTCGAAGAACGTGATCGGCGCATCGCCGTGGGCGCGCTCGCATTCTTCGAGCAGCGCGATCAGCGCGTCCTCTTCGATCAGGCGCCCCGCCAGCCGGATGCGTTCGTGAAACCGGACAAGATGCGGGGAGATATAGGCGTGCACCCGGTAACCGGCCGCCTCGAGGCAAGCGCGCATTGTCGCGAGCGTCGAGCCCTTGCCCTTGGTGCCGGCGACGTGGACGACGGGCGGCAGCCGATCCTGCGGATTGCCGAGCGCGGCGAGCAGCCGTTCGACCCGGCCAAGCGACAGATCGATGAGCTTTGGATGGAGACGGCCGAGGCGTTCGAGGATGCGGTCGCTCGTCTGCGCCGTCATTCGGCTCGCCGTTCGGCTTCGACCGGCGCAGACATCGACGGTTCCGCGGCGGGGTGAGGGTCGCTGAGCAGCCCGATGATCCGCCCCAGCGTCGCGCGCAACTCCGCGCGCGGCACCACCTGGTCGATCATTCCGTGCTCGAAGAGATATTCCGCTCGTTGAAATTCCTCCGGCAATTTCTCGTGAATCGTCTCTTCGATGACCCGGGCCCCGGCAAAGCCGATGATAGCGCCGGGCTCGGCGAGGGTGATGTCGCCGACCATTGCGAAGGACGCCGAGACACCTCCCGTCGTCGGGTCCGTCAACACGACGATGTAGGGCAGCCCAGCTTCCTTCACCATATTGGCGGCGATGATCGACCGCGGCATCTGCATCAGTGACAATACACCTTCCTGCATGCGCGCGCCGCCTGAGGCGGGAACGACGACGACCGCCGCCTCCTGCAATACGGCGAGCCTGGCGGCGGCGAGCAGCGCTTCGCCGGCGGCAATGCCCATCGACCCGCCCATGAACCCAAAGTCGAATACCGCAGCAACAGCCGCGAAGCCGCCGATGCGGCCGTGCGCGACGACCACGGCGTCACTTCCTGAACCGCTCGACCCCTGACTTTCTTTCAGCCTGTCGGTGTAACGCTTGCGGTCGCGAAACCGCAACGGGTCGACGACCGTCTTTGGCAGCTCGATCTGTGTGAAGGCTCCGTCATCGAACAGAATTTTAAGGCGGGACAGGGCGCCGATGCGCAGATGATGCCCGCAATTGCGACAAACATGGAGGTTGGCTTCGAGTTCACGATAAAACAGCATCTGCTCGCAGCCCGGGCATTTGTGCCAAAGATTGTCGGGTACCGCCTTCCTACCCACCGCCGCGCGGATCTTCGGCAGAACGAAATTCGTCAGCCAGCTCATCGCCGGCTTTTAGCGCGGTGGGGCCTTACGCGGAAGCGGATGCCAGATATTCGGCGAAATACTCCTCCGCCGCGATGAGCCGGCTGACGATGCCGAGATCGTATGCTTCTCGGCAGAAAACATCGATCGCGCCGCGGTTCTTCTCAAAACCATAGGGGTGGAAATCGGCGCCCATTATGGTCTCCGTCTCTTCGAGATCGGCCTCGAGCCAGGGCGACACGTAAGGGAAATTGCGCGTCGCGGCCGCAAACATCTCGTTGCAGCGAACGAACGCGCCGGTGAGACTGCGCGCAATCCACTTGTTCCGTTCCTAGACATCGCGGCGCAGGACGATGAGGTGTTGTGGGGGGAAACAGCCGGTGCGCCGGAAATATTCGCGCTCGATCGTTCGGATCTCGGGAAAAAGGCGGACGATCGGCCCATCGACTGGATGATAGCGCTGCGGCCGCGGCGGGCTGTAGATCGCATCAAGTTCGCCGGCGATCAGCATCTCGGAGAGGGAGCGCCCCGCCGGCGCCCGGTGCACGCCTTCGGGCAACGTGTAGAGATGGGTGGGCGCCCGTGGTGCGTCGATGTCGCCGATCCACCATACGAGCTGCTCCGGCGGCACTGCGATAAACTTTAGGAAATGCCGATACCAAATCGAGCCGCTGGCGACCCAGTCGTACATCCCGACGCGCTTGCCGATGAGATCGGACGGGGTCCTCACCAGGCCGTCCTTGCGCACGTAGAGATCGCGGGCGGTGAAATTGCGCAGTGGAAAGACCGGTAGCCCGATATAGCTGCGGTCGCCCTTGTCGATGCGGCGCAGATGGCCAGCCATCGACGCTTCGCCGCCCTGCACCGCCGGATCGTTGAGTGCCCGGCGCAGCATCTCCGCCCGCATTTCCCACGATCCGCCGGTCCCGTGGATCAACGTGAGCGAGATGCCGTCCGGTTTGACATGGCCGGTAGCGAGCGGCATGACCCGCGCGTAATCGGCGCAGGTCAGGCTGATTTGGAGCTCGGCCATCCGTGCCCGAGCGCGTTCACAAATAGCGGGTCGGCCGAATCAACGTCCGCCACATATGGGCCGACGGGCTGCTGTCCCAGCCGAGCCCCTCTTCGGGCTGCCGAAAATTGCGGCCGATGATGTCGGTGAATTCCTCGAGCTCGACGACCACGTTCGGATCGAACGAATAGAGGTCGTGGACTGTGATCATGCGCGCCGTCATGTACCATTTATGGTTGCGTGCGCGCTTGTACTCCTCTTCGATATAGGGGTCGGGCCGGTAATCAGGGCCGAAATTCTTCGTGTACGAGTCGGGGTAGGCATAACCCACCGACTCGTCGGCATAGAAACGCAGCGCCTGATGCGCGCGAATTGCCCAGGCGACCTCCTCGTCGACATAGGGCGCCACCATCTGCGCGCCCCAATAGCCATGATCGGCGCGGATGAAGCCGATGACGCCGATGTCATGCAGCAAACAGGCGAGAATGACCTTCTCTTTCATTCCGGCTTTGGCCGCGTGTCTCGCGCTCTGCAGCAAATGGTTCGCTGGGCCGAAGCGGTATTTGAAGAAATCCATCAGCGACGGGCGCGGCGGCATCTTCGGCAGGCGCGGGTCGTCGCCCATCAGCATGTATTTGCCGGGATTGACGGCGAGCAGCGCCGGACCGTTCGGAACGCTCATATCACCGTCGGCGAGATTGAACAGCCGCGACTTGACGATGATCGCGTCGAGCTCGCGCATCATCTGATGTTCTAAGGCATCGGCGCGCTCGGCCAAGGTCATCGTGTCGTTCATTGTCGTTCCCTTCTAATTGATCGATGCGATCGCAACCGTAGCAAATCGCAGGTGTTCGCTGCTAGTCTGACCACCTCAGCGCACCGGAAAGGCCATGACATGACCCGGCATTTCGGCGTCTTAATTCCCTCTACGAACACAACGGTAGAGGTGGAATGCCGGTTGTTGCCTTTGGCCTACCAGTCGCACATCGGACGGCTGATGACGAGTACGCCTGGCCGCACTTTTTCGCCCAGCCGGGACGAGGACATCGACCACCAGTCGCGGCTGCTGGGGACCGCGAAGGTGGAGGTGGTGATCCTGGCGCAGACCTCGGCCAGTCTTTTCGCCGACGATTACGACGACGCGGTTACCCGTCGAATGAGCGCCGGCGCCGGGGTTCCAGCCATCACTTCGGCGCAGGCCGTCGGTCGCGCTGTCGGCGCTCTGGGGGCACATCGTATCGCGATCGTCTCGCCCTATTCCGACGAGGTCAACGAACGGGCCGCCCGCTATTTCAAAAGCAAACACGGTCTCGAAACGGTAGCGCTAGAGGGTTTCGGTGCAACCGATTCCTACGCGATTGGGCAACTCGGCCCAGAGAACGCGCGTGATGCGTTTGCGCGGATCGACCGGTCCGAAATCGAGGCCTTGGTCGTTCCCGGCGGCAATTTCCCGACGATGACTTCGATTGCCGCCTGGGAACAGGAGTTCGGCAAGCCGGTTGTGACCACCAATCAGGCGTCGTTTTGGGCGATGCTGCGCCACTTCAACACCGGCGATCGCCTCCCGACCTTTGGCCGCCTACTCGAGGACGTCCCGGCCGGGTAATCTGATACCGGCGGCGCCCCTTACCCCAGCCCTCTCCCTGCAGGGGGAGGGGAACTTGCTACGCGTGGTTGGCGTGATAGTACGTATTGCGCAATACGCGACCGGGCAATGCGCCGGTGTGCTTGCCGTCGTCATAAAGCAGCTGGCCGTTGACAATCGTCGCGAAGATGCCCTCGGCCGGCTCCCGGATGCGCCAGCCGCCGGCCGGGAAGTCGCGGACGACGACCTCGTGGCCGCACTTCACGGTGGCGGGATCGAAGATCACGACATCGGCGGCCATGCGGGGACGCAGCAAACCGCGGTCGTAGATGCCGAACGTCGAGGCCGAGTCGAAGGTCAGCCGCCGCACGGCTTGCTCCAAACTCATGACCTGCTTCTCGCGCACCCACTCGCCAAGGAGTTTGGTGATATAGCCGTAGCCGCCGTGGAACTGTACATGCGCGCCGCCGTCGCCGAGGCCGATTACCGCATTGGGATGCGTCAGAATCTTTGTCAGCGCCTCGTCATCGACATTGTTCTCGGCCTGCAGAAAGCGGGTTTCGAGCTTCTCCTCGCCGACCAAATCGAGGAATGCGTCGATCACCCGCTTACCTTGCGCTTCGGCGATTTGGCCGATCGTCTTGAACTGCATCCAGTTATTCTTTTCGAGCACCGGCTCGTTGACCCACATGTAGTTCCACCAGATCTTCGAGAACCCGACCGCAGTGTCGGGCTTACTGACGACCGCTTCCTCGTGCAGCTTGGCGCGGATCTCGGGATCGGCGTAAAGCCGCAGTTTTTCTTCATCCGACATCAGCAGGATCGGATGCCAGGTCGGCAGACCGCGGAACACCTGGCAGTTCTTCATCGTGAAGTCCTGCGTGACGCGGTTGGGGCTGCACATTGGGTAGGCGCGGATGCCGAGCGCGGCGGTCTCCTCGACCCGCTTCATATGAACCTTCCACTCGTCGGGCTTGCGCATCGTCTGCGAGAGGCTGTTGTAGACAACGGTTCGCCCGGTGGCTTCGGCGAGACGCCGGATCATCCCGTCTTTCAGTTCGACGTA
>Ga0126373_10003169_pt1 | contig 12242 bp, 9 predicted proteins | sample PanSoiMetPlot_11_FD_92545 | JGI IMG/M metagenome (GOLD analysis project Ga0126373, IMG submission 92545) | Tropical forest soil microbial communities from Panama - MetaG Plot_11 | ecosystem: Environmental > Terrestrial > Soil > Tropical forest > Bulk soil | place: Panama | collected 2016-02-17
CGGCATGAAGCCGAAGCGAATGGGTTTGCCAATGGCATCCCCGTTGACGAAAAGGCGCTCGGCAAAGCTTCTGCTAACGATGACCAGACGCGGGTGTCGAGCATCGTCGGTGGCTTCAAAGTCGCGGCCGGCGATCAACCGTATGCCAAGCGCTTTGAAGAAACCCGGCCAGATAGTGATTCCATTGGCCATCAAGCGGGCGCCCGTGTTTGGATCTTCGGACGTAGGCGAAGCGGTGTCGCGCCAGCCCTCTGGGCTGGTGGGGATGGAGATATCCGCCAAGGCAACGGAACGCACGGCAGGCATGTTGGAGACTTGCTCGATGAGTTGCCTGTGGTAACTATTCATGTCCAGATTTTGGTAGCCATCTGGCTTAGCGTTGAGAATGATTTCGAGCAAGTTGTCTTTGCCGAAACCGAGGTCAAGCGAACGCAATTCCTGAAAGGTCCGGACCAAAAGGCCGGCACCCAACAATAAGACCAGGGACAAAGCCACCTGGGCGATGATGAGTGCCTTGCCCAACTTGCCGGCACCTCCAGCCACGCCTCGAGAGCCTTGCTGCAAGACAGTGGCCGGGTCTTGACGTGAAGAATGCCAAGTGGGTGCGAGGCCAAAGAGAATTCCCGTAAACACACCGATAACTAGCGTGATGGAAAGTATGCGAAAATCGGGGCGCAAATCAAACGAAACGGAGCCCTCGGTCATAAAAAACACGAGCAAGTGGCTTCCCCAGTAGGAGAAAGCGAGACCAAGCAATGCACCGCCAAGAGATAGCACCAGGCTCTCGGTCAAGACCTGGCCTGCAAGAGCCCATCGGCTCGCTCCCATAGCCACCCGCACACTCATCTCCTGGCTACGTGCGGCAGCGCGAGCCAGCATCAGATTCGCGAGATTCACGCAGGCAACCATCAGAATTAAACCGACAATACCGGCGAGAACGTAAAGTGGACGAGAGAATTGCGCTCGCAGGTCCCTCGCAAAGCCCGTCCGAACCGGACTGACGTCTAAACCCATGGACAGGAATGTTTGGCGGCGCAGGCCGGGAGTTTGCGTGGAAGACGTGGCCAACAGAACCTCAGGCCAAAAGGATTGAAGTTGCGCGCGAGCCTGATCCGTGGTGACTCCGTCCTTTAACCGGCCCGTGATACGAACCCAGAGCAGGGACCGGTTGTCGAGACCAAAAGCCTCCATTGAGGGGTAAGCGGTGACGGGAACCGTAACATCGGGCGGCTCGCCGGGCGTCAGGCCTGTAAACCACCTGCGAGTGACGCCAACGATGGTGAAAGGCTGACCTTCAATGCGCACTTGCTTTCCTAAAACATCGGGCGCTCCAGCAAAGCGGCGCTGCCAGAACTCGTAGCCGATCACCGCAACCTGGGACGTTGAGCCTACGTGAGGATTTACGTCTTCGGAGGTGAGCAAGCGACCCAGGAGGGGAGCAACGCCAAGTTCCGAGTAGAAATTGCTCGTAGCTGCAAGGATCGTGCTGCGTGTGAACGCACCACCAACTTCGACATTGGGAATCGTGTTCTCCATCCAACCGATCAAACCGGAAAAGACGTGCTGGCCGCGGTTGAGTTCTTGGAACATGGGATACGAGAAAGGGATTTTGTCACCGCGACGGACAATGGAAAGCTCGACCAGGCGCTCCGGGTGAGGCACGGGAAGATCGCGGAGCAGGAGGGCGTTGATGAGGGTGAAGATGGCGACGTTTGCGCCGATACCCAAAGCGAGCGAGAGAATCGCGATGGCCGTAAAGCCGGGATTCTTGCGTAGCGCCCGGAAGCAGTAGTGGAGATTTTGCCAGAGGTGGCGCATTGCCGTTCGCTCCAGAAAACGCATTGGGCGAGATTCTCCACGTTTACGCTAAGTAGCGTTTTTCTTCAAGAAAAAGCGACGAGCACATTGAGTGAGCAGCAAGGAAAGTCGCCGCAAGCCTGCCGCGCTCCAAACGGCCAGCCTCGGAAGGCCGGCCCTGCAAAACCAGGCTTATAATGGGCCGCTATGGACAACAAACAAATTGCACGGATTTTGCGCGAAACGGCGCAATTGCTCGAAATTGACGGCGCGATTATTGGGCGCTATCGAAGCTACGAGAAAGCGGCGGAGCTGATTGACAGCTTGCCGGAGTCGGTCGAGCAATTAGTGCAAGAGCCGGAAAAGCTCGAAGAACTTCCGGGAATCGGCGAGCGCATGGTCGAACACCTGCAGGAAATCGTGAAGACCGGAGATTATTCGCTGCGCAAGAAGCTGTTGAAAAAATATCCGGCGACAATTCTGGACGTGTTGCAACTGCAAGGGCTCGGGCCAAAGAAGGCGGCGTTTCTGTGGTCAAACTTCAAGGCAGGCACCGTGGCGGACGTCGAGAAGCTCGCAAGAGAACAAAAACTGCGCGACGTGCCCGGGTTCGGTGAAAAAAGCGAACAAAATATTTTGAAAGCCGTGCAAGTTTTCAAGAAGTCCACAGGACGCTTTTTAATTAGCACGGCCGAGGACGCAGCACTGGCGATTGCCGAGCACATCAAGAAAGCCGGAAAGGGCGTGGACTCGGTCACGCCCGCCGGCTCGCTGCGACGCGGTAAAGAAACGGTTGGAGATCTGGATTTGCTCGTGACGCTAGCGGATGGATCTACTTCGCAGAAACATGTGGACGCACTCGCCGAGCACACACTTAAATTTCCGGACATCGACCAGAAGCTGGCTCACGGAGAGAACAAAATCAGCTTCACGCTGACGAATGGCTTGCAAGTGGACGTGCGGCTGTTGGAGAAAGAGAACTTTGGCGCGGCACTGATGTATTTCACGGGGTCGAAAGAGCATAACGTGGCGTTGCGCGGACGCGCGAATGACATGGGGCTCACGCTGAATGAGTACGCGTTGGCGACGCTAAAGGGCGAAAGGCGCGTCGGCGGGCGCACGGAAGAAGAGATTTACGCGAAGCTAAAGCTGGATTACGTCCCGCCGGAACTGCGCGAAAACACGGGCGAGATTGCCGCCGCGGAGCAGCACAAACTGCCGCACCTCGTGGCCTTGAAGGATATAAAGGGCGATTTGCAGATGCACTCGACCGCGAGCGATGGCAAGAACTCGATTGAAGAGATGGCGGAAGCGGCGCGGAAGCTGGGACACGAGTACATCGCCATCACGGACCATTCGAAAGCCGTGACGGTGGCGAACGGGCTGGATGAAAAGCGCGCTGCCGCGCATATCAAGAAGATTCACTCCCTGAGCGAAAAGGAATTGGGGATTCGCGTGCTCGCCGGCGCGGAAGTGGACATCCTCAAGGACGGCGAGCTGGATTATTCCGACGAAATTCTTTCGCAGCTCGACGTTGTGGTCTGCTCCGTTCACTCCTACATGAACCTGGATCGCGCGGCAATGACCGACCGCTATCTCGCGGCCATCGAGAATCCCTACACCCAAATCATCGCGCATCCAACGGGACGGTTGTTGCTGCGCCGCGATCCCTTCGATTACGACATGGAGAAAGTGCTCGACGCCTGCGCGAAACACGGCGTGGCCATGGAGTGCAACTCATATCCCGACCGGCTGGACTTGAAGGATGTCTACTTGCGGATGTGCAAGGAACGCGGCGTGAAAGTGGTCATCTCCACCGACGCGCACACGACGACCAATCTTTCCTTCATCCGCTACGGAGTGACCATGGCGCGACGCGGCTGGCTCGAGAAAAAGAACGTCATCAATACCCTGCCCTGCGACGAATTTCTCTCCGCGCTGCGCCCCAAGCCGGGCGCGGCAAAAAGCCGCGCCCGTCAGGCGCGCTCTGCGTAATCCTTTGTGGTCAATTCGCGGGGCCGAAGAAACGCTGTGTCAATTGGCGCGCCACTTTGGTTCCCAACACTTTTCCCTGAATAACCGAGTGATGGTAATGAAAGCCAGCGTAAATGCGCGCGCGTTCGACCTCATCGAGCAACGCGATCGTGCTGGTGAAGTTGTGCGTGGTGTGCGTCACCAAACTGTCGACGGAAAATTGCAAATTCGGTGTTCCAAAGAAATTCGCAAGGATCGCCGACACCACACCGGTGGCGCAGCCGTGCGCGGCAGGATACTCCGGATGAGCGGGGGTGTTCGCAAGCGGCGACCAATTCGGATCGGCCGTTAGAACGGGATTGCCGCCCCCGGCACGGATGGCCGTCACAGGTCGCCAGAAACTGAAAGTGAATTTGGCATTCCAACACCCGATGCCTGCATCAGCATAACCAGCCCACAACAGAGCCATCAAACGAGCCGTGTCGGAAGTGCTCAGCTCCTTCTGCGTAGCCAGTTTGCGGAAAGCACGCGCATACTGCTGCCCGGTATGTTCCGTCCAGAAAAGGCCGATTTCCGTTTGCTCCGGAGTCCGCACCGCACTGTTGAGTGCGCCCAGCGTTTTCGTTTGGTTGTAATCGTCGATCCATTCCTGGCTGTCGAGAGGAGTGGGGCCCTCGTCGGGCAAGAACTGCGCCGGGCCGGTCATCGTGAAAGGCATCATTTGCCCGAGCCAAGGTGTCAAAGGGGCTGCAAAAGCAGGCGGAGTGCGCTGGTAGAAACCGGGGCCCACGGGAGGATTATAGAGAACACTCGCAAGCAAGCCGTCGTTCGTACGCGCCGCGATCAGTGCTTGCGCTGAAGCGTCTCCCACGGCTTCCCCAGCAGAAATATTGGCTCCCGTATCATTGATGGCTGCCCTGGAGATGGCATACTGAGTGTCCAAGGCCAGTTCCTGCAAAGGAAAGTAATGGACCAGGACGCGGTGGGCAGCAGCAATTGCGGCGGCATCGGGGTTCGCCCCTTCGGGCGGATTGGCAGTGAACAGATAAGGCTGGAAGCGGCGGTCAATGGCATTCACCGCGTCAAAGACTGCCAGATGCACATAAGCAAACCAGACGCCGGAAGCAACCGAGGCTTCCTTTCCGTTGGTCACAATGGTGGTGGAAGCAATGTCGTTCCACTGCACCACGACATTCTGGGCTTGCAAGGAAGTGGCTATCACCAGGGCCACGGTCAATAAAAGGGTGAATCGGGTCATTCTCATTCTGTGTCTCCTTGGAAAGGCAAGTTGGCTTGCGCCCGGGAGCTGCGCTACCCCCAACGGGCACATTGGCCAGATCGCTCAACCGTAAGCAGGCACAACTTAGCCAGCAAGAGACAAGGTCGGGCATAACCAAAATGTCCGCGTCTACCCGCCTCAAGGAAAAGGGATTGGAGTTGTCAAGGGCCTGGGCTACAATCGCCAAAAGCCTGTCCCTACAGGCGTTTCCCCATGGGAACCAGCAAACCTCAGCCGCTGAGCAACTTCCCTGAACCTTCGAGCGAACGACTGGACTCCTGGAAAGAAATTGCCGCCTATCTGAAACGTGACGAACGCACGGTCCGGCGATGGGAAAAAGAGGGCCTGCCTGTCCGCCGAAAAATTCACAAGAAGCAGGCGTCCGTGTTTGCCTATCGAGAAGAGATCGACGCCTGGTGGAATGACGGGCGGCAGCGTTTGGAATCGCCGGAGCGGCCTGGCTTACGCAAGCGCTCTACTCTTTGGCTTTTGAGCAGCATGGGCGTAGCAGCGGTTCTCGCTTTCACTGCAGTCTACGCCGCCGGCTTGCGCAAGGAACACTGGGCAAAAAATCAAGCCCTGCCAGAAATTTCGCGCTTGCTGGATCAGGACAAACAAGACCAGGCGTTTCGGCTCGCACAGAAGGCAGGAAGGTACATACCGAACAATCCTTTGCTGGAGCGTCTGCTGCGAAGCTTCACCGTGCCCGTCTCTGTTCAGACAACCTCGCCTGGTGCTGAGATTTATGTCAGAACGTATTCAGCAAGCGATGAGGATTGGGTTTTGCTTGGGAAGTCGCCATTAGAAAACGTGCGAGTTCCGTGGGACTACCTTCGCTGGCGGATTGCGAAGCCTGGCTTTGGCACGATTGAGGCGGCTTCTACAGTGCTCCCCAACATGACCATGAATTTCCTTCTGGATGACACAGCCTCAATCCCAGCGGGGATGGTGCACATCCCGGGGGGAACCTTTCAATATCGCAGTGCCGACTCCGTGCAACTTGAGCCCTATTGGCTTGATAAGTACGAGGTCACCAACCGCCAATTTCTCCAGTTTCTACAACGCGGCGGATACGAGAATCGAGTGTACTGGAAGCATGAATTTGTTCGCGAAACCAAGGCCGTATCTTGGGAAAACGCCATGGCTCAATTTCGGGACTCCACGGGACGCCCCGGCCCGTCGACATGGGAGTTGGGATCTTACCCCGAAGGCCAAGCCGATTTTCCGGTGGGCGGAGTGAGTTGGTATGAGGCGGCAGCCTACTGCGAGTCGGTGGGTAAGAACCTTCCTACGATCTACCATTGGTATAAGGCCGCAGGACTAGGCATTGATTCAGAAATCCTGCACTTTAGCAACTTCGGCGGCAAAGGACCCATTCGCGTTGGCGACGGTCAGGGTCTGGGGCCCTATGGCACCTACGACATGGCCGGAAACGTAAAGGAGTGGGCTTGGAATGAAACTGGCGCGAAGCGCTACATCTTAGGCGGGGCTTGGAACGAACCTAGCTATGTGTTCGCCACGCAGGACGCTCAACCACCGTTTAGCCGATCTGCCACATCCGGCTTTCGCTGCGCGAAATATGGAGCCGCCCTTCCGGCCAGTCTGGCCGGCGCTGTTACAACTCTTGCGCGCGACTACGCAAAGGAGAAAAGTGTTTCGGAATCCCTCTTCGCCATTTACAAAAATTTGTACTCCTATGATCCAGTCGATTTGGATTCGCGCGTGGAATCCGTGGATGACACGGTAGCCGATTGGCGGAGGGAAAAAGTAAGTTTTCGTGCGGCTTACGGCACTGAACGACTTACCGCCTATCTTTTCCTGCCTCGCAATTCCCGGCCTCCCTATTCTGTTCTCGTTTATTTCCCTGGAGTCTCAAGTTTTTTCAGGACCTCGAGCAGCATCATCAGTCCGGAATGGGCTTCGTTCGCCGTCAAAAGCGGCCGTGCAGTTCTTTATCCCATTTACATGGGCACCTACGAGCGCCGCATCAATTCGCCCACGCTGCGGCAGACGTGGGACGAGTTAGAGCAACCTGGAAGCGCGTGTCTCCCGGTAGGACCCAAGGCTGGCCGGGATCTAGTGATGCAGTGGGCTAAAGACGTGGAGCGCGCTATCGATTATCTGGAAACCCGGAAAGACATTGATTCCCATCGCTTGGCATACTACGGCCTTAGTTTGGGAGCGGTTTGGGGACCGGTCATGACGGCCGCCGAGCCCCGCTTCCAAGCCAGCGTGCTGGTTGGCGGAGGATTTCCGTTTGAAAAACTGCCACCGGAAATCGAACCGCTGAATTTTGCACCCCGTGTGAAAGTACCCACACTCATGTTGAACGGACGCAATGACTTCATGTTCCCGGTGGACTCTTCGCAGATTCCCCTTTTTCGCTTTCTAGGTACTCCCAATGCACAGAAACGCCATGTGGTCTTCGACTCTGGACATGTCCCGCCTGACAAGCCCGTTGTGAAAGAAAGCTTGGATTGGCTTGATCGCTACCTTGGGCCCGTACATTAGGCGGAGATTTTCGTAAGACTTTCATCTTCGGTGCAGCATACGACTAAGAGCCAGCTAGCGGCGCCGAGACGTGCTCGTGCACGACGATCCAGCCTTTGGCGCGCTTTTCGAGAACCATCGTCCAGCGCCCGTCGAGGTGCGACGTCGCGCCCTGCTTGTTGGTGATGTCCGCGCCAAAGGTAAAAGTGGCCCAAGCTAAGTCCCCGGGAACATGCACGTATAAGTCATCGTTTATTTTGATCTTGATGTTGCTATTGGGGTCGAAAAGACCCTTCTGTGCACCCGCGCGATACGCGGCCCAGTTGTCGTACTTCAGAGGGGCAAGGTCGAAATAAGCTAGGTCCGCGTCGGCAGCATAGTAGGGATCGATTTTCGTGAAATCCATGGTTTCCCAGGACGCAACGACCTTGTGGACAAAAGCAAGCAAGCCGTCCTGGTTTTTTTGGCCGGCGGCGTTTGCCAGCAAAAAGGATGCGATGCCCAGGCCCACCAAACACAACGTAGCCGAGAATTTCCTCATGGTTCCTCTCCTTGCTTCGTACGTAGGTTTTGAGACTCCCGCCAGATTTGCGGCTATGATAGGCCTCAATAGCAGCTTCGGCAACTTGGTAACGGACTGCGTTAGTGAAACGGAAGGGAAACCGTGGCCTTGAGCCAAGGGAACATTTTGTTTCCTGACTGCGTACCTTTCGTTAGAACGCCCTATTTTTGGAGGAACCACAGATGAAAGCTCCATCGCGCCCGGGGACCACCTATCGACTCGGGATTGCTTGTGCCGCCCTGCTGGCAGCGTGGCTGGCCGCGCCCCAGGTTCGTGCCGAAGAGATTGCGAAGTCCTATACCGTGGCGGGACGCGCCAATGTGCACGTAGAAACAAATGACGGCAGCGTGCGCGTGACCTCCGGGGACTCAAAACAGGTCGAGTTCCGCGTAGAATACCAGGGGTACGAGCTGGGCAGGAATCTTACCGTGGACTCCCGCCAAGATGGTGACAAGGTTGAGCTTATCGCCCGCATTAGCGGGCATTGGGGTATCAACCTTGGCTGGGGCCATAACTCGCGGAGGCTGCACATTGAAGTTCGTATGCCGCAGCAAGGCGACTTGCAAGTTCATACGGGCGACGGATCGGTAGAAGCAAGCGGGCTGAGCGGGAACCTGGCTATTGACACACGCGACGGGTCGGTGAAAGCCAGCGGGCTCAGTGGCACTGTTGATCTGCACACCGGGGACGGCAGCATCACCGTGGACACGCTGAAGGGTGATATTCGCCTCCGCACCGGAGATGGTGGAATTGAGGCTCGCGAGCTGGATGGCAAGGTGGAGGCCGACTCTGGGGATGGGCACGTCCGGATTGCAGGACGGTTTGAGGCTCTGAACGTCAAGACTGGAGACGGGAGCGTGAATACTCAGGTGTTGCCCGGCTCCAAGATGGCCGCAAGCTGGACCCTACGGACCGGAGATGGCAGTGTGGACATTTCCCTTCCCTCGGATTTTCAGGCGAACATCGATGCCACGACCGGAGACGGGCATATCAGCCTCGGAGTTCCCGTGACGGTCGAAGGCACCTTCAGCAAGTCGGAAGTCCGTGGCAAGATGAATGGCGGGGGCCAAACCCTGACGATCCACACCGGGGACGGGTCGATTCGGCTGAGCAAGAGCTAAATAGCGATTTCATCCAGGTCGCCAACAAGAAACGTGAAAAAGCCGGTACCAGTACAGTGGATGCAGGAAATTTGTGTCAGCAAGTGTGCCTGTTTCGTCTCTTCTTGCAACGTGTGGCCAAATCGCAAATCACTGATAAACAAGGCTGTTAGAGCTTGGCGACAGAGTTGCTCCTCCCTTCGGCAAGACCAGGAGACTCCCTTGATCGTAATCGTCTTGCTCGCCGCTATCTTGATGCTCGTGGGAATCACCGCACTCAGCGCACTGGATTTCACGGACAACAAACGCCGCTAGGGCTCGGTTTTCAGCTGGGTTTCCCCCAAATCCCGCCCCGCTAAGCCATTGCAGGGCATCTTTCCCACCCCTTTTCTGTTTTAGAACGTACAATTCTCTGCCCTCGCCATAGAAAGGGGCAGCGCATCGCATGACCGGAAAGAGAAATTGTGGCCGCGGACTGCGCGTCATCGCCGCGTTCAAACTGCTGAAGGCGCTCGCCCTGATTGCGGTGGGCGTTGGCGCGCTCAGGCTGCTTCACAAGGATGTGGCCTCGATTGCGGAACACTGGATCAACGTGTTCCAAGTGGATGCCCACAACCACTTCATGGACCTTTTGCTAACGAAACTCTCGAATGTGGATGACCACCGGCTGAAGCAGTTGAGCGTTGGCACGTTCATTTATGCCGGCGTTTTTCTGGTGGAGGGCGTGGGCCTGGCGCTGCAAAAACGCTGGGCTGAATATTTCACGATTATTACGACCAGCTCCCTTTTGCCCATTGAAGTTTATGAGCTGGTGCGCCGCGTGAGCCTCGGCAGATGTGTTGCACTCGTGGTCAATCTTGCCGTAGTCGCGTATCTGATTTTTGAGTTGAGGCGTTTCCCCAAACAACGCTGAAGCGGACCCGCTCGAATTCTGGTTCGCGCTAGTTCTCGGCAGGGAGCGTTGGCCGGAAACCAAAGGGCGCAGAGATCGTTGGTTCCATGATCTCCGCGCCGGCGAGAAGTAGTTCATCAATTTTGCGAATTGGAAGGAGGAGTCGTACAAATCTGAAACGCGACATGTGACCCTCCATTCTAAGATTGGCGGAATGCACTGGTTGTTCCGGCCAGCTGGAGGGCCCTAACGAACCTCTGACCGCCAGTCGCTTTGGATAACAGGTCTCTCTTTGCAGAACGATGAGAGAGCGATTTACTTTTGGAGAAGACTCTTTTGCAGAAGGCCGTGGCAGTTCCATGCTCCGAGTTGAATTAAGAAGCTGAGGAGCGCAGAGGAAATAGTGGCAAAAAGTTTAAAAAAAGAGGCGGCGAATCCTGCTCGCCGCCTCAAACTTTATAAAAATTTGACATTACTTGCGCGCTCAAAGGCATTGCGGATTGGATCGTACTAGGGAATTGTAAGCGTGTTGCCTTCGCGCACGATGGCTGCGGCTTCTCGTCCCTGGTAGCGGTAGATGACCACGAGAATCTTGTCCGCTCCGACAGCCGGGTCTCCGCCCAAAGCACTGTTGGTTACAACGAAACTGATTTGACCGTTGCCCATTCTGCTGCGCAGGACCTCGGTCACGTTGACGGTATTTCCGCCCCATCCGTAATAAGCGCGAACGATGCGGAGACCGTTGTCATCCTGATATTGTCCCCCGTAGTTGCCCGCGCGATCGTTAAAATCATCGCGATCGCGGCGCAGGCCATACATGGCGACGTCGATGAACCCGCCCTCTTTATACTCGAAATCGCGCTCTTGGTTTCTCCGATTTCTGGCCCAAATGTGCAGATGCTTGTCGGCGCCAACGGCGGGATCGCCGCCCATGGTCTGGTTATTCACCGCGACGCGGCCATTCACTCCGCCGCGGCCGACAAGGTCTTTTACGATATCCGTGACGTCATTGTGCTGTGTTCTGGTGCCGTACTCGGCGCGGACGATTTGCCAGCTGTCGTCCTGCGCGCCGGTTGGAACGCTGAGAAAAGTGATTCCGGCGGCGGCAAAGAGCGCCGCAAGAACAAAAATCGCATAGCGAGTTGAAACTTTCATTAGAGACTCCTCCGTGGCGGAACGCCCCCCCGCCAAGTTTCTTTCAATGTAAGTCAGAACCGGTAGGGCGCGACGCGCAAACGAAGCGCGATTGTCCTAATCGTCTATACCTCGCGAATCGCGCCTCCATGCCCGCGGGTGATAACCGAACGAACTGCATCGCGTCTAAGCCGTTCAATACGGAGCTAAGCAACGTCCAGGGAGGGTCCGCATGCTTAAAGCATTCACCCTTGCGATTTTCTTCGCGGGAAATCTGGTTGCTTTTGGCCAGAGCGAAAAACCGAAACCTGCGTACGACTTTTCGCTATCGCGGGAAGAAAAAATCAAGCTTGCCGAAAGCGCCGCGCCAGCTGAAATCTCAACGAGAGCTTCGGTTTATATACTAGAACATAGCGGCTACATAAAAGTTCGCGAAGGAAGCAACGGTTTCTCCTGCTTTGTGGATCGCCAGACTCCGTGGAACAGCGAGCCCACTTGCTTTGACGCGGAAGGAAGCGCCGCCACGCTTCCTACGCGATTGTTCGCGGAACAGGAACGGGCCAAGGGCAAGAGCGAGGACGAAATCAAAGCGGAAATTGACGACGGCTACAAAAAAGGGCGATTCAAAGCGCCTGGCAAGCCAGGCATCGTTTATATGCTTTCGGACAGCACTTCCCTGTTTGTGAACGGCAAGATCGTGAAAGCTCCGCCGCACTTGATGTTCTACGCGCCGTACGCGACGGACAAGGACATTGGTTCTCCGCCGCCAGGCATGAACATGCCTCGTGTCCTCAGGGCGGGACAACCCGACGCCTACATCATTGTGTTTCCCAAAGGTGCTGCGGAGCACACCGCGCACTGATCTCCCCTGCAACGCCCTGTTAGGAGTTCCAATTTCTTTTGGGTGCGCGACTTACAAGTGAAACTTAAGCCGCCCTATGCGCCTCCCAGTAATCCTCAAACTCGCCATTGAGATGGCAGCAGCGTAGAGCCAGGATCGAGTTCGCTCCTCGA